>Ga0194133_10007571_pt1 | contig 12957 bp, 11 predicted proteins | sample TA2KigOf40mmetaG_FD_155448 | JGI IMG/M metagenome (GOLD analysis project Ga0194133, IMG submission 155448) | Freshwater microbial communities from Lake Tanganyika, Tanzania - TA2015055 Kigoma Offshore 40m | ecosystem: Environmental > Aquatic > Freshwater > Lake | place: Tanzania: Lake...
AATTCGGAGCGACCTGTAGTACACTGCGTTAATCCGCCTAACATCTTTGTAGGGGTTTGCACCATGAAGCCAGGCTGCTGAGGCATACAAACAGGCACTATAGAACTGACAAGTTAGTACTTTGAGAAATTGATCCCTGTTGAGCTTTTGTCTGATGAATAGGTAAGTATAATAATTGTACATTTATGTGTTGCAAATCAAACAAAAATCAACCATTTCTTCATTGAATGGATTATGAGCTTCGAAAAAAGCAAGTTACCCATGAAGGCTTCAGTGTAAACCAATCCCTATCAGGGAGAAAAATCTATTCTGGGTTATATTTTTGACTCTTGATATTCTAGGGACATTGATCAAGGTACACTGGGTTAGAAAATGACTTTGGCAGCATTAGAATTTCAGCACCTATGGATGCAGGCTATAAGATAATAAAGAAAGGTTCTGACCGAAATTTTTTTGCTGCTTGTGACAGGTCAAGTGGGGTCAGCCTCTTTTATTGGGTCAATCCTTGCCAGGAAAATTATTTTTATTCGGATGATGAAATATCTCTATGGGTCAGGTCAAAGCAGGTTGTCTCTTTTAATTACTGTGGGTCAGAAGTATGCTCGGGTCAGGTCGGGTCACAGGGAGTCAGGGAGGTCCATGGTACACACACCAGCATTCCATCCCAGGTTCGACTCCTGGCCGGAGTAATCCAACTTTAATAAATGACAAGAAACACCTATATCGTCCATAAAACTATTTATCACCTTTTTGAAATAATTTTTACCCAAAAGTCTACAATCCCCAGTGGAATAAAAATTTCTAGGAAGCTAAAAACTTCAAGAGAGGTTGCGACAATAAAAAAATTACTTTCCGAAACGTTTAATAAGCTAGCGCATTTTGGTTAAAAAAATTTATGTTCTTTTCACACATGCTCGACCATACAACAATCAAAAAAATGAAAATAAAAATTTCGACTTTGCTAATTTCAATGCTGGAAAAAGTCAACGAGGCTAAAAATTATTAAACTGTTAACTTTAATGATTTTATTTTAATATTTTAACTCTTGAAAATGTGGGAAAACATAGGACAATTCACGAAAGGCTGTTGCAGAACAATGTGTCCAGAAGATGAATATCAAGAGTAAGTTAAGAGACTTTTGTCGAAAAGTATTTAAGTAAATATTTCACAATTTACGTTTCAGACGTGTAGCATCAAAGTCTGTTCATAGATTGGAATACTCTCAAAATGTATGCCTAAAAAATACGCAATTTTCCATTCTTTTTAAACTGATGGTATTTTTAAACGCTTTTCAGGGGCGATATCATTTGATTAAACGATTCTCTAGGTCAGCTGCAGGGAGTCGAGGTCAAAGCCCAATAGACCTTAGACCTCCAGACGTCTGTTTGGAAACAACAACGCACTTGATTAGGTTTAGTCGATGAAAATGTTTGCTGTATTCTGTATCTAATTAAACGGAGCGTCAATCAAAGTATTTTATTTTAGGATTTTTCTTTTCGAATCTCGTAAAGGAAGCTCAGCATCATTTATAGCTTACGAGTTTGTCTTTGACAGAATGAGATCGGTTAGGCAAGATCTCGTCATTCAGCACGGTGATTTCGAAAACACAAACAGCTCAACTGTTACCATGATTTTATACCACTGCGCACTGTTTCACATCCTGGTAGGATTATTGAAAGAATTTTTCAACATGTACTAAAGCTTTGTACGATTTTGATAGGCAAATTATTATCTTTGCGAGGTGGCTGCATATGATGCGAAGCTCAACTTTATTCACATGCTGGTAAGCAAGCTGTCACACAAAAACTTCGACTTAAAATTGGTTCTTTTCCCTTTTTAGGAATGTCTCAAAAGCTTGCTGGTTCTCGTAAGTAATGTAGGTATGCTAAAATTTGCACTTTATTAGATTTCGACAAAAGCCATGATTAGGTACTTTTTACTTTGATTTAAAGTGTGTTCGTTTTTGATTATTTTAGATCCAAGTTTTTCTTCCGATGCAAGCATTAATGCTGCAGCTCTATATTTGATCTCAAATCTTGGATCTTCCGAATCTCTCAGATGGGCTGTCGGGCTTTCTAAGAACTTAAGGTTTAGACAACATAAGACACAAAATTCGAGAAAGACGTTCATGAAGATTTTTTTTCAGGTCTCACCCACTGATCAAGCTCTCATTAGAAATAAACTTTCTGTACTTGTCAAGAAACTTTGTAGCTTTATTTAGAAAGGCAAAAGAATTACCGCTGGCTCAGCTTTTGGCATTCTACCTGAACTTGCCTCAGCTTTACAGGTATTGGCATTAGAAATATTTTGTAAGGCGAAAGTTTGAACAATTTAATCATGTGAAGGTTATCTTTTTAGTGAATTGTTCGAAGTTATGTCTGTAGCGTACAGCAACAAAATGGGACAGTTCCCCATCGAATCCTTCGTCAGACTTTTTTTGTTGAATGATCAAGTTTCGTGCAGGGAACTTTGCACAAGTTACAACGTTGAAACAACAGACACCGGTATTAAATTCTTGAAAAGAGATGCAAGTTTTACAAAGGTTTGTAGAATCAAAGTTTTAAGTTTGAATCTCAACCTTATCTGCGGCCTTAAAACATTTAGGTCAAGGTTAAGAAATGGTTCTTGTTGGAAAATGTCATCGAGGAAAATGTCAAAGATTTATTTTTTTTAGATTGAAAATTTAATAATTATTTAGATTTCATTTTATGTTTTTATTCATCGAATAATGACTTTAATGTTATATTCTAATAATTTATGCAAAAGGCTGAAAATAAACTCAAAATTATATTATTATTTTTGAGTGTAATTAAATTATACAAGCTGAAATATTTGAAGGAAGCAGTGTTTCAATTTTATCACGTTCCCTTGAAGGACAGAACTCTCAGTTGGGAAAAGCTTTTTGAATCACTTCCTCTAGATGCGATTGGAAGACTTGTTTTTACATTTATGAAAATTAAAGTGAATACATTTTCCATGTGAAAATGAATTCTGTTGTAAAGCTTGTCGTTGTTGGGGATGCCTCTGTGGGAAAGACCTCTCTACTACTGAGCTACGTCAAAAATGAATTCTCTGAGGTAAATATTATCGTTTCATTTAACCCAAGTTTTACCTTAATTTCTTTTGCTCACTCCTACAGGGGTATACACCGACTGTGTTCGAGACGTTTCAGACATTGCAAGTAGTTGATGGGCAGACCCTATCTTTAGAGTTGTGGGACACTGCTGGGTCAGAGGACTACAATACCCTCAGGTACATCCCGGATCGTCATCTGATTTTTCAAAAAAAAAACCCCCTCATACGATTAATAGGTCTGTCTCTTATGCAAATGTGGACGTTTTTCTCATCTGTTATGCCATCGATGGGAGGAACTCGTTCAACAACATATCAACCGAATGGTCACCAGAAGTTTCAAAATATACGAAAAATAACACGGCTACCCTATTGGTCGGACTAAAATCAGGTTAGTTGGTGAAAAGCTCTTGAGAGATTCTCACTTATGTTGAATATTAATTTTAGACCTACGAGAGGGTAGCCCTACAGGAACTCTGGTGAGTGAAGCTGAAGGTCTTCGTCTTGCAACCCACATCTCTGCAGATGATTACGTGGAGTGTTCTGCAAGGTCGAGAACCAACATTGATCTGGTCTTTGAAAAAGCAACTAGGGCAGTTTTGAAAAAAAGAACCATAAATAAAAAGGCTCGAAAACGGAATCGTTGTATAATATTGTAATAAAGAGTCCGATTGCCACATGCCCCATTTTTTATTTCGGGTAAACCTGAACAGTTGGCCTTGTTGTATGTATTACAAGTATTAAAGCAATATTAGCGAGTACGCGTGGCGTAGCGGAAACCCAGTAATAGACCTTCCCAGTCAAGAAAAGAATCAATACTGAACTGTTTATTGATGGAAGGGCAATGCTTTATATACACACTAAATGTGGGTGGTCGGATCAAGGTGATCGGATCACGAAATAACGGACCTCTTGGAAGAGGGCAGGAAATGGCGGGAAATAACTGTGGGAGTGAAAACAGCGGCAGCCTGTTTAGGTGACCTTACTACTGAAGGGGAGAAGGGAAACTAAACATGGCAGCCTGTTTGAAACGAGTTTGAGCTTGGAAAAGCGAAAAATATCGTAGCGCGAAACATGGATAAAAAAGCGTATACTACGATAATATGTGAACATTTGGACTATTTTTTATCTCTTCAAAAACTTTACGTCATTCATTCTAGTGATCCAGTTGTCATAAAGCTCTTTATAACTCTCTGCAAACAATGTGCACATCACATATTTACACTTGACAAATATTAAAAATGATTTTATTTTATTTTCGATTAGAGAAAAAAAAATCATGCATTTAATTACACAATAATTTTTTTTTCTCAAACTGATGGAATTTTTTTGAAAATACCTTTTCAAATTGATCATTTTCTTGAGTTGAAAATTACCAAAAAAATTAAATTTAATAAAAAGTATGGAGAAAAAGAAGCTCTAAAGATTTTGATGTTATTTAAAAATGTTTTTCAATAAAAATGCCATCTTTATAGCTGTTTAAGGCAGTTGATTTTTCTCTTTATTTACACAATTGTGGCTATCCATGATTGTCTCCAATGAACTATAAAAGGATGGGTTTCTTCCCACAAAAAAATCATTTACAATAAACAAGATCATACAAAATCACTGAGGTAATATTAAACAATTTTTATTTAAAAAAATTTTTATATATAATTATCTCAAAATTAGTAAGATGATCAAGTTGGCACTCTTCCCAATTTTTATCTTATGCCTCACTTTTGGAGGCATATCCGGATTCTATGGTCCCCACAGGTTACTAACTAGGGCAGACAAGGGTTTTTCTGCAAAAGAATGCAACGGATTAGTGAGTATAAAACGAAAATATTTAGTCTATCTTCTCTATATAATGGAAATTTTTTAAAAGGATCGAAATGGTTTCAATAAGCTGAACAAAATCTGTGACGACTGCTTCTCCCTGTTTAACGAACCGGAAATCTATAAGCTCTGCAGGTTAATTGTTAACCACAATATTAGTAAGATAACCTTTGCAGTACCATCTTTTGGAACACCTTTATTCACAATCTGGAATGAAAAGAGTGTTGGCAAGGCTGGGATTTGAGGTTCAAAACCCAGCCTGGGATTTTATCTCATAGCTATAGCCTTAATTATTGGATCTTGCCAATCCAAGTTTTCTAAACTTATACTTATAAAATTTTGTAAAGGGCTGACTGCTTTGGAACGAAATACTTCTTCGGGTGTATGGAGGCCATCCTGGTGAGAGACGACCTCAAGTCTGAGGTTGCAGCTTACTTGGACGACGTCCACACAAGGTAAGTCGAAGGACTATTACGAAAATCGAAAAGATTTCCTAACCCATTATACCATTTTGTTTAGCAACTCTCAGAAGTAGATCCATCCACACTGCAAGTCAACTGGGATCCTTTTTACAAGACTTTTTTATTTCAAGATTGAATTCCTTGTAGAAAGATGTTTTCTTTTACTTTGAAGGTTGATTAAAATATTCTGAATAAACATTTCCAATATCTTTTCATTTGCCCTTCCCCAAGTTTGCAAAAAAAGAGACTTTTTTTAAGTAACCATTGGGTTTGGTGTATTTAAAATCACTACTATTCCTATTGCCTAACAACGAATCAAGAATAGAACAAAATAACATGAATCTATACATCGGATCACTGAATTTTTCAAGCTGAAAAGTTGCTTCCGCACAAACAAGTCAACCGTTACGTAATTTTCAGGATGATTTTGACACAAACCAGTTGCTGATTCTTAATAAGTTTCATGGTGCCTTTGGCTGAAAAAAGCTTGAAATTGATTTTCCATACTTATGTAACACTTGATTCAACTTACAGATTTTTCTGCTCTAAAAACTAAAATTTGTGCTTGTTCTCATGAAAAACAAATTGTTAATATAAAAATAGATTGACAGTTGAATTTAGACTGAGACGAATGATGCCCAAGGTTTCTAATCATCATCGATGATTTCTTCAACACCCTCGTCACTGTCCAAGTCGCTCTCGACCCTAGCCTTTTTTGCCGTTGAGTCAACTTTCGTCAAAGTTGCAGAGCTTAATCGTTTGTTAGCAAGGTGCTGGAATTTTTAAAATTCATTTGAAATCTAAAATTTTTGAAAAGGTCTTTTGCAATACCTGCTCCTCGTCATCATCCAGCTCATCCTCTTGGGAGCTAGTTTTTTTCGTAATTGACAGTCCCTTGGGAAACTCCTAAACAATTCAATTTACAGGTGTAAAAATAGAAAATGAATAACTTGTTGAATCTAGCCACACTGTCTCACTTGTTTCGTAAGAGAATTTCTCATGATTGATGCTCCAGGAGATTGAGATGGCTTCCCCTGTGGAGTTATTGTTATTTCGTCAGATACCTTTAAAGAAGCTAGTTTCGAAGAGTTTGTGGATTGTCCCGCTTGGCCATTGTTTCCTTTCTTATTCGCACTTAACATTCAGAAAGCATGATTAAAGGGTGCAAAGCAGTTGACATATGGAATCATGAAATTCTTACTTATGAGCTGTATAAACATGGGTCTCGAATAACTTATATTGGCCGAAGGTTGCTGTACATACAGTGCACTTGTAAGACAAATGAGCAGGCTTCAAAGTTTTGTGATGATCTTTAGAGACATGATTCAGGAGCTTCCATTGATAAACCTTTATGAAAGAGCAAACACAGCATAAATAATTTACACCCATTCAAAACCCAAAAAAGTAAACATTTATTACTAACCTTTCCGCAAACTGGACACCTGCCAGAGTCTTGATTTTTATTCGCGAGATCCTGCATAGACGCAGTAACAAGACCGTGAGATCCCAAAAGGTGACGTTCCAATCCCTAAAATGAAATGAGCATTAAACACGAAAGGTCAGCCTAAACCCATATTAAAGTCTGTTAAACCTGGTCAGTAAAAAACCTAAACTGGCATTTTTGACAGTTCAGTGGCGGCCTGTTATATATCATCTTTGGATGTATTTTGACCTTAAAAAAGGGAAAAATTATTGATGCAATTTTTAGGATAACTCAACAGCGAGTATTTTACCTTGTGAATCCACTGCATGTGGTTCCTTAGTTGCTCTAAGTCTTTAATGTAACCATCACAAATCTCACATATTACAAAGTCTCGTTTAACAGACCCCGCAGGTTGCCCTGGCTTTAGGCCGCTTGATGAAGTTTGTTGTAAATTAGAAGAGGGCCTAATAGCTGCAGCACCAGGTCGAGCAGCTAATGGAGTAATTGAAATGCTCGGTTGACCTGGTCGCGAACTTTGGTTTCGTTGTGAAATACTCTGCAATTTTCAAGAATTATATGGATTATTTTTATCCGCACAAAAAACCTGAAAAAATTTCGGATTAACGCTAAAAGTTTCAATCCGGTCTTTTCAAGGCAATTTGCATTTGACGATTCATTTTGAGTAAGATAAAAAAACTCCCAAACTTCCAGATTTAAATGCTAGGGAGAAAGTAAAATCATGTCCAACCTGAATTGTGAGAGATGGATTTGCTCCCAGTGAGTTAAGCAAAGCAGCAGATGAATTGACTCCTGGAAATCTTGCAGCCTGGTTGGCTGTGGCAGAAACACCAGTCTAGAAAGTTTAAAAATATTTTAAAGTGAGATACCATAGTCTCGAAAAGGTGAAACTCTGATAAACAATTTTTCATCATAATCGATTTTTGATTCAATATTGAACAGTTTTTTTACCTGGCTGTTACCAAAAGTGCCCATTCTGTTCACCATACCAGAACTTCCGAGTCCTGGAGGGACTAGAAACAAAAGGGAGCAAATTAAACCAAAATTTTTCTCCTTGATATTCTTTTTCTAGAATAATTCATCTCGGCGTTTTTTAGTCTCACCTTGTCTAAAACCGGGTTGAAAACCAGGTTTGTAAGACCCAACAGGCCTTCCTCTACCTCTTGGTCCCAACTGAAGCTGAGGAAGATTAGAAAAGGTGGAGCGCTGAAGGTTTTGGAAGTTCTGGAAGAAAATATTTGACTTGACGTTAGGTCAATTGTCTGGCTACTTGGTTACTTACCGGGTTTAGGCCAGAAAATCCTGTGTTTAATGAATTTAACCCAGTTCTGTTGGCTAAGTTCGCTAATCCTATGCTTGCAGCCATGGAAGTGCCCATTCCCATCCCTCCTAATAAGTTAGGCCTACTCAACCGGTTGAACGGTGTAGGTTTTGGAATCTTGGCTGGCGGTTCCCAATCGTGAGGAGGCTCCTGGTTACGTTCGCTTCTGAACCGTTTGTCGCAGCTCACCTACAAATTAATTTTTTACAAATATTGGTTGATTTTAATTAAAACAGTTTGGTATTAGAATAGGAGCATCACCTTATGCCTTGTTAACTTCCCACGCATGCTATCTTCGAAAGGACATTGAGGACATTGATGGGCAACTAGAGGTCGGTCAAATCGTGCTCGAACACCATGCTGGTGAGCTTTGTGGTTAATTATATCCTGCAGAAATCAAATCTTCAGTTCAAAGCATCTTTTAAACTTTTTATTTGCAAAGGCATCTGGTGTTATTTATTCTGCTGATAAAATTAAGGCAATATTACCTGGGCATTTTTAGTCTCGTGCGAGCAATAATAACATCTGTAAAATCCGTTTTTTAAGTGTGGGACTTCTATGTGATTTTCCAATGACAATAATGACTCAGTTCGGTACGAACACAACCGACATTTGCGCAAATCATAGTGAAAACCTTCATTTTTGTCCCTTGAAGATTCCTAAAAAGGTTTATGAAATAAGAATTTTTTGAGCTAGAACGAAACATCTTAAAATCCTCTCTAAAATGTTTATTTCAGTGCCTGACCAGGACAGTTTTGAAGCTGGGTAAAAAAGGTACTTTGAAAGTTGATATGTACTGCAGATATTATTATCATTTCCCCCCTTACTTCCACATCCTAACTTGCTGACTCCCAATACCTCACTCTTCTTCAGGCTCTTCAACACTGCACACCTTCAGAAAAACCAACGATTCATTTTACTACTCTTCACTCCTAACTCTATGACTCGTTTTAACTGGCTGATTAATTTAGTTTTCATCTAAATTTTGACTTGTACTGAATGCATTCTAATCATTCATTTTAAACTTTGTAGTATTACTCACATCAAGATGCCAAACAATTTTTATTTCATATTTTTTGCACATAAATGAAGCAATTTTGGTTTTAGCCCCTAGAAATGATGGGCTCGCGATACAAACTAATTTATATCTTCAAGTTGCCCTGTTTGTCATTGTTTGTAGACCAAAGTTCTTCTTCAAATGGTAAGTTAATTATTTGTGCCACTGGTTTTAGAGTGGTCTTGAAAAGGTAAGAAAAAACCCTACATGGTATGGCCAGTCTCTGTTAGTTTTAAGAGTGATTATTGTTGTACAAAGCTAAATTTTTTATAATTAAATACATTTTTAATTAAGCTTATGAAAAACCTTACCAAGTTCTTTTTCAATGACATAACTGCATGCATCACAGTGGCACTCTTGTCTTTCTGAGCTTTTCGTGTTTGCTCTCTCAATAAATCGTGCTGTACGTGCTCTTGCACTAAGTTCATGCCAAGGTTTGAGATGAACTTGCCAAGGGCAGACCCAAAGAACGATTCTCCAGGCCCAGCAGGTTTCTTTGATTCAGGTATTTCGCTTTGTTTTTCATCACTCTAAAATCAATCAAAAAGTTTTACTTAGTAAAATATATCTTAGTAGAAAAAAGGTCAAAATTTTAGAACAAAGTATGGCCACCATTTTTTTATTTTTTATACCTAAAATTGTTACCTATTTTACAAAAGTCGTTAGGTCTCATGAGTATGAAACAACTCAACACTATCGTAGATGAAGTTTGACATTTTATTGGCATTTAATAAACTTCCTTTACCTTTTCTTCTGTTGATGAAACTGTTTTTTCTTTTTCTTCTGTTTTTTCCTTTTCATCTTTTTTATCTTTCTCTTTGGATTTCTCATCATTTTCACCTTCAACAATTTTTTTAACAGAGTCTTTGAACTCTTCAAACGACTCCTTTGGTGGCTTTTCATAGACGTATGGAACAATAAATGAGGGAGCCTCTACGACAAATGTGTCATCAGTTAAGTTTGGATCATTGAGTTGTCCCTGCTTATCATATGTAAATGCCGAATTCATAGAAGAGCTCGATCCACTTCCAGAATTGCTGGTCACAGAGGTCATTGTTGTTCCAACTGGCAAACCTACTCCACGGCTCATTGGTTTACCACTCGAAGGGCTGATTGTAACACCTGATCCCAAAAGGGTACCTCCGAGAGGAAGAACGCGAGGCTTTGCTGGAGTAATGGTCACACCGCTAGTTGATTTTCCAGCCAGTAGACTAAATATTGACAAAATATTTATCAAGTGGATCCTTTCAAAATGAGACTGGACTTATTGCACTGACTTACCTCGATTCTAGAACGCTCCCTGACTTTCCAGAGGCAGCAAGTGCAGCTTCCTCTAGTTTCTTGGCAGTATTTGCTAACGATTTCAATGTTTTCATGTCGTCAACCATGACAATATTGGTGGTCCTCTTCTCAGATTGAAACTGACCATTCACTGAGAATAATTTAAAACCCTCTTAAAAATCTTTTTGAATAGCATAAGGTTTGATCAAGTTTCCGCAAAATTTTATGCTTGTAACAACTTTTGAAAAGAGAACTTACTCGGTTCAGGATCCTCTGGATCGATTTCCATAACAGAATCGGAAGAGTCATCATCTGACATTCCTTCGTCTATGATAGAATCTGACTTTTGTTGACCATGACTCGAAGGTAACTGGTTTTCGTAAAAATAATTCAATAACAATAACTGCGTCGGACAATTTTTTAAAACTTACCTTGCTGGTGCTGTTGTGGGAAGAGCCATTCTCTCTGCTCTTCTCATCATCGTTTGAAGAATTTCCGTTTGAAAGGGACTGAAAATGTAAATCAATTATGATTACAAATTAAGTGAAAGATTGAAAAAAGACGACTAACGATACCATACTTTTTTCTTATCAATCAACTAAAGGTCAAAAATATAAATCAAACTGACAAAATTCTGGCCAGTGATATGAGAGCTGTCTTTTCTAACCCTGGCAACCCCGGCCAGCCACAAAATATACAAAAAATAATAATTTCCCGACAGAACCGAGTAGGTTTCTTTCATGCCTCATTAATTCATCAGCAAAATTAATTGCAATCAAGAAAAATTTACCTCTGAACTGGACGAAGATCCGTTGACTTTTTCCACAACTAGTTGGGAAATGCCGTCCTTTTTTAAACTTATAACCTAAAAAAGGTAAGATGGAAGGAATTAACTCTTTGAAAGATAGAAAAAGCCATTCTGAAAAAAAACAGAAGGGGCAACTTTCTGGATTGGCTTTGATAATGCATCAACTATTTGACTGTCTGTGGGATTTCCACTTTTGAATGGTCAATGCCAAAAGCGATTGTTCCAACGCGAATGATGGCACAATTTTCAATATACAAACACGGTTGAGAGAAAAATTACATTTTTTAGGCCGGTCCCTGCGGGACTGTCTCTGACAGGTGCAAAGTGACCCCCATTCCCTTTTGGACCGAGACCGACTTCTCTGCAGACGTCGTCCGCGGCCTCTGACATGTTTGGGACCGGAACTTTTAGTCTACCTGTAATGCAAAAGCACGAAAATTCAAGGATCTCGTCAGACGTCACGATCTATCTATAAAACAACGCGTCTCACCACCATGTTAAACTGCTTCACTCGAGGTATCGCTGTGACGGGTTTCGAAAACAAATGCCACACAAAGGTTCCCCGGGCCTACAAGACGTCAGCCCAACCGAAACAAGTGTCAAGTGTTCCGGGGTCCGCTCCGACTTGCTAGGGTGGGTCGCTTTTTCCCAAATCGAAGCCTTATCACCAACTCCACACAACAGCTTCGGTCTGTTTTTTTTGTTCAACGTTTATAGAGCTTTCTTCGTTCGTTTTCTCTTTGTGTTCTTGTCTAGCGTCCTGTTTGTTCGTTCGTCTGTTCCTCACCTGCCCTCGCTTCCTCTCTCTCTTTCTTTTGCACTTCACTTTTTTTCTACACTAGGGTGAGGCCGCCATCGGGGTTCCAAAAAGGACACGCACACAAGAACGGGAACGAAAAAGTGGCGAAAACGTGGCCCGAGGGTTCCCAAATCGCCTCCGTGGTTTACCTAGGCTCCGAGTGTGTCAAAAGACCGGCAATTTCGGCTCAGACGGTGTCTCCACCATTGTTTGTTTCCTCCTCTGTCTATCGTCGACTCGGCTTAGTCGGCTATGCAGCTGTCTCTGTCTCTGTCTGTCTGTGGATCGAACTCGGCAGTCAGCGACGAGAGCGACACCGTTGCCAGATGGATTTGGGAAAAAAGTGCCGGCCAGCCTGGATTTTGGCAAAAAACGCGAGACCGTCTCCTTTGGAGGGTAAAAAAAGAAACCATTTACACCCCGACCCCAACTGGGGCCAGAGTCGGGCGTCGCCGAAACAAACGCCTCGACATTTTCAAGAGCCGGTCGCCAAAATCTTGGATTTCTTTCGCGACACATCCCCAAGAAATGTATTTTAATGAGCAAGACCGCCTTGTCTTCTTCCTCTTGCTGTCGTCGATCTCTAACCTCGGGGTCGGGGGGGCCTCCTCGCGCCACAAAACATTTGACCTTTCCGTCGCAGGGGTGGAAAAATCCAGGATCGTTTCTCAATGCGGTTCGTTTTTGGATCTTTTTTTAAAACTGGTCCGCCCAAAAGGACGGGTTTTTCACCCAATATAGACCCGTTGGGGTGCGAGGGGGTTCCGTCTGGCAACAGGGTCGAGCGACGGCCGGGCTAAAAGTGTGCCAGAAGCGTACGCAAGAACTAAACAAGTGTCGCCAGATGCGATAGAATTTTGCCAGAATGGCTCCGGCGAAGAGAAGGCCGGCCGTTTGGG
>Ga0194133_10007572_pt1 | contig 12954 bp, 8 predicted proteins | sample TA2KigOf40mmetaG_FD_155448 | JGI IMG/M metagenome (GOLD analysis project Ga0194133, IMG submission 155448) | Freshwater microbial communities from Lake Tanganyika, Tanzania - TA2015055 Kigoma Offshore 40m | ecosystem: Environmental > Aquatic > Freshwater > Lake | place: Tanzania: Lake Tanganyika...
CGTCTTCGCCGCGGCCGGTGGCGGTGCTCAGTTCGGGCAGCGCCGCCTGATTCGTCCAGAGCAGGAGGAGACGGCCGTCCGGCAGGCGGCCGAGGGTGGGCATGGTGAGGGTGGCGGCGAAGCGCGAAGGCCTGCCTTCGCTCCACGTCTCCCCTCGGTCCGTGGAGAACGACTCGTAGTGGTAGTCTTGCGAGGTGCGCAGCAGGGCCCAAAGCCTGCCGTCCTTGAGCTCGGTCACGGTGGCCTCCACGGCGATGTTCTGCCAGCGCAGCCCGCGATGAACGCCGCCGACCGCGTGCGGCGGCGACTTGATGGTGCTCTTGGATCTGTGCCAGGTCAGGCCGCCGTCGTCGGACAGCCACATCGTCGTGCCGTTCCCGTGCGTGGGCAGGACGAGGCGCCGGCCGCCGTCGATGAAGAGCGGCGTGCGCAAGATGCCCGGGATGGTCAGCAGGTCGTCACGCTGGTCGCGCCATGCGCCGCTGGCACGACCGTCTTTCGTCGCGGCGACCCACTCTCCGTCGAGCCCTCCGCGTGAGAGGAAGACATGGTCCTTGATAGGCTGCACGCGGATGAATTCGCCCGTGCGCGGATTCCGTGCGAAGGCCGGAGCTTCCTTGCTCATCCCTCCATAGTTCAGCGGATATCCGGGGGCGGCTTTCTCGTAGTTCCAGGTCTCGCCGTTGTCACGGCTGACGAGATAACCGGGCCGGGTCCGGTCGCCGTCGTAGTGGCGGATCTCCTTCTCGTTCACCCGCACCAGCCCGCGACCGGCGTCCGCCGGGGGCGTGCCGACGATCCGGGGCGGCGGATATTCCGCGGCCAGCAGCGGGAGCAGTGTCGCGATGAGCCAGGCGGAACCAAGCTTCTTCATGGGGTGACCTTACATGACCTGGGCGGCGACGTTTCGCAAGGTCTCTGTCGCCCCACGCCGAGGCTCCGGCCGTCGCCCGTCGGCGCGGCTGGCCTGCCTCAGCGCGAGCGGAAGACGTCGCTGGTCAGGCACTCGGCAACGAGGGTGCGGAGGCCGAGGCCTTCCTGCTTCACCTTGGCGTAGATGCGGTCGACGGCGAACTCGTCGGCGGGCTCCATGAGGCGTCCGGTCGAGTAGGCCAGCAGGGAGCGGATGAGATGACGGGTGAATTGCTCCTCGCGCTTCTCGTGGAGGAGGTCCCGGAACCCCGCGAAGTCGCGGTAGGACTCACCGGAGGCGAACTCGCCCGTGGTGTCGATCTTCGGCGCCTCCCCCTTCTTGGGCTTCGGGTAGGTCGCGCGCCAGCGGCCGACCGGGTCGAAGGATTCGAGGCTGAAGCCGAGCGGGTCGATCTTGCGGTGGCACTCCGCGCAGGCGCGGTCGGTGCTGTGCTTGGCCAGGCGCTGGCGGATGGTGGTCGCGCCGGTGACGTCCGGCTCGATGGCGGGCACGACGTCCGGCGGGGGCGGCGGCTTCACGCCCAGGATGTTCTCGCTGACCCAGGCGCCGCGGGTGACGGGAGAGGTCTCGACGCCGTTGGCGCTGACGGTCAGGACGGCCGCCATGCCGAGCAGGCCGCCGCGATGTGAATCGACTTGGAGGCTGACCTTCCGGAAACCGTCGGCGAGGCGGAGGGTCTGCTGTTCGGGCAGGCCATAGAGCTTGGCCAGCTTCTTGTCGACGAAGGCATGGTCGGCGCGGAGGAACTGGTTCACCGGGCGGTTCTCCCTGAGCATGTCCTGGAAGAACAGGCGCGCCTCGGTCTTCATCGAGGTTTGGAGGTCTTCCGCGTAGTAGGCCCGGTTGGTCTCGCGGGGCGGGGGCATGCCGCCGAGGTCGCGCAGGTTCAGCCAGCTGTCGAGGAAGCCGTCGACGAAGCCCGTGAGGCGATCGTCGGCCAGCAGGCGGTCGATCTGCTTCTTCAGCTCGGCGTCGCCGGTCAGCTTGCCCGACGCGGCCGAGGCGCGCAGGGCTTCGTCGGGCGGGACGGCCCAGAGGGCGTAGGAAAGGCGGGCGGCGAGGTCGTTCGGCTTCAGGCGCTGGTCGCCGCTTTCCGTGATCTCGCTCAGGTAGAGGAAGGAAGGGGAGCAGAGGATGAGCTTCACCGCGTCGAGGGCCGCCTGGCGCGGGGTGGCCTTTTCGGCGACGCGCCGTTCGAACATGCCGCGGATCGGCGCGCGGTCGGCGTCCTGCAGCGGACGACGATAGGCCTTCGCCGCGAAGCCGTAGAGCTGATCGAGCGCGCGCTCGGCCTGGAAGCCCTGCGGGCCGAAGACGGCGACCTCTTCGGCGCCGCCCGCGGGCTCGGCGATCGGGCCCTGGACCACGATCTCGCTGATGCGGATATGCGGAAGCTTGCCTTCCCGGAGGATGTGCGCGCGGCCCACGCCGGAGGAGCCCACGGGGGTCGAGAATTCCTTCGGGTAACGCTTGTTGATCGCCAGCACGGAGGCGCGTGATTCGTACGGTCCGTTGGGGAAGATGAAACGCGGGGTCTGGCCGGCCTCGAGCCAGACGCGGAATTTCAGGCGGGTCGGCGTGTTGTCGGGCACGACCGCGGTGGCGAGCAGCGGCTCGATGGCCTGCGGGTAGTGGATGTGGCCCTTGGTGACGTCGCCTGGTACGACGCCGAGGATGAACGGCTCCGAGAAATCGATGCCGAAGATGGCGTGGTCGTAATGGGTGTCGCGGTGGAGGGCGGCCGCTTCGACCTCGAGGTCGTAAAGGCCGGCCACCGGCACGCCTTGCTTGAAGTCCTCGATATGGCCGTAGCCGCCCTGGCGCGTATCGGTGTTGGGCTGTTCGTAGAGGTTGAGGTAGCGGAAGTTAAACGCGCTCTTGTGCGAGCCGGTCAGCTCCTCGTATTGGATGAAGTTCTTGTTGAACCGCCACGTCTGCGGCGCGGTGGCCGGCTTGCCGAGGCGGGCTTCGACGAGGCGGTTAGCGGCCAGGAAATACTGGTCGACGAGGAAGCCCGAGGTCACCAGCGACTGGCCGATCGTGTCGAGGTGGCGGGCGGTCTTCTCCTTGGGGAACTCGGCGGTGAGGCCGAGGGTGTCGACGCGGCGACCGAAGAGGGTGGTGAGGGTGTTCTCGTATTCGCGATTGGAGAGGCGGCGCAGCACCGTGCGGGAGCCGGTGCTCTGCAGGGAGGCCTGGGCCGCCGCGGTGCCGGCGCGCAAGGCGCGGATGGCCGCGAGGCGCTCTTCGTCGGTCGGCTGGTCGGCCTTCTTGGGCGGCATCTCGCGCAGGGTCAGCTGGTCGATGATGTCGCGGGCCTCGATGACCTCGGGCAACGTCTTCAGGGGTAGCGTGAACTTCTCGAAAGAGCGGTCGCCCTTCTTGGTGTCGGCGTCGTGGCATTCCAGGCAGTAGCGGCTCAGGAACTTCTCGACGGTCTTCCCGGAATCCTCGGCGCCGGGGAGGGCGGCGGTCGCGAAGATCGCGGCAAAGGGCAGCAGGGTGCGGAAGGCCGGCATCGACGTCACGGAGGCGGAGCGTTGCCGCGGCTCAGGCGAAGCGGCCGGTGCTGCTGCCGAAGGACTCGGTCTCGACGCCCATCTTCTGCGCGATGTCGACGTAGAGGTTGCAGAGGGGCACCTTGTGCCGGACCTCGCGCGAGACTTCGCGGAAGGAGCCGTGCTTGTAGCCGCCGCCTGCGAGGAAGATCGGGAGGTCGGTGTTGCGGTGCGAGTTGGCGTCGCCCATGCCGCTGCCGAAGAGCACGGTGGTCGAATCGAGCAGCGAGCCGGCGCCGTCCTTCAGTTCGGCGAGACGGCCGACGAACTTCGCATACTGGGCGACCTGGTAGCGTTCGAGGCTGATGAGGGAGGCGATGGACTCGGGGTCGTTGCCGTGGTGGGAGAGGCCGTGGTAGTCCTTCTTGATGCCCAGGTGCTGGGGCAGGAAGTCGCCGCCGACCTCGAGCGTGGCGATGCGGGTGCTGTCGGTGTGCAGGGCGAGCGCGATGAGCTCGTACATCAGCGGCAGGTCGTCGACGGCGTTGCGGACGGCCGGCTTGCCGAACGGCGCCGCGGGCTTCGGGAGGTGCGTCCAGCGCTGACGGAGGGCGAGGCGCTTCTCGACGTCGCGCACCGAGGTGAAGTATTCGTCGAGCTTGGCCTTGTCCTCGTGGTTGACCTGGCCCGAGAGGCGCTTGGCCTCCTCGCGGACGGAATCGAGGATCGAGGCCTGCACGCGGTTCTCCTGGTCGCGGCGGACGCGGCGTTCGGCGGAGTCGCTCACGAAGAGCTTGTCGAAGAGCTCGGCGGGATTGGTGATGGGCGGCACGCGCACGCCGTCCTTCGTCCAGGCGATCTGGCAGCCGCCATGGATGCCGCCTTCGGAGCCGACGGTCAGGGACGGGAAACGGGTCTGGTGGCCGATCTCCTCGGCGAGGTACTGGTCGAGCGAGACGTTGCCATCCGGGCGGTTCTGCGCCTCGGAGTTGAGCACGCCGGAGAGGAAGGAATGCACCGCGAAGTGGCCGCCCTTGACGCCGTGGTCGAGGCCGCGGAAGACGGTCAGGCGCTCGCGCTGTTCCCAGAGCGGCTCCAGCAGGGTGGTCTTCTCGTAGTCGCGGCCGGCGGTCTTCGGGAAGAGTTGCTTGGTCTGGTAGCCGAGGAGGTTGCCGATCGCGACAAAGCGACGGGCGCCGATGCCGGCTCCTTTGGAGGTCTGCACGGTCGCGTTGCCGCTGAGGGACTTCGCGCTGAGGGAGCACAGTCCGGGGAGGGCCAGGGAGGCGCCCAGGGAGCGGAGGATGAAGCGGCGGCGATGCATGGCGGTTCGAAAGGGGGCGAGGTGGACTCAGATTGCGTCAGTTAGCCTTGCCCTTGCGAGCCTTTCCTCCGTCCGGGCGAGGGGAGGAGGGGGTCGATGGGGAGTGTGGACGCTATATTTCGACAGTTTCTCGGCCCGGAAGTTCCGGCTGACCGGATTGGCCGGACCGTCACAAGGGCCGGTAGTATTCGACGTAGCCGATCATCATCTCGTCCACCGTCTGGGAGCCCCAGCGCACGTGCTTGGTGGGGTCAGGGTTGGCCTTGTTGCCCGGGCTGTTGTCGAAGACCGCCGTGATCTTCATCACGCTGCCTTGCGGGACGAGCTTGGGGCGCTTGAAGTCATATCGGAGCTGCCAGTTGAAGTCGTAACGCGGGATGTCCAGGAGGGTCTCCGTCCGGCCGTCGGGGTAGGTCACCTCGTAACGGAAAGCCGCCCCTCTGGTGTGCATGTGCGGCATGAAGCCCATGACGGGATGGCGAAGGGGGGATGGCATGGATCCGAGGGGCCGGATGAACAGTTATGACAAAGCCGATGGCCTGAGGTTACAGCATGAATCTTCGGATGATGGATTCGGATATGTATACGGCGGAATAAGAGAAAGATGGCCTCAGCGCCCCAGTTTTTCGGAGCCGTGCTGCTTGACCCACTGGCGCATCCAGGGGGCGGAAGGGGCGCCGATGTCGAGGTGAGTGTTGCCAAGGATCACCAAGTCGCTGACCCGGCCTTCCTTGAGCCACTTGAGGCCGAGGCCGCACTGGAGTTCCATCAGGTCGAGCGGAGTCGGCTTGCCGAAGCGGTAGGTCGGGTCGGACTTCTTCGTCTCGTCGACGCCGGTGTAGTCCCAGAGATAAATGCCCAGAGCGATGCGGCATGATTTCGGCTTCATGGCCTCCAGCAGTGCCAGATTCTTTTCGAGGTCCTTCAGTTCCTCGCTCTTCCATGTCCAGAACACGAGCACGTCGAAGTGCTTCAGCGATTCGACGAGTGGCGGTTCGCAGTCATGGTAATCGGCGTTCTTCGGATCAAACTCGCGGCTGTAAATGGTGGTCCAAACTTCCATCGGGCGGCCAACTTGGCCAAGTTGCTCGCGCATGGATTTGAGTTCGGCCTCGGTCATGGCGGGTTTGCCGACTTTGCGGCCATCGGGTTGTTTGACGGGGTCCTTGACGAAGTCATCGAGGTACACGCTCGTCACGTGCGGATAGGTCTTCGCCATCGAGACGATGTCGGGCAGCGTCTTGAGGCCGCCGCTGCCGCTGGAACCGACCGCGGACCAGCTGACCTTCTTCAGCGACTCGAAAGAGATCGCCCATTGGTCCATCGTCGTCTTCGCCTTCCATTTGATTTCCGCCCACCGCAGACTGGGTCGGGTATGATCCTGCGTGACGAAGACCAGATTAGGGATGTCCAGCCAATGGGCTCCCTCCACGGGCGTCATACGTGAGCCCCCGCGATACCCGGCGTTCTCCAGGTATTCTGCGTCGCCGCCCGGCGGGCAGGCGAACAGCCAGAGACGGTCACGGACGGTGTCTGATTTCGGCGTCGACTGCGCCTGGGTGGCTAGCGGCGCGCAGAGCAGGGTGAGCAGCAGGGCAAGGGTGGGGCGCATCGGTTGGTTCATCGGGAGATTCGCTCGTCCCCGTGCTTCCTGATCCAGTCGCGCATCCACGGGGCGCTGGGGATGCCTTGGTCGATCCCGGCGAGCCCGAGGATGACGAGGTCGGAGACACGGCCTTCCTTGAGCCACTTCAAGCCGAGGCCGCATTGGTGCTCCATCAAATCGAGAGGGACCGGCTTGCCCCACTTGTAAGTGGGATCGGCTTTCTTCTTGGCCGGATCAATTCCGGTGTAGTCCCAGAGATAAATGCCCAGAGCGATGCGGCATGATTTCGGCTTCATGGCCTCCAGCAGTGCCAGATTCTTTTCGAGGTCCTTCAGTTCCTCGCTCTTCCATGTCCAGAACACGAGCACGTCGAAGTGCTTCAGCGATTCGACGAGTGGCGGTTCGCAGTCATGGTAATCGGCGTTCTTCGGATCAAACTCGCGGCTGTAAATGGTGGTCCAAACTTCCATCGGGCGGCCAACTTGGCCAAGTTGCTCGCGCATGGATTTGAGTTCGGCCTCGGTCATGGCGGGTTTGCCGACTTTGCGGCCATCGGGTTGTTTGACGGGGTCCTTGACGAAGTCGTCCAGGTAGATGCCCGTGAAGTTGGGATAGCTCTTGGCCAAGGTGATGATGTCGGGCACTTCCTTGAGGCCGCCGCGTCCGCTGGAGCCGACGGCGGCCCATTGGACGCGTTTCAGCGGCTCGAAGGAGATGGCATACTGCTCCTTGGTGGTCTTGGCCTTCCATGACTTCTCTGTCCACATGGCGGGCGGCCGATTCCAATCCTGAGTAATGAAGAGCAGATTGGGAACGCCCAGCCAGAAGGCGCCTTCCACGGGCGTCATGCGTGATCCTCCTCGGTAACCGGCGCTCTCATAATACAACCGTGGGCCATCGGCAGGGGGAGCGAAGACCCATAGACGGTCGCGGACGGTGTCGGATTTCGGCGTCGGCTGCGCCTGGGTGGCCAGCGGTGCGCAGAGCAGGGTGAGCAGCAAGGCAAGGGTGGGGCGCATGACTGGGTTAAGCCTTCCGTCACGTGGGTATCCCTCAAGCCATAATCGTTGCCTTTAAAAACCATTTTCCTAAAACTCGTTGCTATGGGAACAATGAAAGCTAAGCCAAGGTCCGCCGCCGGCGAGGAGCGTCGCTATTTCAAGGAAGTACGGTTCCGGCAGATCCGCGCGCTCTTCGAGATCTCCCGTCATGGCAGTTTCGCCGCCGCCGCCCGTTCGCTCGGCATGGCCACGCCCTCGGTCTGGCGGCAGTTAAGGGCGTTGGAGGATGATTACGGCGTCCGGTTCGTGACGGCCAAGGGACGCTCCGTGCGGCTCACCGAGGACGGCGAGCGGCTGATGCGTCTGGCGGCTCCGTTGGTCGAGGGTTTCGATTCCTTGCGTAAGCTGTTCCTGGATCTGCAGTCGGGTGCGGAGCGGGTGCTGCGCCTGGCCGCGCCAGCCTCGGTGCTCAACAGCCCGCTGCGTGACGTGATCGCCGCCTATCGTCACGCGCAGCCCTCGGTCAGGCTGACGCTGATCGACGCTCCCTCGCGGGTGGCGTGGGGGATGGTGGAGTCCGACGCCGCGGATCTGGCTCTCGTGGGTGCGCCGTCCGGCGTGGTCCTGCCTTCAAGGCTGTCGGTCGTCCCGCTCGCTAGCTATCCGTTCGAGGTGATCTACCCCGAGGGGCATGCTCTCGGCAAGGTGCGTAAGATCGGTCTGCGCGACATCCTCGCCCATCCTCTGATCCTGGCGGGGGAGGATTCCAGCTCGCGTCTGCAGTTCGACTATGTGGTGGCCAAGGCCGGCCTGACTTCGAAGGTCAACGTCGTCATGACCGCCGGCAACGTGCCCTCGATCCTGAATTACACCGGTCTCGGCATCGGCGTGGCCATCCTTACCCGGTCCGCGGTCGAGGCGATGTCGTTCCCCGCGGTCAGGCAGGCCGGCCTCGCGCATCGCGATGCCTCGGCCGTCCTCGGCCATGACAACCTCGTGCTCGTCCATCCCAAGGGCCGGCACGAGCTGGAGCACATCCGCGTCTTCCGCGAGATGGCCACCGCCGCGCTCAAGGCCGGCTCCGGCCGCTAGACCGCGTGGCCGTGAGGAGATCTTGGAGTTCACGCACGATGTCCGGGTGCTTGGCCGCAAGGTTCGTGGTCTCGCCGGGATCCCGGGAAAGGTCGTAGAGCTGCGGGGATTCGTTGGGGATCCCTCCGGGCGGCGCCAGCGCAAGCAGTTCGCCGCGGTCATAGCGGTTGCCGCCGGAACCGGCGTGGGCGATCAGCTTCCACGACCCTTTCCGGATGCTCAACGTGGCCGCGCCTCCGGCGGCCTGCGTCAGCAGGAAGGGTCGGGCGGGCTGCGGGCGGCTTTCAAGCGTGGGCAGGAAGCTGAGGCTGTCCTCGGCGGATTGCGCGGGCAGGGCTTGGCCCGTCAGTTCCGCCAAGGTGGCCATGACGTCGGTCAGGCTGACGGTCCGATCGCTGACCAAGCCGGGCTTGATGCCACGCGGCCAGCGTAGGATCAGCGGAATCCGATGGCCGCCCTCCCAGGCGTCGCGCTTCACGCCGCGCCACGGACGGGCGCCATCGTGGCCTTGATCGGCGCGCATGCGCAGGACGCTCGTGGTTTCCGGTCCGTTGTCGCTGGTGACGATGACGAGGGTGTCCTCGGCCAGGCCGTGCTTTTCCAGGTCGGCGAGAAGGAGGCCGACGTGAGCGTCGAATTCAGCGATGAAGTCACCGTGCGGCCCGGCCGGGCTTTTGCCGCGGTAATCCTTGCTCGCGAACGAGGGCAGGTGGACCGCTTGTGTCGCGTGGTAAAGGAAGAAGGGCCGACGCGGTTCAGCCCTTGCCTGCCGAGCGATGAACTCCCGGCTGCGTTGCAGGAATCGTTCGTCGATTTCCGGCAGATCGAAGTCTGGCGCGACGATGCCGGACCGGCAGTCGTTGGCGTAGGGGTGGCGCGGGAGCTTCGTCCGGTCCAGCGGACCCGTAGGCGGTGTCGGGATGCGGTCGCCTTCGATGTAAGCGTAAAGCCAGTCGGTGCCCGGGCAGCAGGCCGTGCCGAAGAAGCTTTCGAACCCGTGCTCCAGCGGGCCGCCTTCGATCCGGCGGGAGTGGTCGATGCGCCTGGCGTTCTCAGGGCTGCCCACATGGAGCGGCGCGCCGGCGGCGTCGCGGAAGGTCAGGCCGACGTGCCATTTGCCCACCGCGGCCGTGGCGTAGCCTTGCGCTTTGAGCATCTCCGGCAAGGTGAGACGGTCCGGCGCGAGCAAGGATGGTCCGCCCGTGCCGGTGAACACCGTCCCGCCCTTCGGAATCCGGAAGGGCATCTGGCCGGTCAGGAGGCCGTAGCGCGACGGCGTGCAGACCGTCGCGGGACTGTGCGCGTCGGTGAAGCGGGCGCCTTCGCGGGCCAGTCGGTCCAGGTTCGGCGTCGGCACCTTGGCCCGGTCGTTGTAGCAACCGACGTCGCCGTAGCCGAGGTCGTCGGCGAGGATCAGCAGGATGTTCGGGGTGCGCGCCGAAGCGACGCCGCCGAGCAGCAGGATGGCCAGGCCTGCGAGTCGGAGCATCTGGCCGAGCGAGGCCGACGGCAGGACGGGGGCGGACGTCATGCCGGCAGACTGGGGGAGAGACCCCTTCAAGGGAAGAGCGTAAGCAAGCCCGGTCGGCCCCCGACAAAAAAGGCCCGCCGGTGAGGGCGGGCCTGAGGTCCGGAAGAAGCAAAGAGCAGTCTGATTCACGCCTCATCGAGGCCTGGCCGTTTCAAGGCTCCCGTCCCGCGCCCGATGTGAGGGTCATTACTTCCGGAGCCATGCGAGATTAAAGCGGGCGAAGGCGACATGATCGGGCAGATGCCGGTTGGGGCTTTGGCCCCTGCCGTAGAGCAGGCCGATGGTGCCGTCCGGGAGGACGACGAGGTCGGAGTAGAAGCTCGGCCCTTCGTGGACGAGTTTGTGTGCGGACCAGGTCTTCCCTTCGTCGCCGCTCAGGCTCACGGTCATGCGGGCGCGGCGCGTGGGGTCGGCGGGGCGGCTGAAGAGCAGGAGGCTCCTGCCGTCCTGCGTCGTCGTGGCGTAGCGCTGGATCGAGGAATCGCAGCCGTTCCCGCCGTATTCGAACTCGGTGCGGACCTCGGGTTTCCCAAAGGTCTCGCCCGCGTCGTCGCTCCAGGCATCGATTCGATGCTTCTGGGTGTTGATCTTCTTGCCGTCCTGCACGGCCGCGCCGCCGCGGGCATTCAACAGAATGCGGCCATCCTCCAGTTCCACGATGCGGCCCTCGCCCATGCCATGCCCGACACCGGCATCGCCCGCCCGACGCCACGTCTTGCCATGATCGTCGCTGACCAGCATCGAGACACCATACAGACGCGGGTTGGCGGTCACCGCCCGGCGATGCCATACCGCGAGCACGAGCCGTCCGTTCTTGTCCGCGTGCTTGCCTTGCTGATGGCGGAGCTGGATGCCGTGGCCGGGGCCGGGCATGTGGAACGTCCAGCCGTGGGGATTGTCCGCGAAGAGGTGCGTCACTTCGATGCGACTGCCTTGCTGAGGCGACGGCAACCAAGTCAGCCCGTCATCATCGCTGTAGCGGTAGAAGACCCGGGTCCAGTTCTGTTCCCGCGTGCCTTCGTTGAGCGCGTAGAAGAAAAAGACACGCCCCGTCTTCTCATCCACGACGGGGCCGGTGTTCGTCCAGCATTCCAGTTTGCCCGGCTGGCCGTTGGCCGCCCAGAACGAGCCGTCGCCCCGCTCGACGTAGATGTTGCCAGACCAGGTGCGTCCGCCGTCGGTGCTGCGTTTCACCACCAGATGATGCGGGTCCGCGTCGCCGCCCTTTTCCAGCCGTCCTTCGGCGAAGGCGAGCAGCGTGCCTTGGGCGGACCGGACGAGTCCATAGACATGGTAGGGCCAGGCGTTCTCCTCCTTGTTCTGCCAGAGCACGGCCTCCTCGAAGAAGGCCGGCCGAACGGGTTCGGGCTTGGCTTGGGAATTCTGCGCATCGGCCGCATGCAGCGCGGTCAGCGGCGCGAGCAGCAGGGCGGTGAGGAGGGCGACGGTGGGTTTCATGACTTTATTACATCTGTTAGGATAAAAGGTCCCAGCCTGCTGCCGCAAAGGAGACGATTACGCTGGGAAAATACACATTGCAATGCTCGGCCGACAAAAAGGCCCGCCAGATGGATCTGGCGGGCCTGAGGGCCGGGATGCGGATCGGCTTACTTCTTGGCGAGGTCGAAGCGGTCGAGCTCCATGACCTTGGTCCAGGCGGCGACGAAGTCCGTGACGAACTTCTCCTTGGCGTCGGCGCTCGCGTAGACTTCCGCGAGGGCGCGGAGCTGCGAGTTGGAGCCGAAGACGAGGTCGACGGAGGTCGCGGTCCACTTCACCTGACCGGACTTGCGGTCGCGTCCTTCGAAGAAGTGCTCGCAGACCTTCGCCTTCTCCCAGACCACGGACTGGTCGAGGAGGTTGACGAAGAAGTCGTTGGTCAGCTGGCCGGGACGCTTGGTCATCACGCCGAGGCCGGGGAAGCCCACGGTGGTGTCCAGCGCGCGCATGCCGCCGACGAGCACGGTCATCTCCGGCGCGGAGAGCGTCAGGAGCTGGGCGCGGTCGACGAGGTTTTCCGGCGCCGGGCGGTCGAGCTTGCGGCCGAGGAAGTTCCGGAAGCCGTCATGCTTGGGCTCGAGGACGCCCACGGAGGCGACGTCGGTCATCTCCTGGGTGGCATCGGTACGGCCCGGGTGGAAGGGCACCTTGACCGGCGTGCCCGCCTTGGCGGCGGCGTCTTCCACCGCGGCGTTGCCGGCGAGGACGATCAGGTCGGCGAGGGAGACCTTCTTGCCGCCCTTGGCGGAGGCGTTGAAGGAAGCCTGCACCTTCTCGAGGGCGGCGAGCACCTTGGCGAGTTCGGCCGGGTTGTTCACTTCCCAGTCCTTCTGCGGGGCGAGGCGGATGCGGGCGCCGTTGGCGCCGCCACGCTTGTCGCTGCCGCGGAAGGTCGAGGCGGAAGCCCAGGCGACCGAGACGAGCTGCGAGTTCGAGAGACCCGTGGCGAGGACGGCCTTCTTCAGGCCTTCGACGTCAGAGGCGTCGACCAGCGGGTGGTCGACGGCCGGGACGGGGTCCTGCCAGAGCTGGGCCGGGGGCACGAGCGGTCCGAGGCCGCGGACATAGGGACCCATGTCGCGGTGGGTGAGCTTGTACCAGGCCTTGGCGAAGGCGACTTCGAACTCCTTCGGGTTCTCGGCCCAGCGCTTGGTGATCTTGGCGTAAGCCGGATCCATCTTCAGCGCGATGTCGGTGGTGAACATCATCGGAGCGTGACGCTTCGACTTGTCATGCGCGTCCGGCACGGTGCCGGCGCCGGCGCCGTCCTTGGGCGTCCACTGCTGGGCGCCGGCCGGGCTCTTGGTGAGGACCCACTCGTAGTTCCAGAGGTTGGTCAGGTACTGGTAGGACCAGCGGGCCGGGGTGCTCGTCCAGGCTCCTTCGAGGCCGCTGGTGATCGTATCCGCGCCGTTGCCCTTGCCGAACTTGTTCTTCCAGCCGAGGCCCATCTGCTCGAGGGGCGCGC
>Ga0194133_10007577_pt1 | contig 12950 bp, 13 predicted proteins | sample TA2KigOf40mmetaG_FD_155448 | JGI IMG/M metagenome (GOLD analysis project Ga0194133, IMG submission 155448) | Freshwater microbial communities from Lake Tanganyika, Tanzania - TA2015055 Kigoma Offshore 40m | ecosystem: Environmental > Aquatic > Freshwater > Lake | place: Tanzania: Lake...
AAGGGCGAAAGGGTCAGGCAGGGTCAGGCATGTCGGAAGCGTTGAATTCCACCGGAAGCGAGGATGTCCTGTCGTCGATCCGGCGGCTGGTGGCGGATGATCTGCGCCCGGTGCCGCCGGAGACAACCGCACGTCCGGCCATGGAAACCGAAAAGCTGTTGCTGACCCCGGCGCTGCGGGTCGTATCAAACGAACCCGCCGCTCAGTCCGTCGCCCCGCCGATTGAGCGGGTGATAGCGCGCGTCAGCGCCGGGATGGAACAACAGGCCGAAGAGTGGGAGTCCGAGACAGGTGATCCCGGCCCCGATGCCGAAGGCGCGCCGATGGCGGAAAACGTCGATGAGGCACACTGGGCCGAGCATCAGATTGCCGCCTATGCCGAGCCGGTGTTTATCCTGAAATCGGCCGAAGAACGTGGCGAAGAGCCCGGCTCATCGGGCGATGAGGCCGGGCATGATCCTGCGTCCGAACCGGATGAGGCCGCGGGCCTTGCCAGTCAGCCCGACGTGGTTGCGCCTGAAATCCTTGAGGCCACCTCCGCCGAGGATGCGGCGGAAGCCTTGCCGGGCTGGGCGCAGAGCGACGGAGCAGAAGAGGCCGAGACGGTTTTGGCCGAACCTTGGGTTGGCGGCACGGTGGAGCCAGACCGCGCCTTGGCCGATGAGGCAGAGGCGGCGGTGTTGCAGGAACTCGCCGGGGGCGCGCGGCGCAGCGACAGGGCCGAGGCCGCGCTTGAGCTGGACGAAGCCGACGATCCTGACCTGCCGGTGGATGAGGCGATGTTGCGTGAGATTGTGCGCGATGTGTTGCGCGAAGAATTGCAGGGCCGCTTGGGGGAGCGGATCACCCGCAATATTCGCAAGCTGGTGCGCGCCGAGATCGCCCGCGCCATGGCCGCCGATGAATTGCTTTGATCGGGATAGCGCCCTGATCTGAATAGGAAAAGCGCCCTTTGGGCGCTTTGGTTTTCCATCCTTGGGCTTTTGATCCGTGTCGCGGCTGCGCTGCCGCAGGCCGCCGCCATAGCCCCGTTTGGCTCAGGCGGCTTCGGCCTGTTCCATCTCTTGCGCATGGCGGCGTTCAGACTCTTCGCGGCTCAGCGCGACGCTGGTGCGCACGCCCTTGGCCACAAACTCCATCAGACCCTTGACCACGCGCTCATTGGGGTCGATCCCGGCGCAGGACAGCACCTCGCGCCCATCGCGCGACCGCGCCCAGCGGGCGATCTGATCGGGGCCGTTACCGTATTTCTTGTCATCGGCGATGGCATCATCCAAGGCCGCCAGAACCACCGCCGCAAAGAGTTTGCGCGCGCGCTGGCCCTGCTCAAAGTTGAACGCCGTGCTATCGATGGAATCGAGCATGCTCGTTATCCTATTATTGCTCTTGTCATTCTCGCGTCCGCTGCTTGTAACGAATTTGCTACGATTCGGCTTTTGATCTTTCGCATGACTGCCATGCGCCTGGCGCATGGCTGAAAAACCGACCTACCGTATCTAGCTTACTTGCCCGCAGACAACTGGCCGTATATAGGGGCGGTCCAAACTATTTCAACCTTTTGACAAGGTTTCGCCACAATGGCCAAGATCAACGGAAACGAACTGAAACCCGGCACCATCATTGACCACGACGGGGGGTTGTGGGCTGCGGTGAAGGTCACCCATGTGAAGCCCGGCAAGGGCGGCGCCTTTGCGCAAGCCGAGCTGAAGAACCTGCGCGACGGCCGCAAGTTGAACGAGCGCTTCCGCTCGGAGGACAAGGTCGATCAGGTCGATCTTGAAATGAAAGACCAGCAGTTTCTGTACGAGACAGATGGCCGTCTGGTGTTCATGGACAGCGAGACCTATGAGCAGATCGAACTGGATGCCGAACTTTTGGGCGACCGGCGGCCTTTCCTGCAAGACGGCATGACGGTGTCGGTCCAGTACTACGGGACGGAACCCCTGAACGTGAAAATCCCGCAGAAGGTGCAGTGCCGCGTGGCCGAGACCGAGCCGGTGCAAAACGGCCAGACCGCGTCAAAGTCCTACAAGCCGGCGGTTCTGGACAATGGCGTGCGCATCATGGTGCCGCCCTTCATCAATGCCGACGAAGAGATCATCGTGCATACGGAATTGATGGAATATTCCGAACGCGTCTAAGCCGGGCGCGGGCGGAGTTTGACACAAACTCCGGACCGGAAAATGCGCATTTTCCGAAGGCTGCCCCTGACGGGCAGCCTTTTTCACAGCAGGTGCAGCTTTGCCGTTCCGGCAATCATCTCGCCTTGTGCCTGATCCAGGCGCAGATGCGCCAGTGCCTTGCCGCCCGACTGGGTAAACACCCGGCCCACCACCTTGCCGCCGGCCATGACTTCGGTGCCGGGGAGCACAGAGCCGCTGATCGCCACCTGCACCAGCCCCTTGCGCAGTTCGGTCTTGTGCTTCATGCGCGCCGTCACTTCCTGGCCGACATAGCAGCCCTTGCGGAAGTTCACGCCATTCAGACGTTCAAAGCCGTTCTCCAAGAGGTAGCTGTCATCGGGGATCAGTTCGATCCCGCTTTCGGGGATGCAATGGGCAACCCGGATGGCGTCCCAGTCGATCTGCGCTGCGGTCCCGGCAGGGCCATAGGCGCGCCAGCCAAGCGCCGGGTGGCGCGGGTCTGGCAGGGCGCCTGTGGGTGCGGGGCCAAGGCCGCGGGTCACGGTCACCTCTGCGGGGCTGATCTGCACATCCGAGCGCAGCCGATACATGGACAGGCGCTGGAGCGTGGCGGGGGCGAGGCTTTCCTTGATGTCGATCAGCAACGCTGCGCCGGTGTTCACGACAAGGAAATCGGCCAGATACTTGCCTTGCGGGGTCAGAAGCGCGGTCCAGACAATGCCGGGGCCTTTCGCCAGAGGCAGAACATCATTTGATGTCAGCCCCTGCAAAAAGGGCAGCGCATCAGTGCCGGACAGCTGATGGATCCGCCGATCTGGCGCGGTTTCGCCCGGTGTCATGGTCATGGCTCAGCCCTTGAATTGCAGCGCGTGAAGCCGCGCGTAAAGCCCGGCCTTGGCGATCAGGGCATCATGGGGGCCTTCCTCGACCACCCTGCCCTGATCCATGACCAGGATATGGTCGGCCGCCCGCACCGTGGCAAGGCGGTGGGCGATGATCAGTGTCGTGCGTCCGTGCGCGGCCCTTGCCAAAGCATCGGCCACCGCCGCCTCGGATTGGGCGTCAAGGGCGCTGGTTGCCTCGTCCAACAGCAGGACGGGGGTGTTTTGGGCCAGTGCGCGGGCAATGGCCACGCGCTGGCGCTGGCCGCCGGACAGCGCCGATCCGCGTGGACCGACGGGGGTTTCCAGACCAAGCGGCAGATGGGGCAGGAAATCGGTCACATGGGCCTGATCGCAGGCGGCCAGCAGCACCGCATCCGGCAGATCGCGCCCCAGCGTGATGTTTTCGCGCAGGGTTTCGTCAAAGAGGGCGGCGTCCTGCGTGACGCTGGCAAAGATCCGACGCTGGTCGGCCAGCGCCAGCGTGGCGGTGTCGATCCCGTCGATGAGAACCCGGCCCGTGGCCGGGTCGATCAGCCCGGTCAGAAGCTGGAACACCGTCGACTTGCCTGCGCCCGAGGCCCCCACGATGGCCGTGGTCTGCCCCGCGCGGGCGGTAAAGGACAGGCCGCGCAGAATGGGCTGGTCGCCATAGGCGAAGGTCACGTCGTCAAAGCGCAGCTCTGGCGCGCCGGGCCTTGGCAGGGAGGCGCTGGTGGCCGGGCGGGTCTGGGCGGGCTGGCTGTCGAAAAGCGCATAGATCCGATCCAGGCTTGCCGCCGCCACTTGCCATGTGCCGGACAGATCGCCCAGGCGGCGCAGGGGTTGAAAGGTCAGCGACATGGCGGTGAAGAAGGACATGAATTCGCCCGTTGTCCGCTCGCCCCCGGCGATCTGGCCGCCTGCCATCAGAAGCACCGCGAAAAAGCCAAAGCCTGTCACGAAATCCATCATGCCGGGCATCAGCGCGCGTCCGGCCATGATCTTCACCTCGGCCCGCCGGATGAGCGAGAGGACCCGGTCAAAACGGCCGGCCTGATAACCCTCCATCCGGTTCAGCTTGACCGCCTGGATGCCGTGGAAAATCTCATCGAGCCGCGTTGCGCGCAGACCGGCCTGATCGCGCAAATGGGTTGTCTTGCGCCGGATATAGCGTTGAGCGGCGAGCGAGGGCAGGATGAGAAGCGGCGCGCCAACAAGGGCGGCGAGCGTCCAGACCGGATCAATCGACAAGGCCACGGCAAAGAGGAAGATCAGGCTGAAAAGATCCCGCCCAACCCCGGTGACCACCGCGGCCCACAGGTTTTGCACGGCAAGCGTGTCGCCCTGCACCCGTTCGATCAGCGCGCCGGGGGCGTTTTGCTGAAAGAAGGCGCCCTCCAGCGTCAGAAGGTGGCGCAGCAGCGCCGACTGCATGGCGGCGGCGACCTTTTGCGTCACGGCCGCAATCACCGTGCGCGAGGCGATGGTGGCCAGGCCGCGCACGGCGAACAGGCCAAAGATCACAAGGCCCACCGCCATCAGCGGCCCATTGCCGCCGGGTGCAAAGACCTTGTCAAAAAGCGGCTCGATCGCGCGGGCCAGCGCGCCAAGCGTGGCCCCCTCGATCATCATCAGCCCGAAGGCAAGCGCGATCATGCCGGTCTCGGGCCTGAGGTAGTCGCGCCAGAAGCGGCGGAACAGCGGGGATTTCGGGGACGGCTGATCGGTCACGCGGGGCCTTTGATGCAACACGGCTGGGCGGAAGGTCTAGCCGGGGCGGGGGGCGCTGTCCAGAAGCTGCGCCGGTTTGCAGCGGGGTGCCCCTCTCTCATGCGGTCCGGTGGCGCAAGGCTGGGGGCCAGTTTGCGGGGCCAGATGGTGCCAGTTTGGCGTCGGTGTTGACGGCCGAAAGGGGCATCGCTAGCCCTTGGGGGATTGATGCCTGAACTGGAGCTGCCATGCCCGCCCCTGCCAACCTGTCCCATGGCCGCGCCTACCTTGCCATCCCCGGCCCCTCGGTCGTGCCTGACCGTATTCAGCGCGCCATGCACCGCACGGCCCCGAACATCTATGAAGGCGAGTTGCATGCGCTGACGGGCTCGCTTTGGCCCGATCTGCGGGCGCTGGCGTGCACAGAACAGAATGTGGCCTGTTACATCGGCAACGGCCATGCCCTTTGGGAGGCGGTGAACACCAACCTTTTCTCGCGCGGTGACAAGGTTCTGGTGCTGGCCTCGGGCGTGTTCGGCCTTGGCTGGGCCAACGTGGCCAAGGCCATGGGTGTCGATGTCGAGGTGATGGATTTCGGCCGCAGCGCCGCACCGGACATGGGCCGGGTCGAGGCCCGGCTTCGCGCCGATGGGGCGGGCGAGATTGTTGCCGTGCTGACCACCCATGTCGACACCGCCACCTCGGCGCGCACCGATATCGCGGCGCTGCGCGCGGCGCTGGACCGGGCCGGGCATCCGGCGCTGCTGGCGGTCGATTGCATCGCCTCTTTGGGATGCGACGAATTCCGGATGGACGCCTGGGGCGTCGATGTGGCCTTTGCGGCCAGCCAGAAAGGTCTGATGCTGCCGCCGGGCGTGGGCTTTGTCTGGTTTTCCGAAAAGGCCCGGGCGGTGGGGCGCAAGGCAGGCTTGCGCACGCCCTACTGGGATTGGGCCCCGCGCGCCGATGGGCCAGAGTTCTGGCAATACTGGCACGGCACAGCGCCGACCCATCACCTTTATGGCCTGCGCGAGGCGCTGAGCATGATCGTGCACGAGGAGGGGCTCGCCAATGTCTGGGCGCGCCATGAGGTATTGGCCCGCACGGTCTGGGCGGCGTTTGACGCCTGGGGGCAGGGGCATGGCCGCATCGCCCTGAACATCGCCGATCCCGCCTCTCGGGCGCGGGCGGTGACCTCGGCCCGGCTTGGTGCGCCGGATGGGCAGGCGCTGCGCCAATGGTGCGAGACGCGGGCGGGGGTGACCTTGGGCATCGGGCTGGGCATGGCCACGCCAGAAGATCCCGAAAGCGCAGGCTTCCTGCGGGTGGCCCATATGGGCCATGTGAACGCCCATATGACGCTGGGGGTGCTGGCGGTGATGGAGGCGGGGATGCAGGCGCTTGGCATTCCCCATGGCAAGGGTGCCTTAGAGGCCGCAACGGCGGTGGTTGCACAGGCGGCGGGCGCATGACCCAGCCGATCAAACGCCCGATCATCGGCGTGGCGCTGATGCTTGGCGCCATGGCGGTTCTGCCGGGCATTGACGTGATTGCAAAGATCCTTGGCCGGGAGGGCATCCCGATCCTGCAGGTGGTCTGGGCACGTCTGGCGCTGGGGGCGCTGATGACCTTGCCCTTTGCGCTGCGGATTGCCGGGCCTGCCGCGCTTTGGCCCGACCGGCCCTGGTACCACAGCATCCGCGCCGCCTTTCTGGTGGCGGCGACCTTTTGCTTTTTCCTGTCACTGAAATGGCTGCCGATTGCCGATGCGCTGGCGATCTTTTTCGTGCAACCCCTGATCGTGACCATCCTTTCGGCGCTGATCCTGCGCGAGACGGTGGGGCCGCGTCGCTGGATTGCGGTGGCCGTGGGGTTTGTCGGCACGCTGATCATCATTCGCCCCGGCGTTGCCGAGGTGAACCCCGGCTCGTGGCTGGCGCTGGCGGCGGGTGCCAATCTGGCCTGCTATTTCGTGATGACCCGAGCGATTTCGGGGCAGGCCCATGCCATGGTGACGACGTTCCAGACCAATCTTCTGGGCGGGGCCATTCTGACCGCGCTGATCTGGACGGTCTGGGTCTGGCCCAGCCCCGAGCAATGGCTGATGCTGGTGGCCTTGGCCTTTATTGCGACCTTCGGACATCTGTTGATCGTCAAGGCCTATGACCATGCCGAGGCGTCGCTTCTGGCGCCCCTTGCCTATACCGAGATGATCACCTCGGTCGCGCTGGGCTGGATGTTCTTTGGCGACTTTCCCGATGCCTATACCTTCCTTGGCGTGGCGATCCTGATTTCTTGCGCGATCTACATTTCCATGCGCGAACGCGCCAATGGCCAGCGGCCAGTCCCGCAGGCGCCTGAGAAGCCCTGACCGCCCCGGCAGGGTCGGTTATTGCCCGTTTCTGGCCAGCCAGTCCTGCATCCAGGCGATTTCAGCCTCTTGCGCGGCAATCACCGCCTCGGCCAGTTTGCGCACCTCGGGGTCCGAGCCATGTTCAAGGACAATGCGCGCCATGTCGACCGCGCCCTGATGATGCGGGATCATGCCGCGGATGAAATCCACATCCGCATTGCCGGTGAAGGCGATGGCCATCCCCTCGTGCATGGCGGCGTTGGCGGCGATGAAGGCCTGGGTCGCAGGCGTATCAGCCCCCGTAGCCATGGTGCCGCCCATGGCGTGCCCGGCATGAGGGTCGGCGGCGATTTCGGCAAGGCTGCCGCTGGCCGCGCCGATCAGAACGGCGACAAGGGCGAAATGGCGGATCATCTTAAGTCTCCATCACGTTTGGCGGTTTTTCGGCAGTCTTTCGGTCGACTGCGAGAGATGCAAATCACCCTTCGGTGAGACGCCGCCCGGCCCCCGCCCGCACAATGGCCCTGCGCGAGGGGGACTTCACCTTGGCGGCACAGCTTTCTATGCTGCAGGCGCAGGCGCAGGCGCAGGACAGGTTGACCATGGCACAGCCAAGACGGGCCCCAAAACGGCCGACAGTAGGGATCATTTCCAACTCTTATCAGATGAATGACCGCTATCAGGTGCATGCATCGGGTCACATCAACTCGATCGCCGTGGCCGAGGTGGCGCGCTGCCTGCCGGTGATCCTGCCCTCGGATCCGCGTCTGGTATCGGTCGAAGAGCTGCTTGACACTTTTGACGGCTTTCTTCTGACCGGGGGCCAGCCGAATGTGCATCCCTCGGAATATGGCGAAGAGGAAACCCCGGCCCATGGCGCCTTTGACCGCAACCGCGATGCGATCACCTTGCCCTTGGTGCGGGCCTGCGTCGAACGTGGCCAGCCGTTTCTGGGCATCTGCCGGGGATTTCAAGAAATCAACGTGGCGATGGGGGGCAGCCTGCATCCCGAGATCCGCGATTTGCCGGGCCGCATGAACCACCGCATGCCCCCCGAAGGTACGCTGGACGAGGTCTTTGCCCTGCGTCATGCGGTGCGCTTTACCGAAGGCGGGGTGTTTCACCGGCTGATGGGGGCTGATGAGGTGATGACCAACACGCTGCATGGCCAAGGCATCGCCCGCCCCGGCGCGCGCATCGTGATTGATGGCCATGCGCCCGACGGCACGCCCGAGGCGATTTATATCAAGGATGCGCCGGGCTTCACACTGGCGGTGCAGTGGCATCCGGAATGGAACGCCGCCAATGATCCGGTCTCGCGCCCGTTGTTTACCGCCTTTGGGCAGGCGGTGCGCGATTGGGCCGGGCGGGCCTAAGGCGTCTTTAGGGTCAGGCCGTCAAAGGTAGCGGCAAGGACAGCATGGGCTGCGGCGCGTTGCGCCTCTGTCCCGCCCTCACAACCCGCAAGCCAAAGTGCTTGTGCCATCACAGCGCCATTCAGAAGATGTGCCGTCGCCACCGGATCAAGCGGGCGCAGACGACCCTCAGCGATCAAAGCGGCCAGGTCCTCCACGATGATTGCGAACCCGCTTTCCATCAGGATATCCATTGCCCGCGCGCCCATCACCGCCGGCGCGTCGCGAAACAGGATGCGGGCGTTTTCAGGCCGCAGCGCAAGGTCAAGATAGGCGTGATAGCAGGCGGTCAGGCCGCGCCACGGGTCGGGTTCGGCTTCGTAGATGCGGTCCAGCTCGACGGAAATCTCGACATCAACGGCGCGAAAGACGGCCTCGAACAGCCCAGACTTGTTCTGAAAATGGTGGTGCAGCGCCCCGCGGGTGACGCCGGCCTCAGCCGCCAGCGCATCCAGCGAAACATGGGCAAAGCCCTGCGCCGCAAAGGCATGGCGTGCCGTGGCGACAAGACGGTTGGCGGTTTGCTCGGCCGCCTCAGCCCGCCCCTGCGGGCGCGGTGTGGCGGTGGGAGGGGCGGCGGTTGACATACGGTCCGTATGTGAGTTAGGGCATCACATACGGACCGTATGTGAAATCATGGGGTGAGGCAAGTGCAGGGGCGGGGATTGATCGGGGCGATCTGGCACGAAGTGCCGGGGATCGTCGGCTTGGCGCTGCCCATTGTGATGGGGCTGGCGGCCTCAACCCTCATCGGGGTGACGGATTCGGTCATGCTGGCACCTTTGGGGCCGGTGCCTTTGGCCGCAGTCGGGCTGACGGGGGCCGTGGCGGTGCTGTTCTATGCGGCGATCTATGGCCTTTTGTCGGCACTGTCGGTGCGGATCGGTGCGGCTTGGGGGGCGGGGCAAGGCCTTGCGATCCCCGGCATCCTGCGGTCGGGTCTGGCCTTGGGATTGCTTGTTGGCGTGGGCTCGGCGCTGCTCATGGCCGCGCTTTGGCCTTTGCTTCCGCTGTTGGGCCAGCCGGAAGAGGTTGTCAGTGCGATGCGGGGCTATTGGTTCTGGACCTGCGCCTTCCTGATCCCGTTTTCGGTCCTGACCGCCTTCAAGTCGGCGTTCGAGGCTGCTGACAAACCGTGGCTCGGCACGGCATTTGCCTTTCTGGGCGTCGCGATCAACGTGCCGCTGAACTATGCGCTGATCTGGGGGATCGGCCCTTTGCCGCAACTTGGGCTGACCGGGGCAGGGCTGGCCTCGTTTCTGGCCGAGACGATGGCGCTGGGGGCTGCGTTTCTGTGGTGGGGTTATGCGCCGTCGATGCGGCGTCTGCGGCTGCGGCGCAGGGTTGCGCTGAGCGAGATGCGCCTGACCTTCCGCGAAGGGGTGCCGCTTGGGGCGATGTATGTGGTCGAGACCGCCTCGGTCAGCGTAGCGACGCTGATGATCGGTGCCTTTGGCACGGTGGCCTTGGCGGGCAATCAGGTGGCGCAGGCGGTGGGCGGTGTTCTGTACATGCTGCCGCTCGGCGTTGCGGGCGCGGTTGCGATCCGCGTGGCGCAAGAGCGCGGGGCGCAGAACATGGGTGCCTTGCGGCCCATCGCGCTGGCCGCGGTGGCGGCGGCTGGCCTTTGGCTTGTGACGGCTGCGGTGGTTCTGGTGTTGCAGGGCGAGGCGATTGCGCGGCTGGTCACAGATGACCCCGAGGTGGTGGCCGTAGCCGCCGCGATCTTCCTTGTGTTCGCGCCAATGCAGATCAGCGATGCGGTGCAATCGGCGATGCTGGGATCGTTGCGTGGATTGTCTGACACCACCTGGCCCGCCCTGGTGTCAGCCATCGCTTATTGGCCGGTCGCCCTGCCTTTGGGCTATGCCTTTGCGCATTGGGCGCAGATGGGGCCGTCGGGCATCTGGGCGGGCTATATCCTTGCGCTGGCGGGGGCTGGGGCAGCGCTGACCCTAAGGTTCTGGCGCAAAACGGCCTTGTTGGCGCAAAGCCCCTCGGTCTAGATGGTGGCAACGGGTCCAAGGGGAGAGAAGGCGAGAATGAAACGGTCGCGCATCAACCAGATCATGCAAGCGGCGGATGAGATGATCCGCCACCACGGCTTTACCCTGCCGCCCTTTGCCTCTTGGACGCCCGACCAGTTCGCCGCGAACAAGACGCGCGCGGCGCGGGTGATTTCGGGGCGCTGTGGGTGGGACATCACAGATTACGGGCAGGGGCGGTTTGACGACTTGGGCCTGTTCCTCTTTACGCTGCGCAATGGGCTTTTGTCCGACCTGCAGCGCGGTGGCGGCATGTGCTATGCCGAGAAGCTACTGATTTCAAGGCAAGATCAGCTGTCGCCGATGCACACCCATGTCATCAAGGCCGAGGATATCATCAACCGCGGCGGCGCGACGCTGGTGGTAGAGCTGTTTGGCTCTGACGACCGGGGCAATTTCGCGCCGGACCGGGGCGGTATGGTGCGCTGCGACGGGATCGACCACGCCTTTGACCCCGGAGAAAAGCTGCGCCTTGCGCCCGGCGAAAGCGTCACCCTCATGCCCGGGGACTGGCACGCCTTTTGGGGCGAGGGGGGCGATGTGCTGATCGGCGAGGTCTCGACCGTGAATGACGACGAGACCGACAATGTCTTCCGCGAACCGATTGGCCGATTTGCCGAGATCGAAGAGGATGAGGCCCCGCGGCACCTTCTGGTCAGCGATTATCGGCGTTGGTTGGCCTAAGGCGGCGCAGCCGGCAGCCGCAATGAAAAAGGCGGCCCAAGATGGGGCCGCCTTTTGAAGTCATCCGCGCAGGCACAGTTTGAAGGGCAGACGCCATTGACCAGCGCCACGGCGCAGGTGCTGCCCCCCGTGGTCGCTGCAGCGCCGGTCGTTGTCGTGGCTGCCGTGGCAGTGGTGGTCGCCGCCGCAGGCGTGGGTGTCGCAGCCGCACCGGTCGTCGCGGTGGAAGTCGGGCTCGTGGCGGCGCTCGCTCCCGTGACGACGGGTTTGGGCATCACCGCCGGTTTCGGCACCACGATGGCCGGGGCTGCGACAGGGGTTGCCGCCGGCGTTTCAACCTTTTCCTTCGGCTGCGGCGGTGGCAGCGTCAGGCCCTTCGGCATCGAGCCATCGGCATTCAGAACGATCACTTTGGTGTTGTCCGGCACCCTCTCGTAAAGGTCCATCACATCCTGGTTGATCATGCGGATGCAGCCTGATGAGGCGTTGCGCCCGATCGAGTTCCATTCCGGTGTGCCATGGATGCGGTAGCCATAGTCGATGCCATTGGTGGTCAAATAAAGCGCCCGCGCACCAAGCGGATTTTCCGGCCCACCGGGCTGGCCTTTTTCCCATTTCGCAAGCTCGGGCTTGCGCTCGATCATCTCTTTGGGCGGGGTCCAGGTGGGCCAATTCTTGCGCCCGGTGATCAGCGCCTCGCCCGACCACTGGAAGCCCGCCTTGCCGACCGAGATCCCATAGCGGATGGCCTTGTTCTTGCCGGTGACCAGATAAAGATGCTTGCTGGCGGGATTGATGATGATGGTGCCGACCGGCTGATCGGTCGGATATTCGACCGTCTGGCGCTGGAACTGCTGGGGCACCTTTTCGACCGGCACGGCCGGGACGTTGAACTGATTGTCGGCCTTGGCCGAATAGACCCCCTCGATCAGCTGCGGCGACTTCGGCAGATCGGCCGTCTTGACGGCCGAGGCCGTGCTCGCTCCGGTCAGGGCCGGGTCCACCACGCAGGCCGAAAGCGTCAGGGACAGGCAGGTCGCGGCAATAAGGCGGAAGGCAAGACCGTGGGGGGTAAGAGGGCGCATAGATGTTTCCGAAGGAATCCCGGCAAAGATGGCCATAATGTGAATATGACTACCGCACAGACGCTGTCGCGTCAAAGCCCGAAGCCTCACGCAAAGGTGAACGCGCGAAGGTTTCTGTGGCGATCTGTCAAAGCGTGGTGCGCAGGTGCCAAAGCTCGGGGAAAAGCTCGACCTCCAACATGCGGCGCAGATAGCTGACCCCCGAGGTGCCGCCCGTTCCACGCTTCAGCCCGATCACGCGCTCCACGGTGGTGACATGGTTGAAACGCCAGCGCCGGAAGTAGTCTTCGAAATCCACCAGCTTTTCGGCCAGCTCATAGGCCTGCCAATAGCGGGTGGGATCGCGATAGACGCTTTCCCAGACCGTGCGAACGGCGTCCTGTGCGACCCAAGGCTGGCGCAGGTCGCGGCCCAGCACCTCGGCCGGAACCGGCAGACCCGCCCGCGCCAGGTGGCGCAGCGCCTCGTCGTAAAGCGAGGGGCGGGCCAGTTCGGCCTCAAGCTTTGCGGTAAGGTCGGGGCGATGGGCATGGGGCTTCAGCATGGCCAGATTGCGGTTGCCGACGGCATATTCGATCAGCCGGTATTGCCAGGACTGAAAGCCCGAAGACTGGCCCAGACCCTCGCGGAACGTGGTGTAATCCGACGGCG
>Ga0194133_10007578_pt1 | contig 12948 bp, 11 predicted proteins | sample TA2KigOf40mmetaG_FD_155448 | JGI IMG/M metagenome (GOLD analysis project Ga0194133, IMG submission 155448) | Freshwater microbial communities from Lake Tanganyika, Tanzania - TA2015055 Kigoma Offshore 40m | ecosystem: Environmental > Aquatic > Freshwater > Lake | place: Tanzania: Lake...
ATCTTTTATCTACAACTTATAAGAAGGCGGCTAAGTTTGCCGGTAAATCATCCAAGATTGCCCTCACCTTTATCCTGGTATTAACAGCCTTTCTAGGCTTTAACTCTCTAACCGGCAATGAGTCAAATATCTCTATTACTACCACCTCTTCACAACTTTCAAATAACCAAGATCTACCTATAGTTGCTAGCCCAACTAAACCAGATCTCGCTCCGGTTGTTAAACAAGTAAATAATCAGCGCAATACCATTACCCCATCTGAGTACGCCGATCATATGGAATTATCTGTTGCTCAACTTCAAACTATTACATTAATGCTTTCAGTTTTAGATCAAACAGATGGTGGGCCAGCGCCTACTGAATAAACTAAGGTTTCCGACTCATTTTGGCATTACACGTGTGTGTCAGAGGAGACGGAATTAGAGGATCGAAAGATCTTCGAGCCGAAATTAGGAGATTCCTAATCTCGACTAACGAAAGGAAATAAATGTCTACAAAGACAATTAAGCAACGGATTGCATTAGTTGCTGTGTCAGCACTTACAGCAGGGTTATTCACTGTTGTTTCTGCACCAGCTGCTAAAGCAACCTTGAGCACAGGTGCCCAAGCATCAACCTTGATGCTGGCTACTTATGACCCAGTAGGAACACTAACTGCTGATGCGTCTACAACCCTTACCTCAAATAGGTCAAAAGGTTGGGTTTCTGATACTTCATCTACGGCTGCAACAGTTTGGGCTGCGAGTAGCGTTACCTATGGAAACTCAACAGCTGGTGGCGCTCACACCGGAGTAGTTACAACAAATGCGAAAATCGCATTTATTGCTAACTCAGCCTCTTCCAACACATCAGGTGTTACAGTTGTTGTTACAGGTGGAACTATTTCAGATGTTGCTGCATCAACTGGTACAGCTTCATTAAACGGTACCGCAACTGCAGTATCAGTGTTTGCAACTGGAGTAACGGCAACAGGTACACCTCCACAAAATGGTGCGGTTACCCACTCAGACGTTTCATTAACTGGTTTGTTTGAGATCTCAGCTGCTGCTGGTCAAACAGCAACTATCACTGCTTACACCGGTGATGGAATTGTAGGTACCACAACTAGAACTGCAGGTGCCTTGATTGGTACTTGGACACTTACTGTAGCTGCTGCTTCAGCCTCAGGTGTCTATAATGCAGGTGAGAGTACTGTTACTCAACAGGCTTGTATAGCAAAGTCTGCTGCCGCAGCAGGTACAAATAGTTACGATACAATTTCTCGCTGCCAAAATGGAACCATGGGTGTAGTTTACGTAAACCTAAAGGACGCTTATGCTTCTAACATTACTGGCGGATCTTTAGCTGCTACTGCAACTAATGGCTCTCTAGTTAATGTAATTGTAAGTACACCAGCATCGGCTGATAACTATGCTGCTACTGCTGCATTTGACAGCGGAACTTTAGCTGCGAGTAACTATGTAGTTGTAACTCAACCAACAGCTAATACCGCTGGTTCAACTACAGTAACAATTACTCATCAAGGCACAGTTGTTGGTACAAAGACAATTAATTGGACCGGAGATGCTGCTTCTATTGCTGTTGACACAGTAAATTCCTCAGCAACAATTAGAAATGGTGCATCAACAACTACATCAACTTCTCAACCACTGAATGTTGTCTATGTAGTTAAGGATGCTGCTGGAAACGTTTTGTCCACATCAACTCGTCCAACGGTTGCTAATGCAACAGGTTCAATGGTGGGTGCAACTATCTCAACATCTGATTCAGTTGGTGTTGTGCAATATTCATTGGCAGCTGGATTAGGATATGGTGTTGACACAATTAATCACCCAGGTGGCGACCAACCAGATAATCGTGGCGCAGGTACTTATCAACTTAAGTTCCTAAAAGCTGACGGTTCTCCAATTTATTCCAATACTGTTAAGGTGACTGTTTCATATGGAACGGCTTACACATTCACAGCATCATGGAATGCTGCACAATATGCTCCTGGAGATATCGGCACGATTACAATTACAGCTAAAGACGCATATGGAAATCTAATTTCTACTGGTCAAACCTTGGCTGGATTAAATATCGTCACAGGTCTATCAACTGTTGGTACGGCATGTTCTACTTCTAGCACATTCCTAAATGGTGTTAAGACCTGTACATATTCAGCAGGAAACACTACTGGTGGATTTGCCTGGTCAGTTGCTTTAACAACTGGCTCATCTCAAGTCCCAGTAACTGGTACTGTCAAGATTGTTGACGGTGCTGTAAGTAATGCTGAGGTTTTAAAGTCAATTGTTGCTTTGATAGCTTCAATTAACAAGCAGATCGCAGCACTTCAGAAGTTAATTCTTAAGAGATAACTTCTAAGAAAATAACTATTTAGAAGTTAAACATACTTCTAATTATAGGAAAGAGTGGCTCACTTTAAATAGTGGGCCACTCTTTTTATGTTGATTAACATTTAGCGAAAAGGTAGTATTATTTTGCAATGATTGACTGGGTTCTTCCAATATTACATTGGGCAATTAGTCCTACCTTATTAGATGCAACAACAACATTGAGGTCAATACTTATACCTTCAATCAGCTTTTATCTTTTTTTAAGAAATCCTATAAATATAAAAAATTTTAAATTGCCTGTAATTTTATTTTTTTTAATTACAGCTGCTTATATAATCTCATGGCAGTTAAATGATCAAAATTTAATAAATTTTTTATTTGGAGCATACGGCCGCGGATTAGGAATTTTAACTCTCATTGGAGTATTTCTATATTTTATGCTTTGTGCAGAATATTATGGTAGTAAAATACAAAAAATATTGAGAATAAATTATCTCATACTAATTTTTTGCTTAACTTATGTATTAATTCAAATAATTGGAGTTGATCCATTACCTTGGGAAAAAGGTGCTGGCCCAGGGGGAACTTTAGGAAATCCAAATTTTTCAAGTGCACTAATGGGCATGTTATCTGTAATACCGTTGCACTATATATTGATGTCGAAAATAAGACCAAATATCCATCTCTTAATTTATATTGCAACTTTTTTTGCAATTTATAGAACAAACTCGCGACAAGGAGTTGTTTTATTTATTCTCGGATTATTTCTTACATTAATGGCACATATTATAAAAAGTAAAAAATCATGGTTTAAAAGTAAAAGATTTTACTTCACAGCACTTATAACAACAGCATCAATCGTACTTTTTCTATTTCGAAATTTTAGTCAAATTGATTCAGCACTGCAAATCAGAAACCGAATTGAACATTGGAAATTAGGCTACCAAATTTGGCAGGATTATCCTTTGTTTGGTATCGGCATCGACAACATTCAAAGATATGCAGGACAGTATAGAAATTTGGAAATGAGGGAATGGGGTTTGTCTCTAATTCCTGACAGACTCCACAATACTTTTATAGATTTCTTTGTAACGGGAGGGGTAATAGTCGGTTTTTTGTGGCTATTTTTTATATTTTTCACACTTAGAATAATCTATAGCACTTTTATTACTGAAAACTTCGACTTAGTTATGGTTCCCCTCGCTGTAATATGGATACTTTATTTATTTCAGTGTTTCTTTAGCCCAGATCAATTAGTTATTATGATGTGTGCGATAAGTGCAGTTGGGTCACTTACAGGGTTTAAACAAATAAAAAAGTGAAATATTTTATGAAAATTCGAAAATTAATATTTAGGTTGATCACATTATGCCTTCTTTTTTTTACTGTAATTATAGGTTATATACTGTTACGTAATGAGCAAGCACTAGGTAAATTTCTTTTCAAAGGAGATTATTCAGTCCAAAATGTAAACAAAGTTCTCACAACTTGGAATTATTATGAATCTAAAGAAAAAGTGGCTATTGGCATATTTAATACTCAATTAGAGAAAGATTCTTTAAACTTTGAACAAATTGAATTTCTTGCAGATTCATTGTTAAAGATCAATTCAAGGAGCTCCCAAGGGTACTATTTAAAAACTGTGGTGAGTGAAAGAAAACAAGATTTAAAACTAGCTATGAGTTACATACGTCAAGCTCTAGAATTTGATCCGTTGAATACAACTTATCTGCTGGGCGTCGCAGTTATACAGATTAATCTCAATCAACTGCTCGAAGCCGGCAATACTTTGGAAAGGGTGAGAGCTATAGATCCAAATACAAAAAATCTTGATTCTGTCAGTCAAATTTTAGAGAACTTGAAAAACTCCCAATGAAAATTTTTGGTAAAAAATTAGCTCCAGAGAACTTGGAATTAACTAAATGAAGAAAATTGTGTTTATCGTCACTTCTGCGCAATCTGTCAATACCTTTACTGGTCCTCAGATTAAATCTATATCGTCTTTTCCCTCGAAAATTTATTTAATATGCGGGGAGGGTATGCTAAAGGATGAAATTAAGGAATTTACTGAAAGCATCATTCAATTGCCATCATTATTAAGAAAGCCCAATCTTTTTTTTGATTTGATTGCGTTAATCCAAATTACAATTATATTACACAAGCTTAAACCCGATCTTGCGGTGTATTCAACGCCAAAAGCATCATTCTTGGGGTCAATTGCCTCTAAAGTTGTTGGAGTAAAGTCTCGTCTGTATCAAATTTGGGGAGCTTGGTGGATAAATGACGGCTTTTTTCAGTATCATTTTTCGAGGACAATAGACCTTATAATAATATGCTTTTCTAATCATGTTACGGTAGTTTCTAGTTCCCTTGGAAAGTTTTATGATGAACAATTTAATGCAGTAATCAAAAATAAATTGACCTTAATTTGTCACGGAAGTACAACGGGAGTTAATTCAAAACTTTTTTATTTCAAACCGCTACCATATTCATCAGATAAGGAGACTGTAATTGGGTATGCAGGTCGCCTGTCTAAAGAGAAAGGTCTGGATGATCTTGTTTTAATATTTACTGAAGTGAGTCAGAAGGTAAAAAATTTGAAGCTAGAAATAATCGGGAATTATGATATAGATGATCCGGTATCTTTAAAAACTAAGCACAGTATTAATAATAATAATTTAGTTAGGCAAATTCCTGAAATGTCCCAAATTTTATTGGCTGAAAAAATGAAGCTGTGGACTTTACAAATATTTCTAAGTAAAAGAGAAGGACTTGGTAATGTAGTTATTGAGGCGGCAGCATGCGGTGTTCCCACGATAGCATGGGATATCATTGGAGTTCGAGATGCAATTCCAGACTGGCTCCATAAAAAAATGCTGATACCATTTAATGATTTTGATAGCCTTAAAATAGCAATACAAAATTTTTTAGATTATCCTTTTGATGTAAAAACTCGATTGGATTTATCCAATTGGGCAACTACGAAGTTTGATCAAGCAAAATTAGAGTTTGAATTTTGTAAATTTCTTGAGAAAGTATTGAGTTAGCGATACATGGCTTTTGAGCGTATATTCCTGTCTAAACCTCATTTTTCAACTGAAGATTTCAATGCAATCGAACAAGTCTTGCCAGAATTGAATAGTAATGAAGGAACTGATTACATAGAATTATTCGAAAACAAAATTTCAAGAGTTACTTCAATGGATCACACGGTAGTAGTGTCGTCTGGGACAGCTGCAATTCACTTGGCTCTTTTGGCAATAGGTATAAAACCTAACGATAGAATAATCATTCCTACCTTAACTTTTGCTGCAACTGCATTCCCAATAAGATACATAAATGCGATTCCTATCTTATTAGATTCGGAGCCAAGTTCGGTTAATATAGATCCAGAAAAAATCACTGAATTTTTGGAAAAATGTGACAAAAAAGATTACCCAAAGGCAATAATTGCTGTTGATTTATTTGGTCGAACATGCAATTACGATAAACTTGTTAAAATTTCTGAGTATTATAAAATTCCATTAATTATAGATGCAGCAGAGGCTCTTGGCAGTTTATATCGGGAAAGACCTACAACTACATTTGGTGTGATTAGCATATTATCTTTTAATTATAATAAAATTATAACTACCACTGGTGGTGGAGCCCTTGTTACAAATAACTTGAGTTATGCTAAGAGGGCTAGAGTATTAGCAAATCAAGCTAGAGATAATTTTCATTGGTTTGAGCATTCGTCTGTTGGCTATAACTATCGAATGAGCCCAGTGAGTGCAGCGCTAGGAATTTCTCAGATAAATCAATTACAAGAAAAAATTGATCTACGAAGAACTATAAGGTTAAAATATTATAATAATTTAAAAGGAATAAAGGGGGTAGAGATACCATTAGACTCAATGGTAGAAAAGTCAAATGCATGGTTAACAGTTGTGAATTTTTCACCAGAAGTTTATCTAAATGCGCGTGAGCATATACGTTCTTCTCTAGCTGACAAAAAAATCGAATCAAGGTACATTTGGAAACCCTTACACCAGCAGCCAGTTTTCAAAAATTCAGAAAGTTTACTTAATGGCTCTTCAGATAATTTATATGAAAATTCTCTTTGTTTACCTTCAAGCAGTAATCTTGAATCAAGTCAAATTGATTTAATTTGTGAAACGATAAGTGAAAGCCTTGTTACCAAATGATTAAGTATTATCCAACTTGGAAAAGATCTATTGATTTGACACTATCATCTTTAGGTATTGTTTTTTTATCCCCGTTGATAATCTCAATTTTATTGATGCAGTTTATATTTTATGGGCATAAAGTTTTTTACTTTCAAACTCGAGCAGGGCTTTTTAAAGATGAGTTCAAAATTATAAAGTTTCGCACTATGCGAGATAAATACGATAATGCTGGAAAATTGTATCCAGATTATTTAAGAGTTACACTCTGGGGAAAGATGCTTAGGTTTGCGAGTCTTGATGAGTTGCCTAATTTAGTCAATGTTTTGAAAGGGGACATGAGTATTGTTGGCCCACGTCCAGTTCCTGTAAATTTTTTAAAACTGATGACTAAGGAACAACTAAATCGATTTAAAATCAGACCTGGTATTACAGGTTATGCACAAATTAGTGGACGGAACAATTTATCTTGGCCAAATAAAATAATTCTTGATATCTGGTACATAAATAATTTAAGCTTTTCACTTGATTTAAAAATAATTTTAAAATCATTTTTTAAAATTTTTGGATACAATAACAGTCAAGAACTGGGACAGAATTCTATTGATACTTTTGTGCCAAATTTTAAAGACTAAGATTTTTATTATTTAGCAAGTGGTAATTTAGTGGGATTTCTGAGAAATTAATTGGCTTTACCTTAACTCTAATAAGTTCTTTTGATTTACTCTTTAAAGGAACTTCATTCACTCCAATCAGAACTTCCTCAAGTTTCTCGCCAGGTAATAGTGCGCTGTATTGAATTTCTATATTCTTTCCACTGGCCTGAATTAATTTTTCAGCTAAATCCTTTATAAATATCAAATTACCCATCTTGAGTACCAAAGTATCACCACTTTTACCCTCAATTGTTGCTCGTAATACTAAGTGAACGGCCTCTTCAACGGTCATAAAATATCTTGCAACTTTCGGGTTGGTTATGATTATGGGTTCATTTCTACTTATTCTCTCTTGAAAAGTCTGAATGACAGAGCCTCTACTTCCAAACACATTTCCAAATCGCACCGAAATAAACTTTGAGTCCTGTTCAGGAGTTTTTCTTGCAAATTCGGCAGTTAGCTTTTCTGAAACTAATTTTGTTTTCCCTAGTACCGAAATAGGATCTGCAGCTTTATCACTTGAGATATTTACAAATACCTTAACCCTTTCTTTATGAGATTCATTAAGAACTATATTAGTTCCAATAATATTAGTCTTTATTGCCTCTTCCGGGTATTTCTCCAGCATATTTAAATGCTTTAGGGCCGCTGCATGAAAGACAATTTCAGGTTGTACTTCTTGCCAAATCTGAGTGATTACAGATTCATCCCGAATATCTGCCAAAATATATTCAACATTAGTTGGGTTCTTATAAATACTTTGCATAGTATTCAATAATCCAGTTTCATCGCGATCTAGCATATATATTTTTTTTGGACTATATAAACTTACTTGCCTACAAATTTCTGATCCAATAGAGCCACCGGCTCCTGTAACCAAAATTATTTTATCTCGAAGATATTCATTTATCCCTCTTATTTCGATCTTTATAGAAGATTTTCCTATTAATTCCTCTTGTGAAGGCCTACGTATATCAGACATCTTTAATTCGTTTCCACTAATAGCTTGCATAGGTGAAATAATTCTGAGTTGGATTGAATGCTTACCACATATTTTTTCAATAGTTTCAAGTTTCATGTTTGAAAAATTTGAAAATGCAATAATTAGAATTCTTGGCTTATACTTAATTAGCGAGGATTCAAGATCCTGACCTTTAATAATCTTAATTCCATTGATCGTATTCATTGCTAAATCTGGATTATCATCTAGAATTACTATAGGTTTCCAGTCTAAAAATATTTGATTTTGAATTTTATTCATAATGTCAATTGCTTGAGAACCTGCTCCATAAATTGCTATCGGAATTTTCCTAGATTTAAAATCTAACCATTGCGCAAAGAAAACGTAGAATTTCTTACTCAACAAATATAAACCTAATGCCAAGATCGAAGATAGTACTGGATACGATTTTGGCAAAATGAAACTTGGATAAATAAAGAGAAATATGAAATATAATAGGCCGCACCCAAGAAATTGTCTCACTGTTGACATAAAATCTTCAAATGTATTTAGATTAGGAGTGCCAAATAATTTTCTATCAATTTGTGAAATGACTGCATAAAGAAGTGTTAAAGCAACTACTGAAGGAATTACCTTTATAAAAATATGAAACTGTACATTTCCATCAAACCTAAAGTATATTGCGCAATAGCTAGAAATAAGCCAAATTAGTCCAACTAAGTTATATTTAGCAAAATTCTTCAAAAATAGTAATGAATACATTAGTTTATAATTTTCTAGCGGGGTTTCCTGCGTATGTCTGAGCATCTGGAATATCAGTTAGCAAAACACTACCTAAACCTAAAGTACAGTTATTTCCAATTTTTCTCGGTTTTTTTAGAGTGCCTTGTTTTATCACAGAAGCCGCCCCAATTAAGGAACCTGACCCGATTAATGTATTTCCACAACATGTAACAGCTGGAGAGATAGTTACAAAGTCTTCAATTTTGCAATCATGTGCGATATATGAATTGAAATTAACTTGTACGTGATTTCCTAATATTACAGATTTTGAAATTTTAGAGCCCGGCATAATAATGCTGCCTATTCCAATTGTTGAAGTATTCATTACTAGCGTATCGTTAAAAATTAGTGTTACAGGATCAACATTATGATTCGACATTTTTTCAACTACATTGCTCCTGGATTTACAATCTGAAATAGTTACACAATAATACAATTTATAATTTTTTAACATAACAAACTTATCTAATGGAATTATCTGATCTTTCTCTGAATCGTAAAGTGTTTGATTATCATCTATAAAGACAAGTAAAAAGTCATTTTCATTTAATCCAGGGAATATTCTCGTAATTATAGAAGGAATCAAATCTTTTACTTCATGGCCAAAGCCACCCGCACCATATAGTCCAAGGGCTATTTTGGTCATCAATAAACCTCCGCTTAATATTTGAATGAAGTAATTATATTAATAATTAGCCAGCAAACTCTACAACAAAATCGACTAGAATTGGCAAATTTATAATTAAAATCCGTAAACATGGGCGTAAAATTTCAACATCGAGGAGTATGACGATACTTATTCAAAACAGTAGAAGAAGTTTGAGCTAAGAAGAAAAAATACAATATTTAGAATATTATGTAGTCATGAATTTAGAAAATTCTATAACTTCAGATCACTTTCTCAGTGAGAAATTATTATCCATACTACCAAATCTAGAAATAAATGACGCTTTGGAGATTGGTCAAATTGCATATCATTTTGGCCTACAAAAAAGTTTACCAATTGCGGTAGAAGTGCGTATTGGAGATTGGAGTGTCTACCGCATATCGTTGGCTGGAACAACCAAACAAAATCAATGGTGGATGGACCGCAAGGCCAGAGTAGTCATGCTTAAGCAACATTCAACACTGTACGAACGAGTTAGCGCGCGAGAGATTGGAGTTGATTGGCATAAGGAGAATAATTTACCTGACGAAACCCATGCAATCTATGGTGGGGGACCGCCTTTAATTACAGAGGATAAGGGATTTGTTGGGGTATTACTTATAAGTGGTTTGCCACATTTAGAGGACCATTTACTGGGTGTAGAGGTATTAACTGAGTTTTTGGCTCGAAAGGGTAAAAAAGATTGACTAATCAGGTTTGGGTATGTGGTGAGGTATTAATTGATTTGATTCCAGATGGCACAGAGCGAAAAGCTGTAGTTGGTGGCGGTCCAGCCAACACTGCTAAGGCACTAGCAAAGCTTGGCATTGATGCCCAATTTATTGACGGCATCTCAACTGATAAGTATGGCCAGATGGCATTGAAGCAATTATACAAAGATGGTGTAATACTTGATTTTGTTAAGTTTTCAGATAAGCCAACTTGTTTAGCCATTGTTTCATTAAATAAAGCAGGCGGGGCCTCATATGAGTTTGTAATTGAAGGAACTGCCACCTTTGATTTCTCCGCCAACTGGCTGCCAGATCCAGTTGCAAATAAACCATCCCTATTACATATTGGCACATTAGTTACTGCAATAGAGCCGGCAGCTAGTATTTTATTTGAGTGGGCTAAGCAGGTAGCAAAGGTATCACCCATAGTATTTGATCCCAATATAAGGCCAGCGGTAATGAGTGATCGGGCTGAGTATGTACAGCAGGTAGAAAGATGGGTATCAATCTCATCTGCAGTTAAGGTAAGCGATGATGATATTTACTGGTTATATCCAGGAGTTGAGTTAGATCTGGTAGCAAATAAATGGCTTTCAATGGGGCCAGAGTTAGTTGTGGTTACATTCGGTGATAAAGGTTTAACTGGATATCGAAAAAATGAAAAGGTGGCAGTAGATGCTAAAAAAGTAGTTGTAGCAGACACCGTAGGTGCAGGAGATACAGTTGGCGCCATATTGGTTGAAGCGATAATTGAGGATGGGCTAGGTAAGTTAACGGGGAAAAGATTATCTGTGATGCTAGATCGGGCGGCAAAGGCAGCTGCTATTACAGTCTCTAGGGCAGGCGCCTTGCCACCATCTAAAGCTGAGATTTAATAAATAAGGAGTATTAAAAAGTGCTTAATATTGGTGGTGAACAAATATCAATTGCAATTGATTTAGATCAGGGAGCACGTCTGGCCTCAGTGCAATGGCGGGATATGGAGTTTGTCTTACCATTTAGAGGACAAAGCTACACCTGGGGTTGGTTTGCTATGGTCCCCTTTGCTGGGCGAATAAGAAATGGTGTTATAAGAAATTCAAAGGGTGAAGGATTTCAATTACCAAATAATGTTGATCCACCCCATGCCTTAATTGGTTTTGGTGCATCATCTTCTTGGGAGGATATTGGAAATGGCGCACAACACTTAGAACTACCATCACCCTTTAATGGCGCAACTGTTACTCAAAAATTTGAAATCTTAGATGATGCGCTCAGATGGTCATTAGATTATGAAGCAGCAGGTTGTGATCTGCCGGTAACACTTGGTTTTCATCCTTGGTTTCCAAGAGATATTGGTAAGGGAGGTAGTGCAGAGATTATTTTCAAGGCAAATAAAATGTTTGAGCGAGGAGATGATTACCTGCCAACTGGGCAATTAATTTCACCTACCCAACCTCCTTGGGATGACACCTTTACTGAGGTTATTGGCACGCCAGAGATAGTTTGGCCAGGGGCAGCCAGATTGAGCATGGAGTTTGATTCTCCATATTTAATGATCTACTCCCAAGATGATGAAGGTATTTGTTTTGAGCCGGTTACGGCGCCCCCAGATGCTCAAAATCTAGGCATTACCGGCAGTAGTTACATCGAAACCCTCATTACCTTTAGTGAGGATTTTTAAAGTTTATCTTAAGTATTTGGTTGTATAATTTAGCTTGACCAACTCTTAGCTAAGTTAATGCTCTAACTTTATGGGACTTATAAAAATTAAAGTCCCATAAAGTGATTTTAAAAATAGTTTTATTATGATTAAGTAGATCAATTCTTCCTCTAAAACTGCTCATGAATAAGGGACCCAAAACGGGTCCCTTATTTTTTAGCACTACCTGTGGTGGGAGTTGAACCCACAACCTGCTCTTAGCTATGAAGCTGCTCTATCCATTTGAGCTACACAGGTAGCCTGCGAAAGATAGATGTTTAATACATTACTAAAGTAGCAATAAATAAATTGTGGATATCTATTTTTTTAATTGATATAAAATATCCATACCAGATTGTGTAAAGCCTAAGCTTTGATAGAGATTTAATGCTGCTTTATTATCAAAATCAACATATAACATCGCATTCCTTAATCCTTGATACTTTAAGTAATTAAGTGCGGTAATTGTTAATACCTTACCAATACCACGGCCGGAATACTCTTGATCTACTGCGGTTATATAGATCTCACCTATTGCAGGGTGTGCATGACTTTCTTCATCTGCCCCATGTTGGTGAGCGTGAGAGCCATGAATCTTGGTCCAGGTTGAGCCAATTATTGTGTTGTTAATTTCAGCTAAAAAGAATCCTTGCTCATCAAACCACTCCTCACCAAGTCTGATATTTAAATCAGCTAGCTGCCAATTTCCCTGCTCAGGGTGCTCTTTAAACACCTTGTTATTTAAAGATAACCAAGCATCACTATCGATCCCAGGTAAAAAGCTGCGAATCACAATATATTGATCAATCTCATTTTTACCTACCTTTGGTAATTGCTGGATATCGGCAAGTGGTTTGCTCATCTGTAAAACTGTGCGAATCTTTTCAAAGCCAAAGGAGGTAGCAAGTGCGTGTGTGGCTGGCTGATCCCCATGCACCCAAAGCCGAACTTTTTTACCACAAATCTCAATTGCTTTACTTAATAATTGT
>Ga0194133_10007579_pt1 | contig 12948 bp, 13 predicted proteins | sample TA2KigOf40mmetaG_FD_155448 | JGI IMG/M metagenome (GOLD analysis project Ga0194133, IMG submission 155448) | Freshwater microbial communities from Lake Tanganyika, Tanzania - TA2015055 Kigoma Offshore 40m | ecosystem: Environmental > Aquatic > Freshwater > Lake | place: Tanzania: Lake...
ACTATCTCGATGAGTAGGGTGGCGCCAGGCGTGACACCGGGCACACCCCTGTTTGTCATTGGCGGCGGCGGCCATGGCCGAGTCGTGCTCGATACCCTGCTGGGTGTCATGGGGGTGGCCGGGATACTCGACCCCCACGTGGAGAAGGGGACACTGATCTTCGGCGTGCCGGTGGCCGGCGACGATCACGTGCTCGACTCCGTTCACCCCGGCACGGTCGTCCTGGCGAATGGTGTGGGAGCAAATGGAAACGTGACCCTCCGGAGTCAAGTGTTCGAGCGGTTCGCGGCGCGTGGGTTCCGGTTTCCAGTGGTGCAGCACGCGTCGGTCCTCGTCGGGGCTGAGTGCAGCCTTGCTGACGGTGCCCAGGTCATGGCCGGCGCCGTGCTTCAGAGCCGCGTGATGCTGGGCGAGAATACAGTGGTCAATACGGGCGCCAGGCTGGATCACGATTGTTGTGTTGAGCGGCATGGGTTTATCGCACCCGGTGTCGTGTTGTGCGGAGGTGTCACCGTACGCGCGGGTGCATTTATTGGTGCCGGCGCGATCGTGCTGCCAGGTCTTGAGGTCGGCGCTCGTGCCGTGGTTGGCGCCGGCGCTGTCGTCACGCGGTCGGTGCTTGAGGGGGCGTGTGTCGGAGGCAATCCAGCCGCACGTCTGGAGAAGCGCTAGTGGCTGACTGGAAAGATGTCGTGGTGGCAGCCGACCGTCCCCTGCTGGATGTGATCGAGGTGGTCACGAGGGCAGGGTTGCAGGTGGCTCTTGTGACATCAGCCGACAACCGTTTGGTCGGAGTTGTCACCGACGGAAACATTCGGCGCGCACTGCTGGCTAGGCGAAACCTGCAAATGCCGGTATCCGAGGTCATGACGCTGAGCCCGGCGTCGGTGCTGGTCGGCACGGCGCGGTCCGAATTGCTCGCATTGATGCGTCAGAAACAGCTGCATCACTTGCCACTAGTCGACGCCGAGGGACGCCTGGTCGGGTTGTCCACACTCGACTCATTACTGGGACCCGAACTGCGTCCCAACTGGGTCGTGCTGATGGCGGGCGGGAAGGGCAAGCGTTTGGCGCCACTGACCGACGACACGCCGAAGCCTCTCCTGCGCGTCGGCGGAAAACCTATTCTGGAAAACATTCTGGAGAGTCTGGCCGAGCAGGGCTTCCGACGGATCTTCCTGTCGGTTAACTTCAAAGCGCAGATGATTCGTGATCACTTCGGGTCAGGAGAACGTTGGGGCGTCGAAGTCGATTACCTCCACGAAGACGAAGACCTCGGCACCGCGGGCGCACTGTCGCTGCTGTCCTCGGTCCCGGAAGCTCCGATTCTTGTGATGAACGGTGACCTGGTCACCCTCGCCAATTTCGGCAGCCTGCTCCGTTTTCACGAGGAACAGGCGGCGACGGCGACCATGGCGGTCCGTGAATACGAAGTGCAGGTGCCGTTCGGCGTGGTGCAGCTCAGCGGCGACCGCATTGCGTCGATCGTCGAGAAACCCGTGCACAAGTGTTTCGTGAACGCGGGGATCTACGTACTGTCTCCCTCGGCGCTCGCCAGCATCCCTGGCCAGTCGTTTTTTCACATGACCAGCCTGTTCGAAGCGCTGATCGCCGCGGGCCATCTGACTGCGGCATACCCCTTGCGCGAGTATTGGCTCGACATCGGTCATCTGGCGGAATTTGAACGGGCGAAGCGTGAGTGGGCGGCCCGCGAACCATGAACGCCCTCGTCGTGGGTTACGGATCAATCGGCCGTCGCCATTCCAGAATTCTTGCCGAGCTCGGTTGTGAGGTCGGCATCGTCAGCCGCCAACCAGTCGAACATTCGCCGGTATTTCAGACCATCGATGACGCGCTTGCGCGTTTTGCGCCCCAGTATGTCGTAATCGCAAACCGGACGAGCGAGCATCATGCCTCAGTTGGCGCTCTGGCAGCTGCCGGTTTTGAAGGCCGCGTGCTCGTTGAGAAGCCCATTTTTGACAGGCTTCGTGCATACCCGCCGCATCAGTTCATGACGGCGGCCGTCGCGTACAACCTTCGCTTTCATCCACTGCTCCGAGAGTTGAAGGTTCTGCTCGGCACTGAGTCACGAATCCTGACGGCAAATATTTACGTCGGCATGTATCTACCCGACTGGCGCCCTGACAGCGACTACCGGCTCGGGTACTCGGCGAAACGAGAGCTCGGCGGAGGCTGCTTGCGCGATCTCAGTCATGAGCTGGACTACACGGCATGGCTCCTCGGGCCCTGGTGTCGATTGACCGCGATTGGCGGGCACCTGAGTGACCTCGCGATCGACACCGATGATGCCTTTTCGGTCATGGGCGCGACGTCGCGATGTCCGTTGGTAACTGTGCACATGAATTATCTTGATCGCGTCGCCCGCCGCACGTTGGTCGTCAATACGCTGAGCGGGACATTTCACCTCGATCTCATCCAGGGGGAGCTGAGGGTCAACGACAGTTCGCACACGGTGGCAGTCGAGCGAGACCAGACGTATCGGGAACAGCACCTGGCAATGTTGGCCGGCGACACCGAGGTCCTTTGCACGTTTGAGGAAGCTCTTGCGGTGGTCCGCACCATTGACTTGGCGCAGAGAGCAGCCGCAGAGTCGGCATGGGTCGGCCTGTGATGCGACTGTGCACGATCTGTGCGCGAGGGGGCTCTCAGGGGATTCCGAACAAGAATATTCGGCTCCTGGGCGGCCGGCCGCTCATCGCCCACAGCATTACACAAGCGAGAGAGAGCAGTGTGTTTGACGCGGTGGCGGTGAGCAGTGATTCGCGTGCGATCCTGGACGCGGCCCGCGATTGGGGCGCCGATGTTCTGGTCGAACGGCCTGAAGAACTTGCGACGCATGTTGCGGCCAAAGTCCCGGCCATCCGGCATTGTGTGGAGACCGTGGAGTCCCTGCGGGGGTTCCGCTACGACGTCGTCGTGGATCTGGACGCCACGTCGCCGCTGAGGGCTGTCAGCGATATCCAGGGAGCGGTCGCGCTGCTGGAACGCACAGGAGTCTCGAACGTCATTACCGCAAGTCCCGCGAGGCGTTCGCCGTACTTCAACCTGGTTGAGGTCGGTCCAGACGACGTGGTTCGGTTGTCAAAACCGCTGGCAGGCGGTGTCGTCCGGCGGCAGGATGCCCCGCCTTGTTACGACATGAATGCGTCCATTTATGTTTGGCGGCGCCGGGCGCTCGCTGAAGGCCGTACTGTGTTTCTTGAGGATACGAGACTGTTCGTGATGCCCGAAGAGCGATCCCTGGACATTGATTCGCCCCTGGATTTTGAGATCGTCGAATTCCTGATGGGGCGCGGGTGACTGGGGCTGGTGTGCGGCAATCACGGTTCGATTTGAGCGGGAAGGTCGCACTGGTCACCGGCGGGGCGGGCATTCTCGGGACCCACTTCTGTCGGGGGCTTGCGGAGTCTGGTGCGGCCGTCGCCGTCGTAGACGTGCGCAGTGGCCCTGCGCGTGAACTCGCTGACGCGTTGGTTCGGGACTATGGCTGCCGAGCCATCGGGTTGGGATGTGACGTCACGAGTCCTGAATCCGTGCGCGACACCGTTGCCGAAGTCGTTTCGGAACTGGGCGGGCTCGATATCCTTCACAATAACGCCGCCGGAAAATCGGACAATCTTGAAGCTTTTTTTGCCCCCTTCGAGGAATACTCGCTGGACCAGTGGCGGCAAATCATGGCCGTCAACATCGACGGGATGTTCCTGGTCGCGCAGGCTGCCGGGAAACACATGATTGCGCAAGGCCGAGGCGGCAGCGTGATCCAGACCGCGTCGATCTACGGCGTCATGGCACCCGATGCGCGTATCTATGAGGGGTCGTTGTATCAGGGGCGGCCCATCAATACGCCGGCCGTGTACGCCGCGTCGAAGGCCGCTGTGGTCGGTTTGACGCTCTATCTCTCCGCGTATTGGGCGCCCCACCAGATTCGGGTCAACACCCTGACGCCTGGCGGCGTCGAGAGCGGACAAAACGACGAATTCAAGCGGCGCTACGCTGCACGGGTCCCGCTGGCGCGAATGGCTCGGGCCGACGAAATGGTCGGGGCCTTGCTCTACCTGGCCTCGGACGCCTCCAGCTATGTGACGGGGCAAAACATCCTGGTGGATGGTGGCCTCAGCGCTTGGTAACTTTGACCTGCGCTTGATCCGGTTTCGTGGACACCTTGCGAAAGGTGGATACGATGGGACGCATGGGATCAAGCAGGGGTGGCCGGCGAGTCCGGCGGCAGTTCTCTGACGAGTTCAAGGACGGCGCCGTCCGGCTGGTCCTCGACGAGGCGAAGACGGTCGGCGCCGTGGCGCGCGAGCTGGATCTGACCCCGTCAGCGCTGGGGGGCTGGGTCCGCCAGGCCCGCGCCGACCGGACGAAGGGCAAGAGCGGGCTGATGAAGGAGGAGCGCGAGGAGTTGACGCGCCTCCGCAAGGAGGTGCGCGAGCTGCGCCTGGAGCGCGACCTCCTAAAAAAAGTGTCGGCCCTCTTCGCCAAAGACCAGCGGTAGCCTTCGCGGCGATCGCGGCGGAGAGGGCCCAGGTGCCCGTGCGGAAGCTGTGTCGATGGTTCGGCGTGTCGCCGAGCGGGTTCTACGCGTCGCAGACACGACCGGAATCGAAGCGGGCGCAAGACGACCGCCGTCTCAAAGTGCTGGTACATGCCTCGTTCACGGGTGGCCGCGGCTACTACGGCAGTCCGCGCATCGACGACGACTTCGTGGAGTGGCAGGAGCCTGTCAGTCGGAAGCGGATCATCCGTCTGATGCAGGAAGACGGGCTGAAAGCCCGCGTGCGCAAGCGGTACAAGGGCACCACGATGAGCGATCATGACCAGCCCGTGGCCGACAATCTGCTGCGGCAAGACTTCAGCGCGGCGCGGCCGAATCAGCGCTGGGTCGGCGACACGAGCGAGCTGCGGATCGGCGAGAGCGGGAAGGCGTACTTGGCGGTCGTTCTCGATCTGTTCTCGCGATTCGTCGTGGGGTGGGCCGTCAGCGCCGTCAACGATCGCCATCTGACCATCAATGCCCTGGACATGGCCGTGAAGCGACGCTGTCCCGCGGCGGGTCTCTTGCATCATTCGGATCAAGGGTCGACGTACGCGAGCGAGGACTACCAGACGGTGCTCGAGACGCATGGCATCACGTGCAGCATGAGTCGTCGCGGCAATTGCTACGACAATGCCGTCATGGAGGCGTTCTTCTCGACGGTTAAGAACGAGGTCGGAGAACGGTACGAGAGCCACGGCGAAGCGAAGGCCCAGTTGTTCGACTACATCGAAGTGTTCTATAACCAGCGACGTCGGCACTCGTCAGCAGGTCGGATGAGCCCGGCCGCGTTCGAACGGAAGATGACTCACGCAGCGTAATCAAACCGTCCACCGAAACGGATCAAGCGCAGACCCCTTAATGTTCCCGACAACTGCGAGACTTTCACAATGACATCCGTGCCCCACGCCGTGTTTCCGCGGCACCGCCCGTTTTCCTCAGCACCGTTTGAATCGCCTGAGCCTCAGGGTGATCCCAAATACGGTCTTCCGGCTGAGATCGCGTTCTGTTCGCGTTGTGTGATTTCGAATCAACGGCCCAACTCGGCGGTTGAATACGCGCACACCAAGGACAGCAAGAAGAAGACCATTCACTTCGACGAAGAGCGCGTGTGTGACGCGTGCCGTGTCGCGGAACAGAAGCGCACGATTGATTGGGAGGAGCGTGAGGCCCGGTTGCGTGAGCTGTGCGATCGGCATCGAAGCAGCGACGGCAGTTACGACTGCATCGTACCGGGTTCGGGCGGCAAGGATAGTTTCTACGCCGCCCACATGTTGAAATTCAAGTACGGCATGCACCCGCTGACCGTGACCTGGGCGCCTCACATCTACACGACCTGGGGGTGGAAGAACTTCGAAAGTTGGCTCCATGCCGGGTTCGACAACTTCCTGTGTACGCCCAACGGCCGCGTCCATCGCCTGCTCACGCGTCTCGCCGTAGAGAACCTGTTCCACCCGTTCCAGCCGTTCATCTTTGGCCAGAAAGCGCTCGCGCCGAAGATGGCGCTGCTGCACAAGATCCCTCTGGTGTTCTACGGCGAAAACGAGGCGGAGTATGGAAACCCGGTGGGGGACACGAGCACGGCCAAGCGCGACTGGTCCTACTTCACGGCCGAAGACCGCTCAAAGATCTACCTGGGCGGAACGTCGGTTGCGGACCTTCGCAACCACTTTGGTGTCGATTGGCACGACCTGCAGCCGTACATTCCACCCGATCCAGCGGCGATCGAGAAGCTCGGCGTCGAAGTGCACTATCTCGGCTACTACCTGCGGTGGCATCCGCAGGCCTGCTACTACTATTCCGTCGAGCACGGGGGCTTTGAGGCCTCGCCGGAACGTACGCCGGGGACCTACAGCAAATACAACAGCATCGACGATCGCATCGACGACTATCACTACTACACGACCTATATCAAATTCGGCATTGGCCGTGCGACGTACGACGCCGCTCAGGAGATCCGATCCGGCGACATTACGCGCGACGAGGGTGTCGCGCTGGTCAAGCGATTTGACGGCGAATTCCCGACGCGATTTGCCGACGAGGTCTTCAGGTATCTCAGCATGCCGGAGAAGGAGTTCCCGGAGGCGTCGAAGATGTTTGAACAGCCCGTGATGGACCTCGACTATTTCATGCACCTCGCCGACACGTTCAGATCTCCGCACCTCTGGATTCGCAAGGGCAGCGAGTGGGCCTTGCGCAGCGCTGTCTGGCATCAGGAGCGGTAACGTGGCTGGGGTTCGTCTTATTGCGCGGCTCGACATCAAGGGCCCGAATCTCATCAAAGGCATTCGCCTCGAAGGTCTTCGTGTCATGGGGGACCCCCAGGAGTTTGCTCGCCGGTATTATGAGCAGGGGGCCGATGAACTCATCTACATGGACATCGTCGCCAGCCTCTACGGCCGGAACAGCCTCAACGACATCGTCCAGCGCGCCGCGCGCGACATCTTTGTGCCCCTGACCGTCGGGGGCGGCATCCGCTCGGTGGACGATGTCCGGGCGATGTTGCGGGCTGGTGCGGACAAGGTTGCGATCAATACGGCGGCCGTGGCGTCACCAGAACTCGTGCGAAAGGTGGCGCGCACGTTCGGCTCCCAGTGCATGGTGTTATCGATCGAAGCGAAGGCACAGGGGCCGGACCGCTGGGAAGTATTCACCGACAACGGTCGTGAACGGACCGGGCTGGACGTGGTCGAGTGGGCGCGACGCGGCGTCGAATTGGGTGCAGGCGAGATCCTGGTCACGTCGGTTGACCAGGAGGGGACCGGGAAGGGTTTCGACGTCCGGCTGTCTAAAGCCATCAGCAGTCAGGTGCCCGTGCCCGTCATCGTGAGCGGGGGGATGGGGAACACCGATCACGCGGTCGAGGTCGCCCGGGACGGGATGGCCGACGCGATCGCGATGGCGCATGTCCTTCACTACAATCACGCCACAGTCAACGGCGTACGCGCGGCCCTGCATGAGGCCGGCGTGAGTTCTGGACGAGATGCATGAGTATTGATGTTGCGGTCGTCGACTACGGAATTGGCAATCTCTTCAGTGTCCGTCGGGCGCTTGAGCACGCGGGGGCGACCGTCGCGGTGTCGTCGGATCCCACAGTGTTGTCCGAGGCGCCGCGACTGGTCCTGCCTGGTGTCGGGTCTTTCGCGGATGGGATGGCAGGCCTCCGCTCACGAGGACTGGACACAGTGGTGCGTCAGTTTGCGGCCACAGGCAGACCCCTCCTTGGCATTTGCCTTGGGATGCAGATGCTGGCGGACGGCAGTGACGAGTTTGGCGATCACGACGGCCTGGGGCTGATCCCCGGTCGGGTTCGACCGGTACCCGCGGTGGATATCGATGGCCGCGCACACAAGATTCCCCATGTCGGATGGGCGCGATTGATCAGTCCCCCCGACGGCCACGGATGGCAGGGAACGATGCTGGCGGATGTGCCGGAGGGCGATTCCGTGTATCTGGTCCACTCGTTCGCGATGCAGGTGGCCCACCGGGCCCATTGTCTGGCGGAGTGCAGTTACAACGGGCAGATGATTGTAGCAGCGATTCAAAAGGGCAATGTCAGCGGCACGCAGTTCCATCCCGAAAAGAGTGGGACCGTTGGTCTGGGGATTGTGGCCGGATTCCTGCGGCAGGGGCCAGTGCGTTCATGAAGCTCTTCATTGAGCCAGGGCCCTCCGGGAATGTCCTTGCGACGATTGCCATTGGTGACGCGTATTATCGCGCGTGGTTCGAGTTCGCCTATCCGAGCTGGAGTGAATACTGCCGGCGTCACGGTCTTGGCCTGGTGGTCTTTGACGACCATTTGATTCCCGAGGCCCACCCGTACTGGAAGAAGCCGACCTGGCAGAAACTGCTGATTCCCGATACGCTCGCGGCGTCGGTGCCTGCCATCAAGAACGTGTGCTACATCGACACGGACTTTCTTCTCAACGTCACCGCGCCAAATATCTTTGACGGCCAGGACATAGGCTCCGTTGGCCTGGTGTCGCTGCGTCAGCGCCTGCCGTATCCTCATGAGGGCGTGTTGCGGCGCCTGGCGTTCCTGCGGAACCGGTTTTACAGCGCGTCCTACCCGTTGGATTCAGCACTCTTTATTTCGGTCGAGCGCCTCTACACACATCACGATCTTTCGCCCCAGGCGGATGAAGCGTGTGCCGGTCTCCTCGTCTTTAACGTCGAGGCCTACCGCGAGCTCATGCGCGGCTGGTTCATGCGGTACGATCGCCACGTGTCCTCGATCACCGGCGGCGGCGATCAGACGCACGTCAACCATGCCATTCAAAGCCACGGTCGCGTGCAGTGGCTCGATTACCGCTTCCAGGCGATCTGGGCCTTTGAGATGGCATGGAAGTATCCGTTTCTCTATCGTGCCGACTTTCGCGATCCGGCGCTCATCAAGGCCAGCATCGAGTCCTCTCTGTTCACAAACTACTTCCTGCACTTTGCCGGCTCCTGGCACGAGAGTGCGATGTGGACGTCAGCGCCGGTTCTGTCGACACCGGGCGAGCGGGAGTGGTTTGATGCGTTTCATGCGTATTGCGGAACTCCAGTGACCGGAGACCCCGTCGGTATGATCAAACCCGGTTAGTCCACCGCTCACTGTTGGAATCCTGATCGTTTCCCTGTCTGTCCCTGGAGGTTGCTCGTTGTGTCTTCCCTAGATTCTTCCGCCCGCCGATCCATTACCGCCGATGCCGAGAACGCGGCGCTGGACCCGAAATTTACCAACTTCACCAAGTACGTGCGTCGACACGAGCTCGCCAGGTTCATTGTCCAATATGAGCTCTTCAAGCGCATCCTGAACGTCAAGGGCAGCATCGTCGAGTGCGGGGTCTACCAGGGGGCCGGCGTCATGGCGTGGGCAAAGTTGTCGGCGATGTTCGAGCCCTACGCCTTTTTGCGGAAGATTTACGGCTTTGACACCTTTGAGGGATTTCCATCGGTGAGCGCCGCCGACTTGGCGGGCGGTGAGGCTGTCGCCAACGTGGGCCGATTGGCCCCAGGGTACGACGTGATGACCGAACTGGGTGAATGCATCCGGACATTTGATCAGTCCCGGTTCCTGTCGCAGTTGCCGAAGGTCGAACTGGTCAAGGGTGATGCGATGGTGACGATTCCCGCGTTCGTGGAACAGAATCCCCATCTCATTGTCTCGCTGCTGTACCTCGACTTTGATCTGTACGAACCAACGGTTCTGGCGCTGAAGCACTTTCTCCCGCGGATGCCAAAGGGGGCGATTGTCGCGTTCGACGAGTTGAACGATGCCAAGTGGCCGGGAGAGACCAGCGCGCTTCTGGACAGCCTCGACCTGCGGCAGCACACGCTTGAGTGCCTGCCGTGCGAACCCCACATCAGCTGGATTACGCTGTAGCCCCGACAGTACCCCCTATGACCCAACCGAACCCGACGATGAACAAGACCCTCCATGACGCGCTGACTGAACTCCTCCGGGGGTCCGGCTATCGCCTCGTGCACGACAACGTGCCGAGAACTCACCACTTGGCGTTGAACCATCTCAACGAACATGGCACCGTTCGTGAGTGGCAGCAGGTGATGATGTACGCCACGGTCTTTCAGCTGACCAAGGACATCCCGGGCGACATCGCGGAGTTCGGGGTGGCCAGCGGGACGTCATTCAAGTCATTTGTGCGGATGAACGAGATCCACAATCGGCAGCGTTCACATGACCTGGCGAAGAAGTGGGTGGTGGGCTTCGACACGTTCGACGGACTGCCGCCCTTGGATCCGGCGATCGATCTCATCACGTACAAAGGCGCGGACCCTGGTGACATGAAAGAAGGCGGGTACCAGTCCCGGGGAACCCTGCCGCAGCTACAGGAGTTCTGCGCCGCGCACCAGCACTGCCGGTTGGTCGAAGGCCTGTTCTCCGACACGCTGCCGAAGTACTTCGCCGAGAATCCACACGCGTCGTTTTCGTTCATCCATATCGACTGCGACATCTACCAGTCCACGATGGATGCGCTCATGCCGATGATGAGCAGGCTGAACGTCGGCGGCGTGATTCTCTTTGACGAAATCTTTCACGACGGGTTTCCCGGGGAGACCCAAGCGTTCATTGAGGTGTACGACAGGTTCCGCAACGATGTGACACTCGAGTTCAAGCGGGTGGAGAGCATGCCGTGGAAGTGGTACTGCGTCAGGACTCGTTAATGGCCGCTCATCGGAAAAGAGGGAATCGTTCATGTGGACCATACTGAACTCACGAATCAACAGCGACACCGTCGATCGCATCCTTCAGGAAGCCGCTGACCAGGCACGCCTTCGCGAAGACCGGCACTTCGTGACCGCGGGCAAGTCGTTTTTCGGCAACCGGGTGTTGGCACCCGAACGCGCGGAATTGCTGAACGCGATCCATAGAGATATCGCGGCGCAGATTCCCTTTCGCGACCTGTTTGATGTCCCGTCGATCGATCACGCCTACCTGCTGTTCAAGAGTCCGGGGGCACCCGCAACTGCCATCCACCAGGATCGGCCCTTCTGGGTCGAGAAGGAACCAACGCCGACCCAGTTCACCTGCTGGATCTCCCTCACCCGCATTGACGCACACAACGGCGCGTTGACGTTGAACCCGGCCTCGAAGGTTGACCCTGCGAAGATCGGCCGCTTCAACACCGGTGGGACCCTGTACCCTCACAGAGACTTTGTCTACGGCGCCGATCACTCGGCGTTGGCGATGGAGACGGCGGACGCGGAGCGGCTGGCCATGGCGATGACTCCAACCGTCGCGGAGGCCGGACAGGTCATTATCTTCGACGGCTTCGAACCGCACGGTTCCACCGACAACACCAGCGGACAGTCGCGTCTGGCGTTGAAGATCGTCTACGCCGAAGGGAAGGGTCGCACGGACTTGATGGTGTCGCTCGATCGCCTCGCGGATCTGGCGGGCAGCCACTGATTCACGATCGTCGAAGTCGCGTGATGTCTCGCCACAATCCGTCGGTCGCGGAGTGATGACGATGGTGCGTCGGTTGCTGCGTCGGCGCCATCGGCGACGGTTGGTAGGGCGCGCCCGAGCCTACGATCGGCTGGCGGTCGTAGGTGAACTGGGGCGTGTTCGCGGCGTTCGAGCCTTGATGATGAACACCCGACTCTCGGAGACCCCCGGCTGGGCGGGTCGGCTCGGAGGGGGAATTAACGACGGGACGGCGGAATTGGCGACGCGCCAGTTCCTGAATGTCCGGCTTGGGGGAAGTCGGCTGAACAAGGCCCTGTTGGATTCACTGGCCTCGGGACTGCCACTCATCTATCCGCTGCCGCGGGTCTGGCAACGGGCGGTCGAGCAACAAGGATTTGCGGTCGCGCGGTGGAGTTGCACCGCGTCATGGGGCGGGTTCCTTCTGCTCGCGTGGGGATATGGGGTCTGGACGGCCCTCAGGACGGTGGCGTCGGACCTGAGACGGACCTCCGTCCGCCCTCCGCGGCCGCCGTACGCGTACTTCGACCGACTGACGAACGCGAATTTGCCCCGGGCGTCGGCCGACGGTCGGAGTTTCGACATCCTCAGCTGGTATGCCGCCTGGCCGGGGCGTCACCCTGCGGTCACCGAGGCGGTCCACAGCGTGCGGGATGAAGTCACGGCCCCGGTGGGTGCGCTGCGAGTCCGGTACGCGCCATCAGCCGTGCCGGGGCCCCCGCGCACCTCTGCGGTCGCTCGGTTCGCGGCGCGGAGTGCGGCGGCGGCCGTGCGCGCGTTGGCAACGGCGCTCACCGGGCGATGGGCCGGGGCGCTGATGCTTGCCGAGTCGGTAATGGGTGAACGAACCGCTCTCGCTGAGCCGGACGACCTCGCGAGAGAATACCTGTTCCACAACTCGGTGCACGTCTACAGGCCGTTGTGGACCTACGTGGCCGAGCGTCGCGGTTGCTCGATCGTGTTCTACTTTTACTCACTCAGCGAGCAATTCCTGTTGCCTTCCGGCTACGCGGACGACCGCGACGAATGGGGTGCCATGAGTTGGCCACGTTACCTCGTCTGGGACCAGGGGCAGGCCGAGCTGGTTCGACGCGCGGTTGGCGACACACCGAGCGTACAGGTCGTTGGACCGATTGCGTTCGAGGATCGACATCAACCGTTGCAGACGGTCCGCGAGCCCGCAGTGGCCGTCTTCGACGTCCAGCCCCATCGGCGCAGCCTTCACTTTGGATTTTCGACCATGAACGACCTATATCCGAGACATCACCACATCGCCTGTCGCTTCAATGAAGAGGTGCTGGACGCTGCGCAAGCTGCTGGTTTCGCAGTTTTGCATAAACGAAAGCGATCTGTGGGAGCGTGGGTGCATCCCAAATACTCGAGAACCATCGATCGCCTCGCTGAGCGTGGCGGCTTTGTGGAAGTGGACCCAGGCGTCGCCGCGGTCCGGATTATCGAG
>Ga0194133_10007580_pt1 | contig 12945 bp, 12 predicted proteins | sample TA2KigOf40mmetaG_FD_155448 | JGI IMG/M metagenome (GOLD analysis project Ga0194133, IMG submission 155448) | Freshwater microbial communities from Lake Tanganyika, Tanzania - TA2015055 Kigoma Offshore 40m | ecosystem: Environmental > Aquatic > Freshwater > Lake | place: Tanzania: Lake...
AAAGAATTGGATTTTGAGATAAAGTAATTTGTCCACTTAATTTCATGAAAATTTGAGTATCGGGTTTAATTCTAACTGAATTACCATACGAACCCAAGGGATTATTAGTTTTCCATGGAGGGGCAAAACTAGAAACAAGATTTTTTACACTACCAATACAAAAATTTTCACATTTTGGTAGTTCTTCAGTAGCCGCATCAATGTTACTTATTTCTTCAGGAGTTTTACCTTCTTTATTTGTAATTGCGAGTACAAGAAATGAATGGCATGTTGAAGTCTCAATGCTGTTACCGACCGGTCGAGTTTTATATGGTGAATTTTTTAAACAATTTTTTAGATCTGCACAACTAATTTCATCATATTTTGTAGGAGTATTGTCTAGAGGAATATCATCGGTTTTACAAGAAGAGTTAGAGGAGGAATAAGAAAAATTAGGAAAAACTTCAATGGTTTCGGTTTCAATATTACCAAAATCGTCAGCTTCAATACATGAATTATCTTTACCACACGAGAAATTTATCAAAGCAATAATTACAATAATAAAATATCTCAAAATTGAAGCTAATTTAGCTAATCGAGTAACAGAAGAAATTAATGATGTTAAGTAATTGAGAATAAAAATGGCTAAAATTTATTGGTTTAGTATTGATGAGGTAATGTAAGGTTTTTTTATTATTAAAATACACAAATTTTAATGACAAAAATTATTTCAACTAGAAGATTATATCAATAAAAATAATTAAAAAATTAGAGCGGAAATTCGTTTCGTTTCTTGAAGCTTGAATGGCTTAAATTTCATGATGTTTTCGATATCATCATCAAAAAATTTAGCATATTTATTTTCGATTAATTTTTGATGAAATTTGCGGTGTTTTATTGATGAAATTTTTAAATCATCAAATATTAAAACTGGCTTTCCGGTTGAACAACATTCTGAAATCATCGAAACCGAGTCTCCTGAAATAATAAATAAATCACTAATACTAATTATTTTATTGTAAGGATTGTTATTTTTTAATAAATTATAATCATAAAAAATTACATCTTTGTTTATGGTTTTTTTTATAAAATTATTAATTTCAAAATCAGTCCTTCGACTATTCAAAATAATCAGTGAGGCATTGTATTTTTGAGAGATTTTAAGAGATTTATCAATTAATTTTTGCGCAGAAGAAATAGTAAATTTTGTCTTATTAGAACTTCCACCAATCAGTAAAGAAAAAATCGGTTTTTTAAAATCTTCAATAATTTTAAAATTATGATTATCGTCGAAATTAATATTATTTTTACAAAGAGATCCTAAAGATAAAATAAGATTGCTGGGGTAGGGTGGGTTTGGTTCATCATGTTGAGGAATAATAACAAAATCAAATTTATTAAAATTAATTTCGGGTCGCATTATTTGAATAATTTTTGGGCAAAAATTATATTTTTTTAACAGAATATTTTTCAAATAAAGAGCAACGGGGGCCGATCTTCTTCCTGCAGAAATAATGTAGTAAGGTTTGAAGGGCAATGATAAAATCTTTAATTTTGATAATTTTTTTAAGCGAATAATTGATTGAGGAAAAAATAAATTTGGCAGAATTGCTAAAAAATTATATTCCAAAAATAAAATTTCATATTCTAAACCAGATTCTTGAGCTAAAGCAACAGCTTGTGAATATGTTCCGATTCTATTATCGGCTAAAATTAAAATTTTTGGCTTAGAACTCATTTATTAATCTTTTTTTTAATGCTTTAGAAACATTTTGTGATACAAATTTTGAAATATCGCCATTTAATCTGGCAATCTCTTTAACCAATTTTGAAGCAATAAAATGGTGATTTTCAGAGGCAGGCAAAAAAATTGTTTGAATCGATGGATCAAGACTTGAATTCATTCCAAACATTTGAAATTCATACTCAAAATCTGATACAGCTCTCAATCCTCTAATAATAATTTTAGCATTTTTATTTTTAGCAAAATCAACCAGTAATCCTTCAAACTTTTCAACACTAACTATTTTTTCAAGCTGATTGTCGTGAATTTCGTGCTTTATTAATTCAACCCTTTCATCAAGCGAGAATAAAGGATTTTTGCGAGAATCTTTAGCCGAGGCAATAATAATATGATCAAAAAGCAATGAGGCTCTCTTAATAATATCGATATGACCAAAAGTTATTGGATCAAAAGTTCCAGGATAAATTGCGATTTTCATGAATATTTGCTATTGGGATTGTGAAAAATGATTTTTGAAGAAGATTTAAAAAATATTTTCAATTATGCAATTTGTTTTTAAATTGAGAAAAATTTAATTTTTTTAAAATTCTCTAACGCATAATCAATGAAAATTACCATTTTATCAATCGGAAAATTTGATAAATCTTTTTATCACGAAAATTTTCAATATTATCAAAAGAGGCTTAAATGGAAGGTTGAGCTTAAAGAAATTGAATTTAAGAGTTCGAAGAGTTTTGAAGAGTCAAAAATTAAAGATCAAGAGGCAAAATTATTAATAAAAAATTTTGAAAATTTTTCAAAAATAATTGCTTTAGATGAAGCTGGTAAAAGTTTTAGCAGTGTTGAATTTGCAAATGTTTTAGAAAATATGAATACCAACGGCAATTCAAATATTGCTTTTATAATTGGCGGGGCCTTTGGTTTAAGTCAAGAAATCAAGAATCGTGCTGATATTTTAATATCTTTATCGAGATTAACATTTCCGCATTTAATGGTCAGAAACATACTGATAGAGCAATTATACAGAGCTTCAACAATAATTAATAATCATCCTTACCACAAGATTTAGAATTCTAAATTATCACCAACTTCCATAAGCAAGAAATCATTTTCAACATTTTGCTCTTTACGATATTTTTTTAAATCATTAGCTGGATCATTAAAATTATCTGATGCCAATCGAAAAGTTTCAAAATGCATGGCAATAGATTTTTGAGAATTGAGATCTTTATGAGCCATCACCGCTTGAAGAGGTGATGTGTGATGCCTTATCATAAAATCTTGAGGTTTATAGGCCCCGATTGGGAGCAGTGCAATCTTGAATGATTTAAACCTATTGCCCGCTTCTTTAAAGTGATCGTCATAGCCAGTATCGCCGGCAAAATAGATATTTCCAAGATTGGTTTCAAGCGCAAAAGCCCCCCAAAGAGTTGCATTAGACCCAAACAAAGATCTCTTTGACCAATGCTTAGCTCTTAGAAAATTTATAGAAAGTTTATCGTTAAAAATAATTTTATCATTCCAATCCATTTCAGAGCATTCCAAATTAAGTTTTTTTACTTTATTTAAATAATTGCAAATTCCTAAGCCGGCATAAATTTTTGGATTAGAGTGAGATTTTAATTTCTTTAAAGTTGGTAAATCAAGGTGATCGTAGTGAGAATGGCTAATTAATAAAATATCGATCTTGGGCAATTCTTCAAATTTTATTCCTGGTTTTTTGGCGCGCTTTGGCCCCAAAAAACTTATTGGACTTGCTCTATTAGACCATATAGGGTCGGTAAGAATATTTAGACCACTAAATTGCAATAGAAAAGTTGAATGACCAACAAAAGTTAAGGATATTTTATTATTATCTATAAGCTTTGATGGTTTGAATGTCTTAGTTTCAACAATGCTATCAATCCAAATTGATTTTCCATTTTCAGATTCATACTTTGCTTTTGCTTGGTAATATGACATAAAATTTTTTTTCAAGGGATCTTCGAAATTAGGATTAAAAAATCGTTCACCATCAAAATGATCTGAAACCTTACCCTTGTAGTAACCTTTTTCATTAAAAAACAAACAAGACGATAAAAATCCCATAAAAGTAATAACAAAAAAGTATTTAAAAAATTTTATAGTCATTTTTAAAAATTTATAAGGAAAATTGATTAGAAATCAATTGCTTGACCTTTAATAACCCAATCACCAAATCTGGTATTATCTTCATCAATTTTTTTGGTATTCAACTGAGTTGATTCAATTATTTCATCATTTTTGGAGTTAGAGCTTTCAAAGTTTTTGTTTGATTTTTTTGGATCAGATGATTTATTGATATCGATTGGTTTTGTTGGAAGATCTTTCATGACTAACCTTGCTCCATTCCGCTTCCAATAATTGAAGTATTACCCCTTAAACCCTTGAATTGTTTGGCCATAGATAATGAATTTAATGAAGCCAAAACTCCCAATGATTTAATCGAAAAACATTCAGATTTTGTTAAACCGAATGGAGATAAACTTCCATCAAACATTGATTCAAAGGGATTGCTATCAAAAGCGCTTCCTGTTGATACAATTCCATCAATATTTTCAAAACCTAAGTCAATACCTTCGCCACCAAGGCCAAGAGCATCTTTGTCTATATCGCCACCAATTCCACCAAATTTTCCATTTGCACTAGGAAGACCATTTACGATATTCGAGCCCTCTCTTTTATAGTTTTGGGCAAAAATTTTTTCAGAGGAATAATTATTGGTAGGAGAGGAAATAATGTCAGACATAATTGAAAATTATTCAACCGCACCGATGGCAGTCATGTTTATAATATCATTAATTGAAGACCTCATAGTCACAATCTGTACCGGCTTTTCAAAACCATCTAAAATTGGGCCAATAACGTTACAATTTCCAACTTCTTCTAAAAGTTTGGTAGCAATGCTTGCTGAATGCAAACCCGGACAGACCAAAATATTTGCCGGTCCTGTAAGTCTACAAAAAGGATATTTTGCCATCTTATCGGCATTCAAAGCAACGTCGGCTGTCATTTCACCATCATATTCAAAGTCGATATTTTTCATCTCATCGAGCAATTCAACCGCTCTTTTTATGCGACTGGACTCATTTTTAAGAGCACTTCCAAAATTTGAGAATGACAAAAATGCAACTCTTGGCTCATAACCCATTTTTCGGACCTTTTTAACGGTTTGAATTGCAATACTAACCAAATGCTCGGATGAAGACAATTCTGAGCATGCAGTGTCGGTAATAAATATGGTTCTACCTTTGGAAATAATCATCGAAACCCCGAGCAAAATCTGATCTTTTTTGTTTTTGATAACTTGCCAAACATCTTTCAATGATTTGCTATATCCTCTAGTCAAGCCAGTAACTAATATATCTCCATGACCACATGCTAACATCGAGCTGGCAAAAACATTGCGATCAGTTTTAATCATGCGAGTGCAATCAGAATAAAGAACTCCTTTGCGCTGAAGCTTAGAATATAGGTAATCAATATATTTTTTATTTTCTACCGAAATTGCTGAATTATATATTTCAATACCTTTTTCATCGATATTAAGCTCTTGCATTTTTTCAAGAATTCGCTCCTTTTTACCAACCAAGATGGGTTTACCATATTTATTATCTCGCCACATCGATGCAACTTTTATAATCTCGGGCTGTTCGCCTTCTGCAAAAATAACATTTTTTGGTGATCGCTTAAGTTTTTCAAATATCAGACTTAAACTATTGGCTGATGGGTCTCTTCGAGCCTGAAGTTGTTTGGCATAAATATCCCAATTCTTAATTGGTTTACGCGCTACTCCAGTTTCAACCGCAGCCTTTGCTACAGCTACTGGAACTGTATAAATTAATCTAGAATCAAAAGGTGTTGGAATTATATAATTAGGACCGAATTTCATTTCTTTGCCACCATAAGCTTTTACAACTTCATCCGGAACTGGTTGGCGGGCAAGTTCTGCAATAGCATTTACAGCAGCGATTTTCATTTCTTCATTGATAGTAGATGCCCTCACATCTAGCGCTCCTCGAAATATATATGGGAATCCCATTACATTATTAACTTGGTTTTCATAGTCGCTTCTGCCAGTTGCAACAATTGCATCATCTCGTGTTTGATGAACTTCTTCAGGAAGTATTTCTGGATCTGGATTGGCCATAGCAAAAATAACTGGATTTTTTGCCATCGATTTTACCATTTCTTTGGTAACAGCTCCTTTAACTGATAAACCAAGAAAAACATCAGCACCTTTCATGGCATCGGATAATGTTCGCGCTTTAGTTTCAACAGCATGAGCCGATTTCCATTGATTCATACCATCGGTTCTACCTTTATAAATTACACCTTTTGTATCGCATAAAATAGCATTATTGTGGGGCAAACCCATGGCCTTGAGAAGTTCAAGGCAAGCTATTCCAGCTGCACCGGCGCCATTTACCACAACTTTTATTTGACTAAATTTTTTACCAGATAAATGTAAAACATTCAAAATACCAGCTGCAGAAATTATCGCTGTCCCATGTTGATCGTCATGAAATACTGGGATATCCATTATCTCTTTGAGTTTACTTTCAATAATAAAACATTCTGGAGCTTTAATATCTTCAAGATTAATGCCACCCCATGTTGGACCCAAATATTTAACAGAATTGATGAACTCATCGACATTCTCAGTGGCAACTTCAATATCAACCGAATCTATATCCGCAAATCTTTTAAATAAAACTGATTTACCCTCCATAACTGGTTTACCAGCAAGGGCACCGAGATTTCCTAAACCAAGAACTGCAGTTCCATTTGAAATAACTGCAACATAATTACCTTTAGAGGTGTAGTCATAGGCTAATTCGGGATTTTTAGCAATTTCTAAACAGGGCACGGCAACACCCGGAGAATATGCCAAGGCTAATTCGCGCTGAGTGTTAAGGGGTTTTGTGGCATGCATACCAACTTTACCAGGTTGTCCTTGTGTGTGGAAATTAAGAGCCTCGATTTCTTTTTGAGTTTTAGAATTATTAGTTTTAAGAGATTTTGATTTATCAGAAAAAATTTGATTTTGCGATTTATTTTGTGGATTTTGACCAAGTTTTTTATTTGACATAATTGCAATATAAATGTTAAAAAATTGTTAATTTTCAAAATTAGTTTTTAATTTTTTTATTGTCAAAAAATTGTTTATGAGCACCTTTGAAATTTACCAACAAAACATTCGTCAAGATTGCTTCAAAACCACTAATTTTAATCGTCAAATTGATTTATTAATTTATCATCATTTACAAGCAAATTCAATTGAAGAAACCATTGAATCTCTTGAACATCATGGTGTTAGCGCCCACTACTTAATTGATAAGAATGGCCAAATTGTTCAAATTGTGAATGATGAGAATATAGCTTTTCATGCGGGAGTGAGTTTTTGGGATGGATTTGAAAATTTAAATTTAAATTCTCTTGGCATTGAAATGATAAATTCTTCACCATTTGAAAATTATTTCAGTGATCATCAAATTAGTTCGGCTATAGATTTAGGAAATTATTTAATCGACAAATATCAAATAAAATCTAGATATGTCCTTGGACATTCTGATATAGCTTATAACGCCCAGAACGGTTTATTGGATCGCAAACAAGATCCGTCTCATTTATTTGACTGGGAAACTTTGTCTTTAAATGGAGTTGGATTTTATCCAGAAAGCACCAGTGGCGACGAAACCCTGTTATTTGAACTTGGAGATAAGGATAATGAAATTAAAATTATAAAACAAAAACTTGGTTTTTTTGGTTATAAAATTTCAGAAATAAATAATGATTTTGATAACGAAATGCAGTGTTTAGCTAGAGTTTTTAATCGCCATTTCAATAATAAAATCGATCCAAGAAATATGAATTTATGGCTTCTAAGTTCAAATCAAGCTTTGGATAATTTAATAAAATTGATCTAAGAAAAAATTGTTTTTGCGATTGTTAAAACTTTTACTTTTTTAGCACCATTTTTCTTTAGAACCCTAGAAACTGAGTTAATGGTAGTTGAAGTTGTAATTACATCATCAATTAACAAAATATTTTTTCCATTAATTTTATCTCGGTATTTTGGGTTTAAAATAAAGGCTCTTTTAAGATTTCTGATACGTTTTTTTTGACTTAACTTTACTTGCGACTGTTGTTCTTTGACCCTAATAATTAAATCAGAAACAGTTTTTTGAGAATTTATATGCTTAGCAATCAAGATGGACTGATTAAATTTACGAATTTTAAGTTTATTTTTATGGAGCGGAACTGCGCAAATAATATCACAATCATCGATAAAATTTTGCGCTTTACTAACTAAAATTTTGGCAAATATTTTAGCCAAATGAGTTTGATCTCGGTATTTATAATTAGCGATAGCATTACCTATAACATCATTATATCTGTAAATTGAGATTGTTTCGTCAAAAAAAGGAGTTTTTTTTAAACAATTTGCACAAATTTTTGACATTTCGCCTAGGCTAAATTCAAAAGGATGCGAACAAATCTCACATCGAGGTGAATTTATAAATTCTAAATTAGGCCAACATTTAGCGCAAAAAGTTGCGTCATGACTAACAATTTCTTGGCAAGAAATACATTTATTGGGAAACAATAATTGCAAAATATTTTGGATAATTTTCATGGTGAATTTTGATATTTTTGACCGACAACTTTTACTTTATAATCGCAATCGTTATCGGGGTTTAAGCGAAGATTATAATTTTTTATATTTGAAATGTGCAAATATTATTTTAGAAAATATAGAAATTCAAAATCGTGACTTTGATAATATTTTTGAAATCAACTCTAGATCTAATTTTTTTAGAGACTTTTTTGCACAAAAAAATTTTAACTCGTGCAATTTTGAAGAAATTTGCAATGAAGAATCAATTGATTTTGGCGAAAATAAGTATGATTTAATAATCAATAATTTCGATATTCATTTTATTAATAATGTGCCGAAATTCTTTAAAATTATAAAAAAATCTCTTAGACCAAAAGGATTATTTATAGCTAGTTTTATTGGCGATGAAAATCTTCCTGAGCTACGAAAATCAATGTTTTATGCTGAAAATGAAATTTATAAAGGCTCGTCAAGTCGATTACCGCCAACTATAGATATTAAATCATCAGCGAGATTGCTAGCTAATGCAGGATTTAAAAATTCTATTGCCGATCTTGAAAAAATTACTATAGATTACGAATCACCCCTTAATCTTCTAAAAGATATAAAATATAGTGGACAGGGCAATATAATGAAGGTTAGAAGTCGAAAATTTTTTACTAAAAAACTTTTAAAAAAACTTTTCGAAGAATATCAAAAATTTTATAACCCACATTCAAAGGCTTTTCCAGCAACTTTTAGTATTATAACATTGTCTGGAGAGGCTTAATTAAATGCTTGAGAAAATTGGTTTTTTGTTAGAATATTGTTAATTAGAAACAAATTAAATCTAATAAATTTTAATAAAAAATGACTAAAAAAATTCACATTAAAACATATGGTTGTCAGATGAATGTATATGATTCTGACAGAATGCAAGACTTAATGAATTCAGTTGGTTACGAAAACTCCGATAATGTTGATGATTCAGATATTGTCATTATCAACACTTGTCATATTCGCGAAAAAGCCTCAGAAAAACTATTTTCAGATTTAGGTCGAATCAAACCTTATAAAGAAAAAATGCATGAAAATGGTAAGCAGATGATTGTCGCGGTTGCGGGTTGCGTTGCTCAAGCCGAAGGGCAGGAAATATTTAAAAGATCAAATGTAGTCGATATTATTGTTGGACCAGAAAGTTACCAAACATTACCTGATTTAGTTGGAAAAGTTATTCGAGATAAGTCTAGGCAAATCAATCTTGATTTTAAACCTAATAATAAATTTGACACTCTTCCCTTGAACAAAGCTGGGGTAGGGGCAAGCGCATTTGTAACAGTTCAAGAAGGTTGTGATAAATTTTGTTCTTTTTGTGTAGTTCCATACACAAGAGGAGCCGAATATTCCCGAGATGTCAAAAAAGTTTTATACGAAATTAATGGTCTTGTTGACAAAGGTGTTAGTGAAATTTATTTACTCGGTCAAAACGTTAATGCTTATCACGGAATTGGTTATGATAATAATCCAACTAATTTAGCAAGACTGATTGAAGAAATTGCTAAAATTCCCGAAATTAAACGAATTAGGTATACGACATCTCATCCTCTTGATATGAACGATGATCTAATAAATGCTCATCGCGATATAGAAAAATTAATGCCATTCTTGCATTTACCAATTCAATCGGGATCAAATTCGGTTCTCAAGGCAATGAATAGAAAGCACTCAAGGCAAGATTATTTTAAAATTATTGAAAAGCTCAGAAAGGTTAGACCAGACATGGGTTTATCATCAGATTTTATAGTTGGATTTCCTAACGAAAGTGAGAAAGATTTTTACGACACAATTGATCTTGTTGAAAAAATTGGCTTCACACAATGTTATTCATTTAAATATTCTCCAAGACAAGGAACTCCATCAGCTGATAGCAATAATCAAGTTGCCGAAAATATTAAGGATGAAAGGCTTGCCATACTCCAAAAACTTCTTACCAATCAACAAATTGAATTTAATTTAAAATTTGAAAAAACCACGATGCCAGTCTTATTTGAAAAAGAAGCACCCAAATCTAACAAAAAAAGTAAAGATAAAAACCAATATGAAAAAACTGAAATTTTAGGAAAAACTCAAATTTGGGGAAAAAGTCCATGGCTTCAATCTGTTGTTGTTGAACTCAAACATGACGAAGATGGTGCTCAAATTATTAATAAAATAAAAAATGTAGAAATTATTAAATCTCGACCAAGTAGTTTAATGGCAAAATTAATTAAAGATTAGAGATAATTTAATTATCTGTATCAAACGCATAAGACACATTATGTAAACTTAATGTAACAAATCTATTTACTAGCTCTTTATACTTTATAAATATATTTTTGACATTTAACAATCTTAAATGTTATATTTTTTAAAATTTACAGGCCTCCGTGGCGGAATTGGTAGACGCGATAGACTCAAAATCTATTGCCCATTGCGGGTGTGTCAGTTCGAGTCTGACCGGAGGTACCATTATTTATTAAACGTCTTTGGTTTACATTCATAAATTTGTCTTTGTTTTTTGCTTTATTTCGCTTTATTTCCGGAGATTTGATTATACTTTTTTTTGCAATTTTTTTTAAACATCTTTTACTAAATTATAATTTTTTTTAATATTTGTTTAAAATATTCTGCAATTATTTTTTCATTATTTTGATATAGACCTATCAAATGTTGATTATTTGATTTTCTGCAAATCACATTTTTATTATTCTATCAAATCTAATCACTTTATTTTGTGCTTGATTTATTACCATTTTGTAAAGCTGTTTTACTTGGAATTATTGAGGGTTTAACTGAGTTTATTCCAGTTTCCTCGACTGCCCATCTAATATTTTTTTCACAAATATTAAACTTTGACAATATTAAAAATAATGTCTTTGAAATTGCCATTCAAATCGGTGGAATTTCTGCAATTGCAGTGATTTATTATCAAAAATTTAATGAAATTTTTCTTAAATTTTACCACAAAAAAAATCAGATCTTTATTGACAACATATCTTTGGCATTCATCCCAGCTGTTATTATTGGATTCCTTTGTCATGATTTCATTAAGAAATTTCTATTTTCAAATTTAACGATTTCTATTTCTTTGATTTCGGGTGGAATCGTCATAATTTTGGTCGAAAAATTTCATAAAAAATTTACAATTAATGAAATCGATTCAATTAAAAAACCAACAGCATTTCTAATTGGAATATTTCAATGTTTAGCTATGATTCCCGGTGTTTCAAGATCTGGAGCTACAATAATTGGAGCAATGATATGCGGAATCAATCGCAAGGTTGCGACTGAGTTTTCATTTTTCTTAGCTGTGCCAACAATTGGATCGGCCTGCGTTTATGACACATATAAAAATTTTGATAGGTTGAGTTTTGAAGATTTTGAATTAATTGTAGTTGGAATTGCCTCTTCATTTATATCTTCGCTAATTGTAATAAAATGGCTAATTAAGTTTGTTAGTCATAATAATTTTAATGTTTTTGGGTACTACAGAATCATTATTGGCTTATTAATCTTAGTCTTATTTTCATAAAAATGAATGATAATAATCCTCAATCCAATAAGAATATATATGCTATTCGGTTTGGCCTTGGCGCAATCAAAGCTGTTGGTTACAACATGATGTTTGAGGCGGTTAGAGAAAGAGAAGAAAATGGACAATATTGCGATATTTATAATTTTTGTAAAAGATCTGACACAAAATCAATAAACAAAAAATCAATCGAAGCTCTGGCAAAATCTGGAGCGCTTGATGGTATATGTAAAAATCGTCGCCAAGTTTCCGAATCATTTGAAATTTTATCAAATTATGCAAACGAAGCCAAAGAAGAAGCTAACTCCAACCAAATGAATTTGTTCGGGGGATTACCAGAAATTAACTCCCTACCCGTATTAAAATCAACCGTTGATTGGAATAAAAAACAAAAACTTAAATCTGAATTTGAGGCTTTTGGCTTTTTTTTAAATGAGCACCCTATCGACGACAAAATAAATGATTTAAAACTTAGGGGCGTAGTTTTTTCTTATAGGATCGAAGAAGATTCATTAGAGGATAATTCTATCATTAAAATGGCCGGAGTTGTCGCTTCAAGCAAACACCGCTCTGGCTCAAGAGGGCGTTTTGCATATTTGAATATTTCTGATCCTTATGGAATCTTCGAAGCTACTATTTTTGATGAAGCTTTAATTACCGCTAGTAGAGACTTACTTGAAGATGGATGTGAAATAGTTGTTGAGTGTTTAATTAGAAAAGACGATGGCGGGACAAGAATTATGATAAAAGCAGTTCATCCTCTCGAAAGTTTTATACTTGAAAATCAACCTTCTTCAAAAGAATTTGAGGACATAAAAAAATTACCAGTTCGTAAAAATTTGAATTTTAATCAATCAAATAAATCAATTAAGAAAGATTTCGATAATTATCAAAACAACAAACCAAATATTCTTCCTAAGTTTGTCGATAATTCATTTAAAAATCAAACTAGCAAACAAAGTTTTGAATCTAAAATTTCAAAAGATTCTGAAAAAATTGAAACAAATCCAGAATTTTTAATAAAAAATTTGG
>Ga0194133_10007583_pt1 | contig 12943 bp, 6 predicted proteins | sample TA2KigOf40mmetaG_FD_155448 | JGI IMG/M metagenome (GOLD analysis project Ga0194133, IMG submission 155448) | Freshwater microbial communities from Lake Tanganyika, Tanzania - TA2015055 Kigoma Offshore 40m | ecosystem: Environmental > Aquatic > Freshwater > Lake | place: Tanzania: Lake Tanganyika...
TATTTTTGGAATGGCAGCCCTTTTGTGATGGGTAAACTTAGATCAGCAATACAACCAAAAAATGGGATCAGAGAAGCGACCTTCTCTGATTGGTGGGATCGATACATATACCTTAAGTAGGGCTGCTAAATTGACAGAAAAGGCGTGGGAATGAAAGATCAGGCGACAACATGTCTTGAAATGAGTTTCAATGGTAATGTGATAAAAATAGATCACTACCGTTAAAAATATCGAAAGAGGGGAAATATGAAAATAACTTAAATTGAGCACATTGTATGATGCTTTAAAGAACCAATAATCATAAAATCTCAAATTTGACTTAGTATACCATGGCCACAATGTTTAAGGAACATAAAGCAAAACGAGATCTTCAAAAATTATTCAGATTTTCCTTTTGAATTTAAATCATGACATTCAATTGATTTGTTTCCAAAAGATTTTGATCAGCACTGCAGAGAAGGAGAAACTGAATGCAGACAAATATTTGGGATATTATATATTTTTATATTTTATTATATATTTCAGGGATTGAAAAAAAACAGCTTTGGCTTGATATGAGCTGGATGAAAACTTTAAATTTTAAAAACTAAAAATATATGTAATTTAGATCAATGATAAAAAAATGCTCTGCTAAGGCCAGATTTTACTCATTTGTCTGCCACCTCATCCCTGGTGATTTTTAATCCTAAGAAGATTTTTTCACTCCAAATTTTAGTCTTGTGTTTCAGCATCTCTTTTGTTAGCTGTAATTTATGAGAAAGAAAGTTAAAATTTATATTAGTAAAATATGTTTCTTAAAGTCTGCATTTGATTCTTTTCCTTTGGTACAACTCTCAAGGTTATCTAAGAAATAACTTCCAGATTTTTGTATAAAGTGAATATGTTTTCTCTAGAAAAGGAATCTCCTAGTTGACAGATTTTACCCTTTAATGTTTTCAACATATATTTATAATGTAATACTCACTCACAAGTTAAAAGCTTGAATTCCCTAGGTAATATGAATGGTGTACATAAAATGAGAGAAAAAGATAACACTGAAAATATTTAAAGGTACCTATTTATGTAGAGATGGACCCTGACCCAACCCAAGCTAACTTTTGACCCACAGTAAATAAGAGGCCGACCTGCCTTTTTTTTACCTGAGGCGGAAAAAATTGAAAAATTTGATGTTTTTAGGGAGTATTTTCCAAAATCAACCCCAAACCATAAATGGCTGACCCGACCCGGGTCAAAAAATTTTTATCCTGACCCATCACTACTATTTAGACATGATCAGCTCAATACCAAAATGTTGCTTTTACAAAAGGCTTCTATTAAGATTATACTTTCAATGCCCTTTTATTAATTTTTGCAAGAAAGCTCACTTTTGGTCAAAACTATGGCTTAGCAGGATGAAATGGCTCAATTATAACATGTATTAAATTTAATGAAGGTTTGCTTCACAAAACAATGGGACAGTGCTTAGAAGTTAAACAGTCTCATCAGGAGTTCCTGATACCACTAAACACGATAGCCCATAAGGATCTCAGTACTTTTATTATTTTATCTTGCAACCTATCTATCAACATTCAATTCCACAGCGTACTTGATCACTGAGCTCCTGCTTCCCATGTCGGTAAAAAGGCTTGAGTGCCTAAACCCATTAACATGTTGTTTTTCACTTTTCATAGACATAAGATTGTGCGGTATAATTAGGCCTTATTAGTTTTAAGTTTTAGTATGTAAGTTTTTATCCTTTAATTGTGATAAAGTATTTTTAGCATTTTCCTTTGACTATTTTTTGTAAGATTGTACACTGGCAGAGGGGCAATATTATTCCGCTTATGAGAACACACAGGGTTGGCTCATATACGTTCTCAGTTGCAGTCTACATGTATGAGCTTGGGTCTCAACGTCTACAATCTGTCTTTCTTTGGAGTGACCAAGAGGGATTTTTCCATGTGACTCAAGCATAGTGAACTTCCAGCTAATCCTTTATAGCCAGTAACTCAACTCAACTGACGTGCGGATCAGGGCACACATCCCAAGGGACTGAGGATCACATGGCATTTTATCAGTCCACTAATTGGCAAAATCATGGGTAAACTTGCAAGAAATGTTCTGTACTTTCCTTGGAATGTGTCTAAGCCAATAAAACTAATGAACTATATGGGTAATTCTTCCCTTGCCATAACTTTCAAAGGGTTGTAGCCAAAAAATATCATCTGAATATATCCAATTTCTGCTTAATTTTCTACAGTTAAAAAAATAACTGCAGTAAAATAAATTTCTTTTTTTATATAATGAAATATAAAATTACTCATTCTCAATTAGTTTTTATCTTCAGAAATCAGACAAAGATTAGCATTTATTTTTTTTGCATGGAAGATGGTTCTCATTTACAGTTTAGCTTTCCCAAAATTAGTTTTTAGCAGCTCTTGGAAAAAATACATAAATTGAAAGAGATAAATAAATGGAGAAACAAAACTTAGTGAAACTCATTCAAGTTGAAATAACACAATTGATTTTTCTGAATAGATTATCTTTTTTTCAATTCCATCCAAAAAGTTTTAATGTGAGGCAAAAATACACTAAAAATGATTAATGATGAAAATAAAATGTTTGTGACATTTTCAGCTTTGAAATATCCCTCAGACCTATAGGAAGGAAAACAGCTAGCAAATAAAAATGTTTGCAAGAGTTTTTCTAAAGCTTATTCAACTTTGATCCATCTTTTTGTTTACTCAAAGCAGGAATATCAGATCTTGGAAATTTGGCAAACAAAAAAGAGAAAGCAGGAGAAGATAGAAGAGGTATTTTGAAATGGTCTCTAAAATTAAATGTTTAATTTAAGGGATGCCCGTCTCACATCTGAAGTTCTCATACAAAGATCTTGAAGAAGTCAAAGAGAACTTTTTCTTTTATCCTCATTCTGTAAGTATAGAATGAGAATATAGCTGTTTGAGTTTGACATGAAGTAAAAATCTTTATTGATGGACAGAACAATCAGGTATCAGGCGCAAAGTGGTGATGGGAAAAGTGCCTTGATATGTTAATCAACAGTGAAAAGGCTTGCAGCAAAGTCAGTGATGATTACTCAACCAGTTGGTTCCGTGATCTGAAAAAATGTTCTTTTGATCTTTCACAAATAAGGTTTTCTTTTATTTGCATAGTTCCTTTTGTTCAAGCCAATGGAAGTGGTCGAAAAATGTTCATTCAAGATGATATCACAAGAAAATTAATTTTCATATCCTCCCTGAAAGAATTCTGAATTACAAAAGCCTCTCTCACATACCAAGAAAATAGCCAAAAGTTATATATGTGTATAGCAAAAAAAATGCCAGGGAGAATGAAATAATACATAGCCAAATGCTGGTAATTCAAATAGAATGGCAAGAAGCTAACTTACCATTTTCCAAATTTGCTTTTTGTTAGACCAAGTTCTCCAACAATTCTTAAAAAAGTAAGAAATCAAGAATCTCATTGTGTGCATTTATTGGATTAAAATCTCCTTGGCTCTTGAATTGTCATTTTAATGACAATTCAAATGCCAAGGAGATTTTAAGGTTTAAAGCAACCAACTGAAAATTAAGACCATTGGCTTAAACAGCAATTTTTCAAACCAAGTTTTGAAAAATCAGCAAGGCACCTTCAGTCTGAATAAAAATGATAACTTGCAGTGACTTTGTCTGTAACATTGTTTACATTGATGATTGATTAACATGTGTAAATCACTGCCTTGGACTTTATTATAACAGATTGCTATCATTTTTATAACCAGGATTGAACAAAGGTTGGCAACTAGGTTCATTTAGATCTTACCCTAGCAAGGCATCTTAACCTCTAAACTATTACCTACTTTGTAGATTGAGTCACAGTAATAAAGCCAGTAATTGTAAACTGTACATGTAGATTGCTCAAACAGAATCTAAATACTTCAAGACTTTTTTCACTGAATGATTAGGCTGCAAGTACTAGGCTTGACTTACTTTTTCATTAGTATTTGAGAATATTAACAAAAATAGTTCTTGTGAAAGGTTAATTTTTTCCATGTTGAGCCTTTACCCTAACCTGATACTAATATTTTACAAATGAAATTATTTTTCTCACTTTCAATCGACTCAATTCAAGTAAAAGATAATTATGACAATAGATATTTAGTGGGAATATTTTTATTAATATATATTACTTTGTTTACTCCAACTTCTTAAGATCAACTTATATTTTTATGCCTCTTTTCTCTCCCCAAATGTTTCGGATCTTATCGAAAACTTTTTTTTATTGTAAGTCACGGGTCACTTGCTTTAGAGCTTGAATCGATTTGCTGTCTTAGCCTAAAGAAAAAAAATCCACAAACAACGAATATGTTTGAAGCCCAAGTGTTTGGTTTTTTGCTGAAATTCAAAAGAACATTATCTGCGACTTTGAAATGGAATGCAAAAAGAATCCTTTGAGGTGTATTCATCCACTCAAAGTCCAAACTGCATCCTTGATGAATTTCATCAAATTTCTATGACTTGAAGAGGACCCTTCACACTACATGTTTGAAATCCTTTCCCACTAGAGACCTCCAAAAAGAGGCTTTTAAATAAAACTCAATTTATTAAACTTGTTTCCGTAACTTCAAGTATTTTGGTCAAGCTTTAGGCTTTGAAATTTTGCTCTATTAGTACCAGAAAAGTTGGAATGTATTATGACAAAGGGAAAAATAATCATGATTGTAATAAACCATGGTCATCTCAGATAAAGACAGAGGATCATTGAACATCTTTCAAGGGTTTCATAAAACCCCTTTTGGACTTGAAATTATGTAAACCGCCTGCATTTTTCAAACACTGAAAAATGCAAAAGCCATCTCTACCAACAGCTGACACCACATGAGCCGCACAGATTCAGCTCTTGGTAAACCCAAAATCAGTATGGTGCAAATCTTTACTACAGTGTAGGCAGGGAACCGCGGTCTATGGATATAATGTCTATGTCTCAAACTCCTCCCTCAGTTTTGAAGCTAGAGGGCTGAAATTTTGCATATAGACTCTTCTTATAAATCCCTACAGCACGAGTGTACTTTTGCTTGCTTTCCTGGGCTAGCTTAGCTCAGAAAAACACCCATTTCTCAGCTCCTTGACTAAATTTCAAAAATCTGGGTCCGTACTTTTTTCGCATCAATATGAAAAGTCTTTATGCAAAATTTTGGCCCTCCAGCTTCAAAACGGAGGGAAAGGTTTGAGGGGACGGACAGACAACATGCAAAAAAAGGTTGATCCGTATTGCATTATCAGATTGAATCAACCCTTCAATTTCTGAGTCAATTTGAATTTCCTGATATGCCCTTTTAGTATATAAAGATGCTCAATGAGTTGAACAAACAGCTCTGATTCCATTCCTTTCTGATGATTATTGCTGTTGCCCAATGTCACTGACAAATGACTTTGAACCAAGGGATTGTGGGTTAACAGTACATATCCAAATCAACCGCTAAAGAAACATAGCAGCATATTTAATACTGAGAGGAGTTCAAAAAAAACAAATCTTTGGGAGGTTTTGTATTTTTATGAAAGTTTTATTTGGTTGAGATAGCTGAGAGCACATGTGAGACTCTTGGAGTAAGTGCATCAGCAAAATTCAGTTTTTGAGAGTATTGGCTCATGACATTCATTTTCATCTTCTATCACCAATCTGCACCAGAAGGGAATAGACAACCTCTTGAGAGACTCAGCCTCAATTTATTTTATTTATTTATCATTATCAGACTCAAACTTTTACAATCAGTGATAATAAAATTAATTAGAGTCTCAAACAAACTAATCATGAGATTAAAATCAATTAAAACAGCACAAGTTAATTTAGAAATCAAACACAAAGAAATCAACTGGATAAAAGATAGATTTTAATACAGTTCTTAGTCTGTCATTCGAGAGCACTGCACTAGTCCACGGGATTTTAACCTCTGCTAGGACACTTGCGCACCAGTTTCTGGTGTCTTGTCGGCCGATCTTGTGGTTGGAACCATCAAAGCCGAACAGCAGGCCATCCCTCCTACGTTTGGTGAACGTGTTTGAGAAAGCTGTCACCCTTAGTCTTAGAGGTCGGCCTGAAAACCATATTTTCATCAAGGCGGAGGGTGCCGCAAAGCGGATCCAGAGGTTAGGAGGCAGTCCAAGTTGTGTCTTCTTTGTTATTTCATCTCTACTAGTTCGTTGACTATAGTCAAGTGTGACAATACGTAGAGATTTGAAATGAAGTTTTTCCACATCTTTTATCATTTTCCTGCTACTCACGGGGGTTAGCCAAACTGGCGAGGCATAGTATAATATTGAAAACACTTGTGAAGTGACCACCATGAGTGATTGTTTCTGGTTCAGTTTTCTTCGAATGATCCTTAAACCATTTAAGAGTTTAATTACTCTTTTCCTGGTTTCATTTAGGTGTGCTTCCCAGCAAAGTTTGTAATCAATCCAGACGCCCAAGGCTTTCATTTTTTCAGTTGAGTTGAGAGTAACATCATGAGATAGGTTGATCTGGACTGACTCAAAGTTTCCACTCCTTTTGAAGGCTACAATTTCTGTCTTCTTTTCGTTCACCACCATGCCAATGTCTTTAAGTTTGGCCGAATGGAGCAGTATGTTCGTTTTTATCATTTCAAGTACACTTGGAGAGTCAAGAGGATAAAATGTTCAAAAATATTCCCATTTTGAAACTTTAGCCCTCAGCACTTGCTATCTCAAAAGATGTGGAAGAGTTGGCTGTAAAGGGCATTCTTATCATTATTGCTGTTTTATGATTAAAGGCTGATGAACATCTTGAGTTAAACAATTAAATTAAATCTTTTCCCACTCAACCTGAATCCATGCTAGAATGGCAGCCATGAGTTTTGTGTGCTAAACCCAGCTGGGCCACACTTGCTTCTTACAACATCTCTCTGGTGCAATCATTGTACGAAAAGAATAGGAAACAATATGAATAATTCATGGTGAAAGTTTCTCTTCTCAATTTAGAGGTCTAATCTAAAATTTCAAAACTTAATTTTATGAAAGGAATCTAGTTTGTACAAGAATGAAAAAGTTTTTTCTTGCAAATCATTTTTAGATTGGTCTAAAAAAAAGTTGGCAGCAAAGAAGTAAAATCTTTTTTTTCTGGAAATCAATAATAATCTACCTAATCTGTTGACAGACTTGAGCAGAAAAAGAGGGGGGAAAAATATAAAAATAAAGTAGAGAAAATGTTTTGCAAATTTCTATTCAGCTTAACGTAAAAAATTCCACCAACCAACCAAAGGATATACTTTTTTTATAATTTCATATAAGAAGGATGTTGTTGAAAGGAGTTTAGTTAAAGAGGACAAAGTTTTCAATTTTAAATGCTGAAATGTTCAAGGCAGGCAAGAATTATTTGGCCCTGGTTCTTTTACACATCTTTGCCAAAATAAGTCGTACCAACTTTATGGGGCCTGCATATGTTTATTCTTCAAAGAAGCTGCTGGCAAATGCTCAGAAAAATTCAACCGCTCCAGATTGAAGGGGAAAATGAAGATTCCAACTTTCTATTGTTACATTAAAAGTCAATATTGGAAAGAATTTTCAAGCTTGCAAAAAAGATTTTGATATGGTTTAAACTTTGACCCTTCACAGCTGCAGTTTATTGTCAATTTTGAGTATATCCATCCAGTGTGTAGGTTTGAAATTTGAATAGAAAGCAAAATTATACAGGACAGAAGCTTTGTTGCAACCTGGTTGTTGGGGGAGCTGGGGTTTGAACCTCGACCCCCCAGCCTGATGCCATGACTATTAGACCACAGTGACCCCATGGAATGCAAATTATGATACCAATGAAAAAGAAAGCTATCATAAGTGAGCATTGATTTCTCATGGATTCTGATCCCTGCCCAGGAACCACTGACCAGGATTTGACAAACTTTCTAAAGCCTGACACTTCAGCCAAAGATAGCCTTCACTGTGACTAATAGAAATGATGTTCTGGTAAAAAACAAAGCTTTATCTTTTCAATCAAATGGTCGTGTTTTTTCCAATAAAAGGTTAAGTTCTCACCACACTATTCATCAGTATCAAGACATAAAGTATGGGTTTGAATAATAGCCCAGGCAACCTTAAACCCTGTGTTGCCTTAAAAATGGGGTTCAGAGTCTGATCAAAGCAACTCCATGCCTCTGTAATGCAAGCCATTAAAAAGGCAAAAGACTTTATGTAGAAAATAGCATCACCCCAACATCTGGCTATGATCTACCATATGCCTGGGAATTGCTGAAAAAGTTAACATCATCAACTCAACTGAAGACACACATCAATCCACACAATACAGGGCATTGGGGACAAGGGTCAAAACTGTGGTTTCAGGTATATTAACAAAGAATTTAACAGATTTTATGATTTTGCCATCCTCTTTCAATGGAAAAAGTATTGTTGCCATATTTCAAAATTTCTTCCTCAGGGTAAAAGGATCCTTATGAAAGATCAATGATCAGCTTCCTGGTCATTGAAAGGAAAGCTTGAAGAGAGACTGCCTTGTGAATAGCTTGATCTGGTTCAGTGATGTCAAGCTTAGCTGAAGTATTGATATTTGAAAAAAATTCAACCAGAAATGAGTCGAAGAGAATTTGTGAATTGGGGACGAAAGTTTCTGAATGCATTTAAGGCCTTTTTTCACTGTTTGACTACACATCATGAAACCCTTAGATTTGAGCCACCAATGTGATGCCGTAGATCTTTTTTTTTCTTGAGGGTCTAGGGAAGTTAACCATCACAGATACTTTTAAGTCCTGGCTGAAAATCATTTTATTGATTTTTTTGTGCATTTTTGTGGCAACCCGGGGTGAAGGGTTGCCAGAGGTGTCAGGGTTGGACCAACCAGGATTTGAACCCCCGAGCCTCAGATCTCCAGTCAGATGCCATGACCATTAGGCCACGGCGACCCCACCCCATTGTAGTTTATCAAGAGATATTATCTTTGCAGATGGCACAAATAATTAAAGGCACCAATTTTTCCTTAGAAACAAGATGACCTTGAACAGGTGTACTGCAAAAGTTGATTACATGCCTCCCAAAAAGAATAGGTTTACTGCAATGTTATATATCGAGCCCTCTTTTCTTCTAACGGGAGCCCCTATTCCAACACTTTTAAGGACAGGGCAACCCTTTCTTTTATATAGAACAACCTAGCTTACAAGCCATCAACCTCCTTAAGCAAAATCTACCAGCCATCTCATAACGGTTCTATGAAAATTCGTCGGATCACGATTTGTCAAATCGCTGTTTTACCAAAAATTTGTTCCGTTGAATCTCCACTTTTACCGAAAATTTGTTCCATCGAATTAATGATTCGTCGAATTAACATAACCTAACCCTGCGGGGCTAACCTAACCTTAGAGCTCTGTGCAGTTAGAGTACTAGCTCTAAGTTTGGGGTGGGGCATGGCTGACCCCGACCCCTGTTCGGTTAGTCCCGCAGGGTTAGGTTAGAACCAGAAATTTGGTAAAAATGGAGATTTGATGAACCGGAAATTCGACAAAAAATTAATTTTGATGAATCGGAAATTCGTCGAATCGTGATTCGACGGATTTTCATAGCACCCTCATAACAGGACACTCATAAAAAGGCCCTCTTTTTATTATCAGGACAAGAGTATCTTTTTAAACTTTTATAGACAAAACTCTGTCACTTGAAACAATACTTGCAATGTTTTGTACTCAATTCTGGTTAAGCACTTTCTGTTGCCTCTTCTCTTGTTGCATTTGACTTACACATCTTAAAGGTAATAAAAATATTACTCTTTGTGTCATGTTTCTTTGGGTAAGGTCACACCAACAGAAAGCTCATGGCTATGAAAAGTGACTGAGGGCTGGGAGACTGGGGTTCAATGCCTGGTCAGGGCAAATCTTAGACCCATCAGGATTTGTCTTAAAATAATCATTAATGAAAAGCACAAAATAACACATCAGAAAATACCATTCCCAAAATTTAACCAGGGATAGTTCAGGTGACTGAAAAACACAATTACAGTTTGTTGTATTGTAGTAATTAAGTCTTTGGTGTTAGAAGAATCAGTTCCTCAACCAACCATAAGCTGTCAATCAATAAGGAGAGGATTTCTTTAACTTGTTCACATTTGGTGATGCTCATCATTTTATTTTCTTAACTTTGGTCTCTGTCTTTTTATTTATCTTTGGTCCTTACCTTAGTGTAAACTCCCGCCGATGAAAGCTCATTTTCTCCGATCATTACTAAAATCCCAAACATTCCCATAATGAGGGCATAGTCGCTGATTCTTTTGCGCTTCTCAAAAAGAGCCTTTCTCCGTCCAAGTCTGTGCGATAAGTTGTAATGATTCTCTCCGCTACTGAAATGAGGAAAAAAAGCATAACTTGATTATTCTTCACAAGGATAAAAATGACATGAAAATAATGCCATCATCTTATGAATCTAAAAAAGACAAGTCTCAAGGTGAATACCAAAGTTTACCTAGACGTGACTTGGAGATGTTGATATGAAATTTAGTTTTTGACACAAACAGAATTTTACTAGAGCTAATAATTTAGTTGGTTCAAGTCAGCTCCATTCTGTCCTTTGGAATATTGGGGAAAAATGGGTAAGGTATAGTGATGGGGCTGGGTCAAAAATTTTTGACCCGGGTCAGGTCAGACAATGGTTTGGGTTTGAATTTGAAAAATGTCAAATTTTTCAATTTTTTCACTTTGGGTCAAAAAAAATTGCTTCGGGTCGGGTCGGAAAGTACCTGGGTTGAAGCTGGGTCAGCCTCTTATTTACTGCGGGTCAAAAGTAAGCTCGGGTCAGGTCGGGTTGGGTCAGGGCCCATCTTTAGTAAGCTATCCATTCTTTTCTAACAGTTAGGCAAAAAAATTTTTGGAAGTCTGCCTAGAGTAAATCAGCTGAGGCTTACTGGGCTCTCACAACCCTTTGGGGTACGCCGGATGTTTGGCCAGATTTTGCTTTTACATTTGGTCGATGTTTATGTCGACAAGAAATCAATAGATAGAGAGACAAGGTGGATGACCTTTGGCCACACTCTAAGCCTTTTGATAAAAGTCTGAAAAGTGTCTGGTGCGGTTTACTTTGGTTAAAGGGAGGCCACAGCTCAGAGGCAACCTAATTGTGGGGTCAATCCCAGAATGGGAAAAAAATATAGGCACACTCATTCAGGATGTGACAATAGACATAATTCCATGGCAAGACTCTGAATCATGCATTAACATCGCTTGAGTCTCTACAGCAAAAGATTAGTAAACTGAGAGCTCAATTAGGTTTAAATCATGGATCACCATTGCTTATAGTGTCATGACTTCCTGGGGAATACGATGTTTTGCCATATGCCGGTTCGCCACAGCCGGTTCACCATATGTGCCAGTTCGCCATAGTCGGTTTGCCATATGCGCCAGTTCGCACGTGCTCATTGAAACGTGCAAGCAGCCCCGGAGGGTTAGGTCCTGTTAGCCCCACAGGAATAGGTTAGCAATAGTCATATGGCGAACCGACTATGGCAAACTGGCATATGGCAAACTGGTGCATATGACAAACTGGCATTTGGCAAACTGGTCATATGGCGAACTGGCCAAGGTAAACCGGCATATGGCAAAATGGAACATGGCGAAATGATGTAGTATAGACTTCCTGAGGTTGTGGATTTGAACTTTTAGGCAACCTTTGACCCCACTTTTATTCCTTACAAGTTATCACTATGTGCTTAAAAAGTGATAAGCTTTACACTGGGAGTAAAGAAAAACAGGCCTTTGTTACCTTTTTGGCCTTTTAAACAATTTTATTCATGCACCAACCTTCTCTATTTTGATTAAGACAAAATACTATAAGAGCAAGGTTTATGGGTTTTAGGGAGGAAACTAAAAAGTTGAATCTTTATGTTATTTAGAGAAGAAAGTTTGAATTGTTTCTTCAAAGTTTTGAAAAAAGCCAAGGAAGGTTGTAGCCACCACTTACTCTTCAACCCCTTGGGCCATAAATGCAAATAAACTTAAGTGTATTATTGCAAGGCCCAAGGTATTGTTTTTGGAAGAGGTTGCAATTTGGGAAACTTGCTATCCTATGATGTAAAAGAATGATCTTATCAAAAAATAATAGAGTATTGAACAATTTAAAATCAATATTGCCATGATAAAAGATTGAAACAGGGCACAAAAATTGCCTTTTGATTTTTTTGCCCAAAATTTTTGTGCTTCCTACCTGGTAGTAAAAGTCAAAACATGTTGGAATTATGAGTGTGGTTTGTGCAATGGGGACATAAAGTTGAGGGAAAAGTTAGTTTAATAGCTTTACTTTCAAAATATTAATTACTATTGTAGGACTTAATGGCTAAATCAACAAATACTTAATCATGGGTAATTAATTCACAAGTAAAAGTTACCAAATTTGTGTCTCTACTTATAATAATATAAAAGTGTCTGTAATTGTCTATTTGAATAATATGCTCTGTCTTTTTGAGAGGCATTATAGGTAATTCATTAAGGACATGCACTTTTGTTTGTTTTTGTGAGCTGGTCTTGATCTACCCCAAGTTTGTTCATATCAAATTAACTTTCTAAATAAACTTTCACAAAAAAAAGTATATCCTAAAAGGTAAACATACATCAAAAATGCTCATTAAAAATTGAAATAAATTTTCTAATCTGACTGTTGAGAAAAGTGGATAAAGTTTACCTGAACCTTTTGGAGTCTTTGAGAGATTTGTCATCTCCCTTGAAGTTTGGGTATTCTGAATGTACCCCGACCAGGGCAATAGCAGCATCACCCTCAGAGTTTTTCTTGGGCATGCTGAAAAAAAGTTATGACTTGTAGTCTACTTTCTTATTGAGCAAGTTGGGAACTCATAGATGCCTATGAATCAAAACAGATATATATTTGAAATGAGTTAAACAATCCTTCGCATTTTTGTGCGTGATCAATGAAGACGTGTCGAAACTTGAACCGTAAAAAAATAC
>Ga0194133_10007587_pt1 | contig 12934 bp, 19 predicted proteins | sample TA2KigOf40mmetaG_FD_155448 | JGI IMG/M metagenome (GOLD analysis project Ga0194133, IMG submission 155448) | Freshwater microbial communities from Lake Tanganyika, Tanzania - TA2015055 Kigoma Offshore 40m | ecosystem: Environmental > Aquatic > Freshwater > Lake | place: Tanzania: Lake...
AATTGACTAAGCCATCGCCGAGAGCCATTACTGCACCTGTGGGTAAGAGCCCTGGTAACGGAACTCGTGATTGCCAGCGGTGCTGTTTAGTGCCACTCCAGTGTTATGCACCACAAACAGCACAAAACTGCTCGGTAAGCATCCACCGAAAACCTGCCGTGCTGATACTCCAGTGAAAAAGTAAGCACGATCACTCGTATTGCTGGTCGGCATCACAGCAACAGGCTTGCAGATCGCGACCTTGATGTCAGCCGATGTGATCGTTTCCGAACTGGTCGTCCCATCGAACACATCAGGCCATCCGTTTGAGTCCCAAGCAACAGCCCATACTTCGATCGATCTCGATGCCGTTGGTGATGTTCCGGTGGTTATCTTGCCACTCAAAATGATGTCATCGAAACCATCGCTGGTATTGTCAATGACGCTCGACTCGATCCCCGCAAGCAAGTTTGTATCACTAGCAAGAGAAGCAACTGCACAAGTGATTGTCGTTGTTAAACCGTATTTTTGCAGAATGGAATTAGGCACTCGCGGCCTCCTTTCGTGCGTTGCGAACTAGACCGATCCCAACGTCGCCGATACCAACATCATCGACCCAGCGAACTTCGAGATTGGCGAGATCCTCAAGCGATTGAGCCTGAGCAGCGTTGATAATTCCGCTTTGTTGCAAACCAGTCAGCATTGACTGGGTAACCGGGAGATCCATGTCAAGCGATTGTATCTTGCCTGTTTGGTCATCAATCCACGCCAGCACGGAAATACATAGCCCTCGCAATTCTACTGGAATTGTAGTATCGCTAGCCGCAATCCTAACCCTGGCGTAGTATCCGTTTTCAATTCCATGCTGCTTGACCAGCCAAGTTGGAACCAATTCACGCTTGGTGACCATTTTTGCATTCACCGCACTTGCGGCTTCCGCATCGCTCAGTGTTGCGTATTCAGGCTTGTTCAATTCGTTGATCAATGGCGTAAGATCCATCAGTTCAGTTCTCCCAATTTCACTTTGATTGACGCCAGCTCTCGTCACAGTTCTTCGCGGTCTGCACAACGGCTATCGATGTCACGATCTGCGAAATCCTTGGCGACTGCATCGCCAAGGATCAAAGCCTTTAGTTCTTCTTTAGTCATTGTTCCAGCACTTTAGTTAAGGGTGTTACGTCGCACATCTGCCTGTAGATATGCGTCAATTCCATCGACTCTTTCGGTAAGGTCATCGACCTTACCTTCAATACTATCTAGTCTATCAGGAACGCTTGATAACTTTCCAAGATTAGACGATACATCCTTCATTGTAGCGTTTACTACATCTAAATGCAGGAAAACGCGATCTCTGGCAGGGACGATGACATTCGTTCCAGTCCAGCTTAGAACTTTCCAAATGGCAAGTCCTAAAGCTATCAATATCAACAGAACTACACCGGCTACGGTGTAGTTCTGCTCGGTCATTAAACGTCGGGCGGATTCGGCGTCAATTTGAGCGAGCAGCATTTCTGCCTCTTTCTATCGCCTCTTTCGTGAGGCGACCTGTAAACGAGAATTGAAGTCCATCACCGTCCTTGATTTCGTACCAAGGATATAATTTTCCAGGCTCGCCTTGCCCGTCATCAAGGATTTCCACCCGCCATCCCTGTTCTAACCAAATGCAAAAATTAGCCTTGTCCAGCTTGCAAGCTGGACAGGCTTCGATGCTGTGCATAGTAATAGTTGCTACTACCGCAGGAACTTCATCTTCAAGATTGCATTCGCAATCTTTACAATCACACTTTTCACAATCGCATACTGGATTTGGGCAAGTCTTGGACAATTCGTCCAAGACTTGTTCTAGCTGCTCGGACTGCTCTTTCCGTTTCTTAGAAACGGAAAGAGGCAGTTCGCAGCCGACAACGCCCACCAGAGCAATTATTACAATGATAGGATTCAGGATTTTCATATTTTGTTTCCTACAAAAACCCAGAAATCGTGATATTTGGTGCATTGGAAGGAATCTTGCATAGCCATCAATCCATATCCTCCCTCGCCCCATCCGCCGGTACCGGTTGGACCGTACATGGCGTCCTGGCTCGGTCCCCAGGAGTTCTGTAGATCAGGATGGACTAAATCTTGGCCCCCGACCCACTTCCCGCTGTGGAACAGCGTAGCGTGGTTTCCAGGGCCGTTTCCTTGGACTACATAACTATTCCTAAGACGCATGGAATTTCCGCCGACATGCCAAGCATGTACAACTTGGTGATCCCTTGCTAATGCGGAGGCTAGAGCGATCTTGTAGGTTTGATAGTCATTTACGGGTAGTTTGTAACACTCGAACGTACAAAATCCCTTAGCAGCCTCTACAGCGATATTATACCATTTCTGAGGCATCTGGCTCTTGAGGTAAATATCGCTAGGAATTGTATAGTTTTCGCCATCGAGATTTAGCTTTCTAGGTGCTACTCCTCGTTTGGCAAATTCCATCCCGTCTTGCAGAAGGCTTCCTTGATCGCGTCCGCGATTGATATTCATATATAGAAAACAATCGCTAAGTACAACGTGAGGCAAACCGTCGAGATCGCGACGGTTGTGGAATGCCCCTACGGTTGCGCTGGCATTGCATTTTCCAAGGTTGGCTTGGTTGAGAACCCAGCGAGACCGACGCTTTCGCATCTCTTTGTAGATATCGTTTTTCAACGATTTTTCAATATCGGCGGGATCGAGATAGAAGTTCTCGCCATAGACTGGGAATTCCGCCACCATCGCGCGCTCTGCGGGCGATGGTGCATTACATCCGGCAGCGACAACGCTGCCGTCTGGCAATTTGAAAACTTCTTGGTCATTCATTTTGAATCCTCCAATGAAGTCTTCCATCGTGCGATCTTTCGCACTCTGGATACCTTGCGGTCTGCCAGTTCGACATACGCCACAAATGGCGGATCGATCTTCTTCTTAGCTGCATCTTCGACTAAGGGCTTCGCCCATACGTCGTCCTTGTCAGCATTCAAGAATCCAGCAAGTTTGTTGTCCTCAACAAACTTGGCCGAGTTGCGAATTGCGATGGTTTGATCTACGGTCGCTGCGGTTTTCTCGTTGACGAGAATAACCGTAGTACCGGCTAGACTTTGGTTAAAAAGGTTCCCGAAATTGATTTCGGGAACCTTCTTTCCAAAGACAAGCATCAAACCACCGGCAATCATTAAAATTGCCGCTAGTTTGTTGCCCTTCATAATTACACCTTCAATGTAAACAGAGCCGCAACTAGCTTCTGCAATGCCTCCGCCGCTTCTGGCGAGGTATTGCTAGCGAAGTATTTGAACAGCACATCCAGTGCTGCCATAGCCTCGTCTCGCTCTACAGTACCGGACTTGTTTTTGTCCGTCTCTTTGAGACGGTCAATAACTTCATCGACTAGGTTAATGGCGTTTGAGCCATTCACCTTGCCTCCGAACTTCTGCCATGCCGCCCAGACTGCTCCGACTACGGCTAGCAGCCATCCCAATACTGTAGTGATATCCATTATTGGCTCTCGTCAAGTGCTGTTAATACATCTTCGTCATCAAAACCGATTCCAGAAACCTGACGGTTTTTGAAATACTTGATTGCGGCGACAACCAATTCGATGATTAACACAATCATCGCGGGGTCGATACCTACTAAATTCTCATCTTCCTTGAGTGCGGCTCGTACCTTATCCATGTCGCCATCGAATTGATTGCGATACTTGCGAGCAAGTCGTACTGAAAGCCTACGCAAACGAGGACTGAGATTAGACATTATTCGCCCTTATCGCCTTTCTTAGCCACTGCCTTTAGGGCTGGGGCTGCTTCTACTCCGACTTCCTCAAACTTGTTCGAGCCGAAGCGTTCTACAAGATCGAGATCCGACTCGACAACTTCCCCTACGCCTGCCACGACCAACGGTTCGTTGGAAACAACGTGCGATCCTGCAAGAATCTTAAACCTAGCCATTTATACATAGCCCTTGTTGCCCTTTCGTAAAGAAACCCCGACCACACGCAAGGGCAGGCGCGAGTGGTCGGGGTGCAGCGGGTGGTCAAATTAGATCGCTACAGCTTAGACGCTATAGTGAACAACACCACAGTTCGACGATTGGTCAACCTTCATTTGAGGAACCATCATCGCCATCACCCGGAACTTCTCAAGCAAGCCACCACGCTCTTGCCATTGAACGGTCTGGATGTCCATTCCGATCACCGTGCGAACGGTGCTGGAATCTTCCTGAACGAGCAACAGTTGCTTACCGGTGAGGTAATCGCAAACTTCGACGCTGGAGATTTGAGGAATGTTAGCGATTGCTCGTTCCAACGGAGTTGGATCGTACAAGCTGAACTGTCGCATCATGTACTGCAAGTACCCGGTCGAGTACCACAGCTTGAAAGGTCCGTAACGGAACTTGTCATAAGCTGCCGAGATCATCGCGAGTACGTCATTATAGGTGGCGGTTGGAGTCCAGCCGCCGCCTGCTGGATCGGTTGCCGATCCAGTGATTCGGCTTGGGAAGTTGGTCAACCCGTAGAGGGTTGCTCCGCCGAATACAAACGTACCGAATGTTCCGAGGTGGAGCTTTTCAGCTTCTTCAGCAACCTTGATTGCAGCGAGTTCCAACGTGCTAGTATCGAGAGGGGTATTACCCTTTCGACTGGTAGCGAGTTGGCGGCTCGACATGGTTACTTCCTTGTGGATGATCGGCAACGGAAGGTTGACCAAATCATACACAGGACGATCATTGTCTCCGGGAGTCAACGCATCCATCGAGATACGAGCGTTGGAAATATCCGATTGTCGCTCATATTGATAAACGGTCGTTCCGAATCCGTTAGGGATGTTGACCGAGAGGCCGGAGCTTCGGAGCCAGTTGACGATCTTGAGACGCTTGCGAGCGGCCTTGACAACTACGTCGTCAATTTGCTCCCATTCGTCCTTTCGCAACGTAGCCCCGGCGTTGGTGACGAGGGCTTCGGCAATAGGATTGCCGTTGTCATCGAGCTTGCCGGTGTTGCGGCTGATGTAAGATCGACCGTCATCGCCGACAAACGGACGAAGAACGCTGGTGTCGAAGTTATTCGCCAAAAGCTGCGAGGAAAGACTTCCATTTGCAGCACTGTTCAAAATGAAATCAGTTTCCATTGTTCTTCGGTTCCTTAGATAAATCGGACCATGATGAGTTCTTGGGTCGCGACGTTGGAGGCTTCCTCCGCAATCGCAAATACTTTAGATGGTGTACCGGTCGTCTTGATGAGCGTCCCGTCACCGCCGGAGATCAATTGATCGCCGATAGCTACGTTTTCGTTGGCTTTCAAGCGAGCGTGTCGCTTGGCACCAGGAATGACATACTCAGCGTAGACGCGAGTAGCAGTGGCAGCGGAGTCATCGACTCCCAAGCCTTGATAAGCATCTTCGTGGAGAATCAACGTAGCACCGTCTCCACCGGAGACGTTGTGTACGTTACACTCGGTAGCACTGGTTCGACGAACCACCATACCGGGCTTGAGGGTTGCTCCAGATGCGACCAAGAACTCCTCTTGGACCCCATCAGGACCGGCAAGTCGAATAGTTTTTGCAGCAGCAATAGTCATCTTTCATTACGCCTTTGCGGAGAAAGTAGATGGGGGCAAGAAACCTTTAACCTGCGATGCGGCAGGCTTTTGGTCGTTCGATGGTGCGGAGCCTGCGTAGACAGGAGCCTTTGCAGGTGCCGAGGGTGCGGCAGGTGCGGCATTAACCGCCAGAGCCGCCAACTTGTCCAAGGACGGAGTTGGCAAGTCTGCCAATTCTTCCTTGGTGAATTGATTCTTTTCGTTTGCTACGATTTGATCGATCAAACCGTTGCGATGTGCTGCATTGACAGCAAATGCTTCTTCAATCTTGACTTTTACATCGGCAGGAGCCGATGCCAAAAGTTCATCGAGGTTCTTTGGAGCCTCGTTTGCCACGACTTTTTCAACGACCTTCTCGACTTCGACCGTGATCTGGAGCTTGCCGAGAGCTTCGACTTGAGCGTCCGAGAGATTCGCCACGAAATCTTTGTGTTCGTCTCCGAGTACGGCTGCGATTTCTTCGCGTTTCATCTTCACCTTCTCGTTTACAATAAGAGGTTTAACATCTCGAACAACTTGTATTCGATCTCCTAATAGTTTAACTTGTCCTTCGTTCAAAGTAAAACTTTCAGAAAATGTATGACCATCTTCTGTATATATCACAAGAGATGTTTCTTCATCTACTGCTATGATACGACGGCCACCCGTTGTTAGTTTTTCTAACAAAACATTAGATTGTCCGGCTTTGGCTTGCTTGTTTACAAGCAAGCCTGCACCGTCTTTCAGACTACAAGCACCTACGCCAGACACGATCACCGCTAGGTGATCGGGTCGGAAATTCTTGGCTCGGCCTGCATATTCGCGGCCTTTGAAGTTTCCGCTGGAAACTTCATTATCGACAAAAAGACCGGTGGAGATTTCCATCGGCTCTTGTTTAGATAGATGATCTTTGATCTTAGATCCGCCTGGAACTACATCTAGGCGAGTTTCCTCAAACCAAGCCTCAGCGACAAGTCGCTTGCGGCTGTCATTCCATTTGGTATTGAGAACCATGCCGACTGAGAATTGATCGATAGTTTCCGGCATACAGCCGGAAACATATTGACCTGCAACGGTCGGATGTCCGACCGTGATCGGCTTGTGGTTCCAGGACGCTACCGACCTGGAAATTTCTTTGCTATCATAGAAAAGCGGCCCCTGATTCCCGGCAAATACGCCTTCGAGAATCATAGTTACTGGGGCGACAATGTATCGCTTACCAGCTAGTTCCTTCTTCTGAATCTTGTTCAGAGCCAGATTCGCTATCAGCGTTTCCATTGTTTTGTCCTTGCTCGAATGCGAGAGCTTTTTCTGAGATGCAGAAGAAGCGAGGAATCAAAACCCCGTAGGCTTGATCTACTCCCGCAACTTTGATTTGATCTAAGAGATCGCTGAGAACTTTTGCGACTTCATCAGTATTATTATAACTGATTGAGTCGCATTCGCAATTTTCTGCACAGTCGCAGGCTCCTGCTAGGCAGATATTGTGAATAGGAAGTCCTGCGTCTGCCTTCAACGATTGGAAAAGCTGACGGGCAGCAATCTCGGAGCCTTCTACGAAGGCTCCGACGAATTGTGCTGCGATTTCTTGGTGGAAGTTATTGAGGTGCATTTTGGGGTTCCTTTGGCGGGTTTAGAGTCTGAACAGGCGTTTTGCTAGGGTCTTTGGTATCTCCCGGCTTCGGCATATTCGGCACGCTGCTAGGCACATTATTCTGCTGCCCGGACATACCTTTCGCTAGTTCTTGCAGAACTACCGAGAATTTCGAGCGTTCTGCACCCTCGATAGCCTGAGCTTCTTCGAGGGTAAGATTCATAAACTTGGTCAGCCATTCCTTGGCCGGTACGATAGCTTCGGCACCTGCCGTAGCGTAGCGTGCTAAGGCTTCTGTACGCTTTAAGCCGATCTCGGCCTTTTCGGCCTCTGTCATCTCTGCCAGAGGCTTCCAGACCACTTGGTAAGGACGAGGTTCCCCGTCCTCGATTGCAGTACGGGGCAACGCCCCGTACTGTTGAATGCGGTCGATAGTCGTTTTGATTATGTTGGGGGTTACAAATAGCTCCCGACGCTGTGCAATTCGGTTGAGCCAGGAAGCGTTTTCCTCGGCATTTGTTTGATTTCCGCCGTAATTTCCTACCAATTTGGTGATTGGATAGCCCTTGGCGGAGGCAATCATTCGCAGGGCATTGTCTACGAAAGGCTGGGGATTGGAGATTTGGGGCGATAACGACTTCATAGATACGCCTACACCGGCGAAATACCTAGAAAGTCCCTGCTCCCATTTGAAAATCTCGTCTTTGATGACTTCCCGATCTTCCTCGGAAAGCTCCCCATTCTGGGGATCTACCTCGAAAGCATACCCCGGAAAGCCACCTTTCCAGTACATTTCCCCTGCTCCAGCATTGATCTTTCGCAAATCCAAGAGCCGGTTGAAAACCGGCTCCATGCGAGGAAAGCCGAATACTTCGCTGGTGGATAGACGGGTATCAGCAACATGGATCACCCGTGACCAGTGAACTTTGAGGGTTTCTGTAACTGGGGTGGCGTTTGCTTTAATGTCTTCGGCTACTGTATCCTCGAAGTCCAGTTCATACATTTTGGGCAATCCGTATCTCGGATTGGTGCGATCTCGCTCCCATTCCGAAATACGCACCGCAGATTCATCAAAAGTTCTGTAATACAGAACTTTTGCGGAGCCGGGTTTATCGGCAGGGCCGTCATCTGTAAATCCTGGGGCAGGCAGAGCGAAGTCTTCGCCGTCGTCCAAGCCAATGAAAAGAACGCCGAATCGACCGATGCCACTGATGATATCGAGTTTGCATAGGTACTTAAATAGCGACGTTTTGGCTACGAATTTCTTAACTGCTCGCTCGAAACGAGTGATAGTTTCTTCGTCAGTTTCGTAAATTTCTGGATATTCAGACCAAGATTCTTCTGGCTCTAGCGTAACGATTCGCTGTGCGACATCGTTACGGCGATACATTTGTATGTAATCGCTAGTAGATACTGAGTCTGGGTAGCCGCATTCTTCATCGACGTTTCGCGATTCCTGCGATCCGTCGAAAAGATTATTGTAGTAGGCGGTTCTTGACAACAGGGCATTAAGAATGAGTTGATCTGTCTTGTTCATAGAACCCCTAGTTTAGTCTTTGTTTTCTCAAGTAAAGAAAAAGCCCCGGAGCTAGCATCTACCTGATCGTCGTGCTTTCCGTTAGGAAAGAACGCCAACTCATCTAAATAGGCTTGTACATAAGGCCCTTTAACCATATACACATTGCCAGCATTCACTTGAACAGAGAAAGTATCGGCTCTCAGTTCTTTCTTACCGGTGGCTGGATGGGCTGTTACTAAGTAGCCGGAAAGTCGTTTTATCGAATCTTTTACGGAATCGATTCCAGAACTTCCAGGTTCTCGCTCCATGCCGATTCGGACGGATTTACCGTCCCTAGCGGCCACGGCAACGATCTGCATTTCGCGTTCTTCAGAAGACCACTGACCTCGGCAAACGTCAAGAATCCAGTACGATCCGTTCCTATCCACCCCAATTTTAACACCAACAGTCCAGTCACCGCCACCTTTTGTGGCGGATTTGTCCCAGTATCGCACTATCTTCTTGAAGTGGTCTACTCCGGGAGGGTACTCGACTATCGTAATTCTTTCAGGTTTGAACATACCCCCACCAAGGGGTATAGGATCTTGAAGAATCTGCCCTGAATAACCGAATTGTCCCAATTCGGTTTTCATGCGTTCCAGGACCGGCCTAGACAGACGGACTGGATCGAACAGTCCGTTTTGATAGTTCGCTCTTAGGTTAGGGGGAAATATCTTAGGTGTATCCTCACCGGGTACGCAAATATGCTTCACACCGCGATTGATATAAAGTTCACTAGGATCGTTTTGGTGAAGTCTCTGCATCACCACGAACGTCGGCGTAAGGTCTTTATTGACCTTACGCGACGAAATAGTTTCGCGGCACCAAGTATTGGCCGTTTCCAAGTCGGCCTTCGAGCGAACCCCTTTGGGGTCGATAGGATCGTCGATGACGATACAGTGGGCGTGCATACCGGTCACAGATCCGCCGACCGCTACTGCGTAGCGGTCGCCGCCGCGAGTATTCTGCCAGTGGCTTTTGGAGTTGGTGTCCTTAGATAACTGGATCTCAGGGAAAGTAGCCTTGTATAAGGCACTTTCCACGATCTGTCGGGATTTTCCCGACAGATCCAGGGCCAGAGCGTCCGTATAGGACGCTCCAATCATGCGGAAGTGGGGCATCCTAGTCCAAGCCCACGGCGTAAGCATAACGCTGAACAGCGTGGATTTAGACGTACCTGGAGCGATATTGATTAGGGTGTCGGATAGAGCCGCCTCGCCCCTAAAAACTCTTTCTAAAGTTGTTTGAATTTCGTCGCAGAGATACTTAATATGCCAGTTTAACACCAAAGGATCGCGTACAATCGTACCCCAGAAGTGTTTTACAAACTCAAAATACGAATCTCGACAGGTCGAGGCTAGTAGTTTGTAATAATCGAACTGCATAGACAAAATTTCCCTCACAAGTTAAGATAACATCAGTTTACCTAATCTTCAAGGATTGTATCAGTGGAAGTAATAGATAATATGGTAGAGCCGCCAACACGGGCAGACTTAGCTAAGACCGAGAAAACCGCAAAGCGGATTCTAACCAGAACTCAGGATCAAGAGATCCGCAAGTTCTGCAAAGAGTTTTTGTCGTTTGCTACGCAAATCGACAAATACGTCGAAAGCGTCTATCCCTGTTTCCATAAAATGGAAACAGAGGTGCGCGAACGGGGCTGTACTATGCAGCTTGAAAAGGATGGAGTTTGGAGGCTGCGGGACGCAGAATCCAAAATCCTAATCACCGGAACTACGCTCAAAGATCTATTTGTCAACCTAGTGCTATGGGATGGCGATTGGATCGACGAGGAATTTCTGGAGGATTGTGCGGTAGAGGAAGATGGAATCTTCCAACCTGATCGCAGAAAATCCAGGCATAATAGGGACGAAGACGACGTATAATCGAACGATAGCTGGTATCCACAGCGAGTGTTCGATTATAAGGAAGTAGTGATGTCGTTCGATTGTTCTTCGTTTGAAGATGATGTAATTGCTCTGTTTGAATCCAATCAGAGGGAAAACAAGGTAGATCAAATCAAAGCCCTGCAATCTCTTTGCAGGCTTCTAGCCTCTGGCATCGCGGAATACAATGCCTTGCAGCGATCCGAGGAAGTCGGCCTAGCTCAGGCGATGGAGGAAGGGCAATCCACAGCGGAAGCCGCTGTGGATTCCTTAGATGTTCTGGTTTGGGCCTTCATCGATGGCGATGATGTATTGCAATACCAGCCAGAGAAGTTTGAGACGGCCTACATCACTATCATGGCTCCTGTCACGGCAAGGCTCATCAGAGAGCTTTCCCAGCCCGATACAAGCATCGAGGATTTGTCTGCGGCAAATATCCAGGGAATCCTCGCATCAGCGACATCCGCAGTTATGGGGCCTGTTGTGTATCCTATTATCAAGTCCCTGTCGGACGAAGAAAAGCAATCTCTCTGCGATAAACTCGCAGAGAGTTTACGAGATGCTGTACTATCTTGGGTGAATGATAGCGTTCCGTATCTTACATCCCGGTTTGAATCCATTCGTAGGAAAAAGGGTCAGCGGTAATGCCAAAGAAAGCCACAAAGAAAGGCACTACGCCACAGCCAGATTGGCTGTGGCGTTATCGTGCTACGATTCTGCGAGTTCTCGACGGTGATACCGTCGAGATTCTTTTTGACCACGGAATGCAACGATGGTCGATGGAAATCTGCCGTCTTTACGGGATAAATGCGGCGGAGATCCGCAATGATGGCGGAGAGGCCGCGAGATCGCGGCTGATTTCCGAGCTAGGAATATCCGCTATTGGCAAGTTGCCGGACGACATCAGAACCCCGAATATCTGGGTCAGAACGATCAAGAATCGTTCTGAGTCGAAGGAAGAACAAGAAAAGTACGGTCGCTACTTGGTGGAGCTTTACCATACGCCAGAGGCTATGGATCTAGGCTTTGCAGCATCGATCAACCAAAGCATGATCGATGCCGGATTCGCCAAGCCTTATTTTGGGGTCGGTCCTAAGCCGTAAAGCAATGCTGGCCGACTATGAACAAAAACTAATAGACATCCGAGCCATGCTCGGATTGTCTCATTTAGATGACCGAGTAGTTTGTCGAGCCTCCGGCTCGACAAACCCGAGGGTGATTGTGGATTGCCACAATCACAAGTGGGACATAACCTACGGGGTAGGCTGGGTGGCGATAACCGTTCGTCTCTTCCCACCCAAGTTTGAAAGTCCCTCCAGAGTAGGTTCTCATCTATCCGATTTAGTGGTATTTTATAGGGAATCGGAACTCGCCTTATGGCGGAAAGGACAAATAAATGCCCAAAATCGTACCTAGCGGTATCTTCTACTACGCAGACTGGTCATTCTTCCAGGACTGGCTGGCTCCCGCCAGCCAAGCCTAAAAAGATGCCCACAGCCAAAAGAAAGCCAAACTCTCGCGTATTGCAGAGCTAGAGAATAGAATGAAGGAACTCCAGAAAGACATCCACTTCCTAAGAAAGAGCCTCTAATGGTAAGCCTAGAAACCCTGATACTCTCTACCGCCCTAGTCCTACTAGCTGTAGAGGCATCCCGCCTCCGAAACCGTCTATTCGATCTCGAAAGCCATATCTCCGATCTGGATGCCGATCTCGAATATCAGTACGACTACAACAACGACCGCTGGCAAGCGGTCGTTGACGAGTTTGAGGAGGTTTCCAGGGCTATTCAATACCTCGACCAAAAGGGAAATGACTCCCTATAGGCTATCTTAGCCAATCTAAAAGCTAGCAAACCCGCTGTCTTACGACAGCGGGTTTTTCTTTTGCCTCTCTACAGGCCGCCACATGCTTTGTGGCATTGCTACATGCTTTGCGGCAATTCCGACTTTACTACGGAGTAAATTCAGGTATTTGCATAAATTCCGTTTACGGAATTTCTGTTATAAAAATTTCTGTTATAAAAATTTTTTCAGAATGAAAAAATTTCTGTTATAAAAATTTTTTCAGAATGAAAAAATTTTATGCGTAGCTCGGCACTACCCGGGTGTACCACCCGGGTAGTGCCCTACCCGTCTCATTTTGAGACCCCCCTCCCCCTAACGGAATTGTAATATAGTCCGATAATGTTTACTATGTTCGGATTACAGAATTGTAACCTACCTAGCATCGGCCTGGGCCGATGCTAGGTTACAGAATTGTAACCTACCTAGCATCGGCCTGGGCCGATGCTAGGTTACAGAATTGTAACCTACCTAGCATCGGCCTGGGC
>Ga0194133_10007588_pt1 | contig 12932 bp, 12 predicted proteins | sample TA2KigOf40mmetaG_FD_155448 | JGI IMG/M metagenome (GOLD analysis project Ga0194133, IMG submission 155448) | Freshwater microbial communities from Lake Tanganyika, Tanzania - TA2015055 Kigoma Offshore 40m | ecosystem: Environmental > Aquatic > Freshwater > Lake | place: Tanzania: Lake...
TATCGAGCCAAATCAAGGAACTGTAAAAAAAGATATTTTGAGTTTTGGTCAAAAAATTCAAAGAAGTTTTTTAAGATCAATTGCAAATCAAGGCTTTTTTCAAACTATAACGTATTCTTTTACAGACTCTAAAGTTGATACTATTTTTAAAGATGAAAATAAAAATCTCTATCTTAAAAATCCTATTTCGAGTGATCAGAACTATTTAAGATCTTCGTTATTTTCTAATCTTTTTTCTCATTTAAGAAATAATATAAATAGAAATTTTTATAATCAAAAAATATTTGAATGTGGTCCAGTTTTTTCCTCTAATAAACCTGGAGACCAAAGTTTAATTTTAGCAGGAATCCAATCTGGAAAATTAAATGAGAAGAGTTGGATAGATAAGGACAAAGAAGTAAGCTTTTACGATATAAAAAATTATGTCTTCAAAGCATTAATTGAAAGTGGTTTTTTAGAAAAAGATTTATCAATTAATCAAACAGAAGACACTTTTTATCATCCATCCAAATCTTGCAAATTAAACTATAATTCTAATGATAATTTTTTATTAGCTTCATTTGGAGAATTTAGTCCAAAGATTTTAAAAGATTTAGATATAAGAATTAGTCCAGTTTTTGGGTTTGAATTATTTTTAAATAATATTGAAAGCATTCTTCAAAAAAATAAATTTAAAAATAAATTTCAGATTTCAAATTATCAGAAAGTAGAAAGAGATTTTTCTTTCATTATTGATAAAGAAACTGAAGTTGGAAGTATTATTTTTGAATTAAAAAAATTAAATGAAGATATAATAAAAAAAATTAGAGTTTTTGATGTTTTTGATGGTCAAAGTGTAGAAAAAGATAAAAAATCTGTTGCTTTAAACTTTGAATTTCAATCCAATGAAAAAACATTAGCTGAAAAAGAAATTGATGAAATAAGTAAAAAAATAATTAATACCTTAGAGGGATCTTTTAAAGCTACTATAAGATCTTAAATGGTACCGACAGAAAATATAAGAAATTTTGCAATAATTGCACATATTGATCATGGAAAATCGACTTTTGCAGATAGATTAATTCAAAAGTGTGGCGGTCTAACAGATAGGGAAATGGTTAATCAAGTTTTAGACTCTATGGAGATAGAAAGAGAAAGAGGCATTACGATTAAAGCTCAAACAGTAAGACTAAATTATAAGTCAAAGAAAGATAATAAAGATTATGTTCTAAATATTATAGACACACCTGGCCATGTTGATTTTAGCTACGAAGTAAATAGATCTCTTGCTTCCTGTGAGGGTTCTCTTTTAATTGTGGATAGTAGCCAAGGTGTCGAAGCTCAAACTCTTGCTAATGTATATCAGGCAATCGATAACAAGCACGAGATAATAGTTGTGCTTAACAAAATTGATTTACCAGCATCAGACGTGGAAAGAGTTAAGAAACAAATAGAAGATGTCATAGGTTTAGATACATCAAAAGCTTTAAAAGCCTCTGGCAAAACAGGTGAAGGTGTTGAAGAGATTTTAGAGTCTATCATTGAAAGGTTACCTTCACCGAAGGGAAAAAGAGATGAAAAGTTAAAAGCATTGTTAATTGATAGCTGGTACGACAGTTATCTAGGAGTTGTAATTCTAGTTCGAGTTATTGATGGAGAAATAAAAAAGGGAATGAATATTTTAATGATGTCTTCCAATAAAAAATACGAAGTTGAAAAAGTTGGTATTTTTACACCAAAAGCGAAAGATAAAGATTTAATAGGTCCTGGTGAAATAGGATTTATTGTTACTGGAATTAAAGAATTATCTGAGACAAAGATTGGAGATACTATTACCGACCACCAAAAACCTATAGCAAACCCACTTCCAGGATTTAAACCAAGTAAGCCAGTTGTGTTTTGTGGACTATTTCCAATGGATAGTAATGATTTTAATTCACTAAGAGATAGTCTTGCAAAACTTAGATTAAATGATTCAAGTTTTGTCTATGAACCTGAAAATTCTGCTGCTCTTGGGCTTGGATTTAGATGCGGGTTTTTAGGACTTCTTCATCTTGAAATTATTGTCCAAAGACTTGAGCGTGAGTATGACCTTAATCTTATAACAACTACTCCGGGTGTTGTTTATAAAATAAAAAAAAATGATGATGGAGAAATGGATCTTCAAAATCCTGCAAATATGCCAGAGCCTAATTATATAAAATCAATAGAAGAGCCATGGATTAAGGCAACCATAATTTCTCCAGATGAATATTTAGGAAGTATTCTAAAACTTTGTGAGGAAAAAAGAGGAATTCAAAAAAATTTAAGTTATTCAGGAAACAGAGCCGTTTTAAGTTATGAACTTCCGCTTAATGAAGTTGTTTTTGATTTTTATGATCGTATTAAATCAATTTCAAGCGGTTACGCTAGCTTTGATTACGAAATTTCAGATTATAGAGAAGGTGATTTAATAAAGTTAAGCATATTAGTTAATGAACAGCAAGTTGATGCATTATCAATGATAATACATAAAGATTTTGCAATGAAGCAGGGTAGATTGATATGCGAAAGGTTAAAAGAACTTATACCAAAACATCAGTTCCAAATCCCAATTCAAGCTGCGATTGGTGGAAAGATTGTAGCGAGGGAGACAATATCTGGTTATAGAAAAGATGTTATTAGCAGAATTCATGGTGGAGGAGCCAGAGATAGAAAAAAAAAACTTTTGGAAAAGCAAAAAAAAGGAAAAGCCAGAATGAGACAATTTGGAAGCGTAGATATTCCCCAAGAAGCTTTTATTGAAGTATTGAAGTTAAATAAAGAATGAATAGGTTATTGATAAAACTGGAATATTTTTTTTATTTTTTTAAATCAAAAATTTTAAAAAAAATAATATTTAAAAATGATAGAATTAATAGTTTAAATTTTAAAAAAAAAATTTTAAAATATAAATTTAAAGATTATTGGTTCTTTAATAATATAGAAATAATCAATTATTTTTTACCAAAACTTTCAGATATAAAATTTGATTATTTAGAAATAGGTTCTCATGAAGGAATGTCCTTATTAAATATTTTAGAAAACTATGAAAATGTTCAAGCTACATCAATAGACCTTTGGAGCAATAGTGAAATTGAAAAAGTCTTCGATGAGAATTTAAAAAAATTTAAGAATTTAGAAAAAATGAAATTAGACTCAATTATTGCATTAAGAAAACTTAAAAATAATAATAGAAAATTTGATTATATATATGTTGACGGTTTCCACGAAGGGACTCATGTTTTGATTGATGCAGTTTTATCTTTTAAACTTTTAAGAATAAATGGAATAATTATTTTTGATGATTTTATGCAGTATGATAAAAAATTATTTTATAAATCATATGAAGGAATTTATTACTTTTTAAAATTTTTAAAAAAACAGATCAAAATTCTGTATTTTCAAAATATTCTCATTGTTAAGAAAATTCAAAAATAAAACATGAGCAAGATTAAGCTATTTGATTGCGTAACGTTTTTTGATGAAAATCTCCTAGTTAATGCAAGATTTGAGATTTTAAAAGATGTTGTTGATTACTTTATAATTTGTGAGTCAATATATGATTATAGAGGTTTAAAAAAAAAAATTAACTTTAGATTAATTAATAAAAAATTTAAAAATAAAGTCAGGCATTTAATTTTAAGACAAAAATTCCCAGATATAAAAAATTTATGGATATCGGAGGCTTATCAACGAGAAATGATTTTTGAAGGTATGAAAGACGTTAGAGATTGTGATTTTGTTATGTACTCAGACTCGGATGAAATACCCAATCCAGAATTACTCAAAAATATAAAACTTAACAAAAAATACGGAATTTTTATGATGAATATGTATGTTTATAAAATAAATTTGTTTAATCAATATGAAACACCATGGGAAGGTACAAGAATTTGCAGGAGGAAGCATTTAAAAAGTTTTTCTTATTTAAGAAAAGAAATAGTAACAAAAAATTTAAAAAAAAATTTTTTTCGAAAAATTTTACTAGAAAATAATATTCAAATATTTAACAATGGAGGTTGGCACTTTAATAATTTGTACAAACCGATAACTATATCAAAAAAACTAAAATCATTTCCTCATAAAGAATTTAGTCATAAAAGATTTTCATCACCAAAGATTATCAAAGAAAAGATAAAAAACCGCATAGATTTATTTGATAGAGGTCATATCTACAAAGTTGTCAAAATAGATAAAAGCTTTCCGAAGTTTATTATTAATAATTTAAGATTGTTTAAAAATTTTATTGATTGTTAATTCGATTGTAAATTATTTTTCCCATAGCTTTGCAAAAGTTCTTTATTTCGTATTTATAGATTTTTATCTTTATTTTTTTCATTAATTTTTTGTTATTAAGGGTAAAAGAGTCTTTAGGATTGATATTTTTCTTTTGAAAAAATTTATTTTTGTTTAAATTATTAAAATTAAGCCATTTTAAAATTTCGTTTATATAGATTTTTCTTCCTAAACTGACATTGTAAGTGCCTATTAATTTATTTTTAATAATCCTGTAAAAAATTTTAATAAATTGCTTAATTGTAATAAAATCTTTAAAATCATTTTCATAATAAACTTTTTTATTAGAATGAATATATTTTATATAATTATCAATAAAAGTACTATGAGTTTTTCTCAAAATAAAATCTTTTAAACCAAGAACATTTGATATTCTTAGTATAATTAATTTATCTGGAATTAATTTTAAAATTTTTTTTTCTGTTATTATTTTATTTTTAGAATAATTGCATTTAGGTGCAATTTTATCGTTTTCACTAATGTTTTCTTTGTTTAAGTAGACTTTTCTTGAACTTAAAAAAATAAAATTAATCTTATAACCTTTTATTTTTCCTATTATTTTTAAATCAATATCATTCTTTTTTTTATACTTTAATTTATTGTAATTAGAATTTATTGAACAATTACACAGATAGTTGAAAGTTCTTAATTTTTTATTATTTAATCTTAAAAACTGCTCATAACTTATCAAAATTGTATTAATCTTATTTTTGATACCATTGTATAAATTTTTTCCCAAAAAACTATTTTTACCAATAATAAGCAATTTATTTTTATTCATTCTATAAAATAACTATTATAATCTCTTTTATATTAATTTTTAAAGATACAGAGCTTTATAAATCAATAGGAGAGATGGCCGAGTGGTTGAAGGCGCACGCTTGGAAAGCGTGTATACTGTTAAAGGTATCAAGGGTTCGAATCCCTTTCTCTCCGCCAGTTTTTCTAAATTTTATAACAGATACTATAAAAATCAGATGGAAAAATAGACTTATATTTAAATTCAATTTTCCAATTATTTTTAATAAAAAAATCATTTTTGTTAATTGATAATTCATTTTTGATAGGTGAAAAGGGAACTTTACTTTTTTCTCTTACAGTTAAATAAATATATTTAGAATATTTGTCGACCAAATCCATATATTTGCTGATAGTTTTTTTATCCATTTCATGTAAGCAATCAATTGCTAAAAAAATATCAAAAATTTTTTCTTTAAATAAGTTGATTTGATGAGGAAAAATAAAAAGTATGTCATTCTCATTTATTGCTTTTTCAATTTCATCTCTGGAGTTTATATCGCAGCATAATTTGATTTTTTTAACTGGAAAAGCCTCCCTGAGTCTGCAGTAGCTTATCCATAGTGCCAATGGAATATCGCAAATTACATATTTAATATTTTTATTCAATGTTAGTATAGTTTCAGCAACTCTGCCCGAACCAGCTCCAAGTTCTAATATTATGTTATCTTGAATATTAAATGAAATCGGTATTTTTTTTATAAAGTGCCATTCGAATAGCGAACTTATTTTGTCTTGGGTTACTTTAGTTTCATTTATATCTATAAATGGATCAGTATACCCACAGAATGTTTTATCATTTAATAGATTTAAAAATTTTATTTCATCAATTTTTTTTAAATTTTCATATAGCATTATTAATAATGTATTATACTTATAACTTTGTTCGCTGTTTAGATTTTTGTGTTTTTTAAATAGATTTACTCTATAATCAATTATAGTTTCTTTAACGTTTTCAAATGTGCTTTTGATTAAATTTTCATTCGTATCTAAAAAAGTAAAATAATTTAGTGCTATAGTTGAGGCATAATATTTGATACTTTCATTATCTGTTTTTTTTGAACACGTTTTTTCTAAATTAGTTAAATTATAATTAATCAATTGATCAAAGTTTTTAATATTTAAAAAGTGCCAAAAGTTTGAAACATAATTATATGATTCTGATTTCAAAAATATATCAGTAATATAAATTAGTTTATTGGGCAGTGAATTTTTGTTTAAATTTTTCCAATAATAATTAAAGTTAACTTTTTTTTTAAACTTATACCTAATTTTTTTAAACAAAAAAAACATTTTGGAAATCATATAAATGCTATTTTATATTTAATTTTGAGAAATTTTTTTTGGTATCAAAAAAAAAAATTGGCCACTCCAAAACTTTACTATATTTGTTAAACCAGTATGACATGTATCTTTCTCCTAAAAAAGCGTAAATCCTTATTTTTCCATAGCCCGTTTCCTTATAACCTAATTTTTTTTCGCATCTTTCCAGCCAAGGAAATAAAGAATTATAAAATTTAATTATTAATTTTTTTGATTTACAGATAAACATATTTCCTCGATTAAAAGTACTTTGATTATTTACAAAATTTTTAAAATCACTTTTTTCTTTGTGTTCTAACAAGCCAATTGCCTTATCAAGTATTCCATTCCCATGAAAAATATCGAAATGAAACCTGATGCTCATTTTATTTCTCAAAAAAGCGTTAAAGTTTCTATAAATTGATTTTAAACCCCCGTTTTTTAATATTTTTATTAAATTTATTTTATGTAAAAAAATTTTTTCACCTAAAATTACTTCATAATTATTCCAATTTCTCTTTACATTTTTAAGAATAAATTTTTTGTAATTCTTATAATTAATAATTTTATCTAATTTGTCTGATTTTATATTATTTTTATTTGCCCAAAATCTTCTATAAGCGCAAAAACCTATCCACTTCAAATTAATTTTTTTGATTATATTGTTCTTCCACATCCAGTAATGAAAAGTATATTCTCCATAATATTTGTTTTTCCATGATATGTTAGTTCCGGATTTATCATTATACCATCCTTTGCTGAATTTATAATTTCCAAGCCCCACAGGTTGATAATTTAATTTTTTAATCAAATGCAATTGATCTGGATATAAACTTAGACAAAACATTTTTATGCCTCTCATTATAAACTAAATATTGGTGATTTTATTTAAGATAAATTCTTTTGTTTTATTTTTTACAAAGATATACTTTAGACCACTTACTTTTTTTCTTACTTGCGAGATAATTTTTTTTTCTAAATAGCTAATATTTATATTTATTTTCTTACTCTTATTAATCTGATCAATAATATTTTTAATTTTTACAAAACCAGATGTAAGGCAGTAGTTTCCAGGTTTAATTTTTTTTAAAAGAATTTTTTCTAAAAATTTTAAAATATCGACTATATTTACTGCATTTAGAAATAAATTTTGAGAATTTATTATAGTTTTTTTATTGTTTTTATAATTTGAGATTATTGTAGGTATTAATTTTTTTCTTTTATCGTTGTCACCATAAGTGTCAAAAAGCTTTATATTATAAATATTAACTTTATGATTTTTAAAAAAAAAGCTACTAATTTCTTCGCACATCTTTTTAGTCAATCCATAAAAATTTAATGGTTGATGCATATTTTTAAAAGAATATTCATTCATAGAACCAATATTTATATAATTAAAAATTTTATTTTTAAGATTATTTATTATTAGAGTGGGAAATATTATATTTGAATCTATCATTTTAATTATTTCCGTATCTTGTTGTGAGGAGCTATAATGTGTAGAACAATTAATTATTGTATCTATCTTTAGTTTTGATAGTTTTTTTTTAATTTCTCCATTTTTTTTGTAATAAATAATATAAAAATTTTTTTTTTTTTTTAGGTTGTTTTTTTTTTTTCTTACCAAAGCAAAAACTGAAATCTTTTTTTTCAATAAAAAATTATATATATGAGATCCTATAAAACCAGTTGATCCTGTTAACAGAATACTATACTTCATATTTATCTAATTAATTTAGGATAAGGGGTATGTATAAGAAATTGTCCACCTTTCTTTAAAAAGTTTTTTTCTTTTCTTCTTATTTCCTTAATGAAATTCCAAGCTCCAAGATAAAATACAGTTTTTGATGGATTAATATTTTGAGTTTTTTTTAAAATTGGAATATGCGTCCCTGGTGTATATTTATTTTGCTTTTCAGGCGTAGTATCTAAAAAATATTCAATTTGTTTATTATTTATTTTGCAAAAATTTAATACCGTACAAGATTTTGCGGTTGCACCATAACCTAATATTCTAATGTTTTTACTTTTTAAATCTTTAATAATTTTTATAAATTCTTTTTTTGATTTTTTAACTCTTTTAGCAAAATTAATATATGTTTTAATATTTGTGATTTTAATTTTTCTCTCTTTCTTAACTTGTTTTTGAATACTACTATTTATTTTAAGAGAATTATTTTGTTCTTTTTTTATGTAATATCTTGTTGATCCTCCGTGAGTAGAAATATTTTCAATATCAAAAATTACAAGGTTATGTTTTTTTAAGATATTATTTAGACTAGTAAATGAAAAAACATATATATGTTCATTGTAAAATTGATCATATGTATTTTTTTTTAGACATTCCATCAAAGAAGGATCTTCAATTATCAAAATTCCATTTTTATCTAAAATATAATTGATTGATTTGAACACATCATTTAGATTTTCTATATGACTTATTGTGTTAGATGAAAATATTAAATCTATTTTTCCATGTTGTTTAAATATTTTTTTGGATAACGTATAATTCCAATATTCGTTGTAGGTTTTATAACCTTTTTTTTTGGTAATTTTTGCAAGATTTCCACATGGTTCAACACAAATTATTTTCCTTTTTTCAAAATTTAGAGAAAATGCACCATCATTACTACCTATTTCTAAGATTTTACCACTATTCATTTTTTTTAATTTGTTAGCTAGCTTAGAAAATGATTTTAACATCGTTTTAGACATGGATGATCTATATGGATATTTATTATTAAACATAGTTTTAGATGAAAATTTCGTAATTACTTTAACTAGAAAATTTTTTTTATTAAGACTTACTTGAAGTTTATATTTTTTTTCTCTTTTTTTTAATTCTTTTTTTTTTAAATAAGAATTTGCCAAAGGGTGCATTCCTAGATTTAAAAAAGTATAATTATGCATAAATATTGAAGATAAATTTTTTTTATTTATGATATGTTTATAATTTTATTTATAGCTTATATAATATTTTTATATACGCACTCTACTAGTGAATATTTTAAATAATTAAAAATGAAAAATAAAATAAAAAAAAGTTTTTTCAAATCACCCTTATATTCTACTAAATTTGATAAGTACTTTGAAATTTATGAGAGTTTATTTAGGAAATATCTAAACAAAAAAATAATTTTTGTCGAAGTAGGTGTTGCTATGGGAGGCTCATTATTCATGTGGAGAAATTTTTTTGGAAAAAAAGCAAATATAATAGGTATTGATCTTAATCCTGAAGACAAAAATTAAGCAAATTTGGATTTAAAATTGTTATAGGTGATCAGTCAGATAAATTTTTTTGGAAAAAATTTTATTCTAAAATTGGAAAAATAGACATTTTGTTAGATGATGGAGGTCATACTAATATCCAGCAGATTTCTACATTAGCAAACTCGGTAAATAATATCAATGATGGTGGAATGATTGTCGTTGAAGACACCCAGACAAGTTATATGAAAAAAGGATTTAACAATCCTTCGTCTGGGTCATTTATTAATTATAGTAAATATGCAATTGACTCGATGCACAGAAGATCACCTATTCTAAATTTTCAGCAAAATATTTATTCAAATAAAGTTTATTCTATTTACTATTATGAATCTTTAGTTGCTTTTAACATAGACTCTTCAAAGTGTGGAAAAAATAAAATTGTTAGTAATAAAAAAAAAGATATTTATTTTTCAGACTTTAGACATAAAGGATATTACATTAAAATCTTTAATATTGTTAAAAAAAATTTTCCATATTTATTAAATTTCAGAATTGTAATTTTTTTAATCAAAAAACTTTCAGGAAGAAATTTATTTTATTTGATAAATAAATTTAAAATCCTTAGTTATTTTTTTAGTATTAAAAAATGATTATTAATAATGTAATTTTTTAAATTCAGAAAAAGATAACCCATTTCTATCTTTGTTTGATAGTATTGGTCTTTTTACTGGCCATTTAATTTTTAGATCTAGATCATTCCATTTGATAGTAATTTCTTTTTTTAAATTTCTGTTTTTTGTATTGCAATAGTAAACAATATTCTCTTCTTTTAATGTACAGAAACCATGGGCACAGCCTTCAGGTATAAATATCGAATTATTTGAATTCTCAGATAAATAAATTTTAGAATATTTTCCAAAAGTCTTAGAATTTTTTCTTAAATCTAAGACAACATCGAATATTTCTCCTTTTACTACTGTTAAAAATTTACCTTGAGAGTTTTTTGTTTGGAGATGCAAACCTCTTAAGACATTTTTTTTAGAATAAGATAAACAATGAAAAACAAATTTTTTGTTTACAAATTCTGATTTGAATATCTCTTTAAAATATCCTCTATTATCCTTAAATTTAGAGGATCTGAAAATTTTTATACCTTTTATATTTAATTTCATTTTTATATTAATTTTTTTAAATAATTAGAGTAGCTACAATTTCCGTAAAAATTGATTTGTTTTTTTATAATTAATTTAGATATCCATTTATTGTTGAAAGCTATTTCTTCCAGGCAAGCAATTTTTAGCCCCTGTCTTTTTTCAATATTACAAATAAATTGGGATGTTTCATAAAGATTTTCAGCATTTCCAGTGTCCAACCAAGCGCTGCCTCTTCCCATATATTCAACTTTGAGTTTTTTGATTCTTTTATACCTTTTTAATAAGTCAATTATTTCTAACTCATTTCTTATTGATGGTTTTAATTTTTTAGAAAAATTCGCAACATTTTTATCAAAAAAATAAAGACCTGTTATAGCAAGATTTGATTTAGTTTTTTTTGGCTTTTCTTTAATATCTACAATTTTATTATTTTTTAGTTCTATTATTCCGTAGTCTTCTGGATTATTTACCTGATAAGTGAATATTGTAGATCCTAAATTTGTTTTTGTTTTTTGTTTTAGTCTTTTCGTAAATCCTTGACCGTAGAAAAAATTATCACCGAGGATTAAAGCTACACTCTGATTATTTATAAATTTTTCACCAATAATAAAGGCTTCAGGAAGACCATTGGGTTTTTCCTGAATTAAATATTGAATTTTAATTCCAAAATTAGTGCCATCTCCTAATATTTTTCTAAAGTTTATATCTTCATATGGGTTAGTTATGATTAGTATGTCCCTAATTCCAGCTAGCATTAAAATTGACAAAGGATAAAAAATTATAGGTTTGTCGTATAAGGGTAAAAGTTGTTTATTTATGATTTTAGTTAATGGACTTAAGCGCGTTCCTTGACCGCCAGCTAAAATAATTCCTTTTTTTATCACTTTATTAATCCGAGTCTTTTACCAATTCTTTTATTTCTAAAGAAATTTGAGTTAAATCTTTGTATATAGCAATCTGCAGTGATTTTAAGTCCATCATCAATATTAATAATAGGTTTCCAACTAATTTCCTTCTTAATCTTAGCAGAGTTAAGTGAATATCTTAAATCATGACCAGGCCTATCTTGTACAAATTTTATTTTTCCATATCCGATAATCTTTATAATTTTTTTTGCAATTTCAAAGTTTGTAAAAACTTCTCCTGATCCGATATTATAAGTTTCTCCAGGTCTTCCTTTTTCTGCTACATCAATTAATGCTCTGCAGTTATCTTCGACATAAATCCATTCTCTTTCATTTTTTCCTTTTCCGTAGATTGGTATGTTTTTTTTTTTTATAGTTTGAAGGATAATTGTTGGTATTAGTTTTTCTGGATCTTGATTTGGACCGTAGTTGTTGCAAGAATTTGTTATTATAGCAGGAGAGTTGTAGGTTTTTACGTACGATTTTACTAGCAAGTCTGCGCTAGCCTTTGAAGATGAGTATGGTGAGCTTGGTTTATATGCGTCCTCTTCTTTTGACTTTTTTCCCTTTATAATACTACCGAAAACTTCGTCTGTAGATACATGTATCAGTTTAGTTTTCATTTTTTTTGTTCTTATTAGTTCTAAAATAGAAAAGACGCCTAAATAATTACTTTTAATAAATGTTATCGGGCTTTCTATGGATTTATCAACATGAGTTTCAGCAGCAAGATTAAATATTATTTTAGGATTATATTTATTTAGAATGTTTTTAAGTAAAAAAATTTTATTTATATCTAACTTAAAAAATTCATAGTTTTTTATTTTTTTATCTATGTTGTTAAAGTTCGAGGCGTAAGTACATTTATCAACATTAATTACATAATAGTTTTTTTGATTTAATAATTTAATAAGATTACTTCCAATAAATCCTAAACCTCCAGTAACAACAGCAGTTTTCATAAATTTCCTAAATAATTAATCACCTGAATTTATTTTACAACCCGTCCTCTATTTCATAAAATTTTTTGATTAAAGTTACTGCTCTATCATCGGAACCCATTGTAGGATTTAAATAGCTTGTCACAAAACCTACTCCAAGCCCTTTTATAGGATCTCCAAAACCTACAGATCCACCCCAACCATTGTGACCGAAAGTTTCTTTATTTTTTCCAAATAACCATCCTCCTCTTAATATCAATCCTGTTCTTGTCCACCTTATTTGCATTTTTAAATTTTCATCAATTCTTTTATATCTTTCTTGAAGA
>Ga0194133_10007591_pt1 | contig 12928 bp, 7 predicted proteins | sample TA2KigOf40mmetaG_FD_155448 | JGI IMG/M metagenome (GOLD analysis project Ga0194133, IMG submission 155448) | Freshwater microbial communities from Lake Tanganyika, Tanzania - TA2015055 Kigoma Offshore 40m | ecosystem: Environmental > Aquatic > Freshwater > Lake | place: Tanzania: Lake Tanganyika...
GGCTTTCTTTGCATCCCAAATGCAATCTTATATGACAACAGTATCCAAATATTTGATCAAATTTTGCCAGTTTCTTTGTCCATTTTAAACTTGTTTTGGAATTTCTGCACTTTGAAACTTTTCAAAAGGTAGATTGTAAGAAGGTCTCCCACTAATCCAGTGGTAAAAGGTTTGCAAAGGCGCAATTGCAAAAGTCAAAGAAGTCAGCAGAAAACATGTCGACTTCCTTAAAAATCTAGGACTCGTAGTCAATGAAAGCAAGACAGAGTCAGTCATTTTCACAAAAACAGGATACATCAAAAAACAATTGGATATTGCTGGTACCCTAGTTGAAACAAAAAGTGAAATGAAAGTTTTGGGCGTGACATTTGACTGCAACTTATCGTGGGAACAACACATCAGAAGAACATTGCAAAAATGCAATTCTAAATTGGGAGTGCTGAGAAAAATCAGGAAATTATTAACTGTTGATCAGTTCCTTAAAATCGTCACTGCCCAGTATTATAGTGTTTTATATTATGGAAGCGTTGTCTGGCTTAGTGGCACGACAAAAGCTTCTCTCAAAAGCTTGATAAACACTGCGCATTTTAAACCTTTAAGGCTGGCAATGAATGACTTTCATAAAAGAATCAAAAGAGAGGAACTATCCCTTCTATGCAAAAGAGCGAATCCCATTGATTGGGTACGCTACTCATTGGCTTCCCTAGTGATAAAAACCTACAAACATAGGGAACCATTCTATTTATACCTTTGCCTTAATGAGACCTTATACACAGTAAGAAGAAAGCCTTTGATAGGTCGCTTCTTTGACAACAGTAAAGGTAAAGTTGGCAAGCAAAAGATTTGCAATAAACTAAGATTCATGGATTCATTGAACACTGACTGGATCGGAAAGGACATCTCAAACGACGCTCTCCGCAGAATGCTGAAGAAGACGTTTTTTCCTTATTTTAATGAAACTGGAAATACCACGAGGAGTTGAAACTGACGAAATTTAATCATTGACTAATTTAATTATTTTATTGATATCCTCGTTGTATATTTTTGGCTTTTGAAAAATTGTGTAATCTTTATACAATGTATGAGCCAATAAAAGCGACACAAACAAACAAACAAACAAACAAAGATCTTTAGCCACCACAACCTATCGCTGATCATGTATGAAGACTATTCTTGGGAGTACATACGGAAAGTCTGGATGCGATCACGAAGGTATAGAATAGCAATGTCCCAGGATAATCACATCTTATCCCTCCCGAGTGACCGAAGCGAAGGGAGGAGGATTAGAAATTTCATTAGGGATCATGGAAAAATAAATTTTGTTTGTTCGTCACCACTATCTACTCTTACAGTATTGAAGCTAGAGGGTTAAAATTTGGCATGAAGGTTTATTCAATTTATGCGTTGAAACTGGTTGGGCATTTTTTTGTCTAGGAGCTGATATAATTGAGTTCAAGTGCAAATAGCGTTTGAGTGATTGAGATTGGATTGTGCCGATATTTATCATCCTGCTAATTACAGCATCCACTAAAACAACCTCAGCGCTACTAAGCTAGGTTGAACAAGTAATACGAATCAAGAGCATCTAAGTTAGGTCGTACAAGTAATATTAAGTCTACTCAAATATTACTAAGCTAGGTCGTACAAGGAATACAAATCGAGTGCCACTAAGATCCCTAATTAAATTTTTGGGAATGGTATTTTTTCTGATATAATTATTTTGTGATCATGATAATTAAATCAGGTTTTTGTTCATAGGATATATCTGCACAACTATCAATCCTGACGGAGGTAACCATCATGTTAGATGATTATTGTAAAACAAATCCTGTGGTCAAAATTTGCCCTGACTGAGAATTGAACCCCAGTCTCCCATTCCTCAGCCACTTGTCATAGCCATGAGCTGCTAAACACTGACCCCATAATTGACAACAGATTGAAATTTACTTTTGAGGATCAGGGTGATGTAGTACTAGTGATGGGTTTGGGTCAAAAATTTTTGACCTGGGTTGGGTCGGGACAGCCATCTATGGTTTGGGTTTGGAAAATTTCCCTTAAAAATGTCAAATTTATCAAATTTTTTCTGTTCGGGTCAAAAAAAATTTCTTCGGTTTGGGTCAAAAGGTACCTGGGTCAGAGGCGGGTTGGCTACTTATTTACTGCGGGTCAAAAGTAAGCTCGGGTCAGGTCAGGGCTCATCTCTATGTAGTTCTCTTAAAATTTAAAAGGACATCAATTACCAAGAATAAGTAAAAAACTGTAAAATTGGGTTCAGTTGAATTATTGCATAATAAAACTTCAAATTATCAATGATAAAGTTGTTTTGGTAGGCTAGTGTGATAAAATAAAAGGGGAAAATTCTCTTACCCAATAGTTTTATGAAGATGACTCCTGAACTTGAAGAATTTTGGTGAAGATTATATAAAAATGCCCTTTGTTAGTTGTTTTATGAAACTTACTATTTTGTGAGTTTTATGCTATTGTACTATAAGGAAAACTAAATTTCCCTGACCTGCAATCAAAAAAGAAAATACATAGAACTAGATGAAACAATTTTGTGACTGGCATTTACCTGATTTTGTAAAAGGCTTTTGAGCTATATGAATGATAATTGTAAATTTCTAACTTAATGAATGCCAAAATTTGTTGAAGCTTTCCCAAGAACTTCTTTTAATCAAGCAAAAAATTTCTTCAAATAGTCTTATTGTCCCTTCTGACAAATATTAAGTCACACAACTTTTTACTCTGGTTTCTCAAATAGGCGTGTTGCAATATTCCAAAGTCAAAAATACTCTTGAGAGTTACATTTCTGTCTGCTTTGTTTTGTCAAGGTTTTCATTCTTAAATAAACTCAATATAGTAAAATGACATTTGATTATATCTTATAATTATGGCTATATTGCTTTAATATATTTTATCTTACATCCCGACCGAAAATAAGACACACAAATGCCATAATTCAGGTGTAACCACCTGCATTTTTTTTGTTTTTCCAGTGTTTACACATGCATACATGAGTAAACGAGGTCTTACACATGGTTACACTGACATTTATGTCATAAATTGCCAAAATGCACGTGAATACAAGTTTTTTATTAATAAAATTATACATGAATATTCTGCCTTATTTTCGGTCGGGATGGTAAACTGAACTGAATTATACATCTTAAAGATGGGCCGTGGCTCAACCTGAGCATACTTCTGATCCACAATTAATAAGGTGCTGGCCCGGCTCTGACCTAGGTACTTTTGGACCCAACTTGAGGAGTTTATTTTTGACTCAACAGTATCAAAATTGAAAAAATTTGCTTCTTTTTAAGAAATTTTTCCAACCCGGAGAAAGCTGAACTGCGCGGCAAAAACACTATCCCGCCCCAAAATGTTTTGGTCCGAACCCATCTATCTCTAATCCATGTATTTGGGACATTCTAAATTCAATTAAACCTCATCAGATCACCAATGATCATTTACTTAGACCATATTAGCTGCTAGGCAATTAAAGACATTCATGGACAAATGTTGCTCTATTTTGTCCACTTTCATCAAAAAGAGATAAATTTGTATGGGTGCAATGTTTTGAATATGAAAATTCAAGGCAGTTTTTGTGTTTGTGTAAAGGAAAATATAGGAGTGATCCAAACACTCCAAAAACTATTTTGCCCAACGCAAGTTTGCCAACTACAAAATCGCCTAATCAAGTTTGCAAACCGTACAAGTTTGCCGACCTAACTTAACCCAGCTGGGCACGTTTCGCCTAACCCTGCAGGGCACCTGACCGAACCAACCCCAGCACTGCAACTATGTTTGTAGTTCATTGCCAAACTTGATTAGGCAAACTTGCATTGGGCGAACATGATTGGGCAAACTAGCATTGGGTGAAAGATCCTAGACCCAATTTATAGTGAAATGACTTTATCATCAATTAACTATAAGTGCTGAATTAAAGTTATATTTTCTTTAATATATATTACAATCAAGTCAATGACCTTTTAATCAATAAAACCCTTTTGTTAATCAACAACTTTTACCTGGTATTAGTCCTTTACTACCCGCTACTCACTTTCATTTCCAATCAGTAAATGTTGAAACAAGCTTGACAGCCGCAATTCTTACTGCCTGAACTTCCTGAATGCCAAAATTATTGATCCGCATAAAATGTATATAAACCCTCCTCGTCCTCCATAAATAAACAGTTAGTGATCTTATTTTTGACGTTCAAATCTCCTCACCTCAATTGGCATATTATACTTTAATAATACTGCCCACTTTTCCCCATTGGATACTATCCAAATTACATTCGCTTTCAACGGTAAATATTGATGCAAGCTTGACCGCCAGAACTTCTGGACTGACGAATACGTCGATCTATGTTTATAATGTATATAAACCCACAAAAAAACAGTTAGTATCTCATGGGACTTATTTCTTGACATTCAAATCTCTTCACCTTGATTTATCATATCAATTTTTAAATATAAAAATCTTTCAACTATTAGACATCAGAACTTTTATTCCCAATTTCACATTCTGATAAAACTGAAATACACTTAATTTTTTCTGTGTTTATATATATATACCAAAGTTTTAAAACAGATATATAAATTAGTCAAAAATTTCTTTTAATTAAAAAAAACCACAAAATGTATCAATGCAATTAGTCCTTCTATTTTACCTTCTTTGTCATTCCAAATTGCTAGCTATGCGTAAAAAAATAAGTTTTTGTTGGACAAAACTTTTTATGTTGCAGTGTTTCAAGATCATTGCTTAGAAACATGTAAATATGTCACTTGAAAAAAACGTATTTAGCAGGTTTTGACTTGACCATTTTTTAACAAGTTTGAAAAAACTTTGGTGCTAAAATTTATATTCATAAATATAAAATCCATACGTCTGACTCGTCGCGTGAGGGGAGCGGAGGGGGTATGGCAGGGAGGGGTGCATGGGATAAAGGGTTTGCTTGAAACGACAGAGGTAAGGTATTTGTAGACTAATCCTGGGAGCGCGTACAATAGTATTAGAGGTAATCACGTAAATGGAATAATGGTGTCCCAGTATAATTACACATTCTATTTCCGCTAGCTTATGAGTATCCTTCCCTCTTAATAAACTAAGAGGCATAGTGTAAAATGCTCATAATACTTTATTGGAATAAGTAACTTACGATCTTACGCCTCAGAATAATAGGAAATAAATAGTAAATACGACACATAAAGGCACGCAAGACTTTTTAACAACATATGATTCAGGAGCCGCTGATCAGGAGTGCTTGGGAGTCAAACGTCAAGGTGGCGTGATCTTCCACCAATCGAAAACTTAAAAAGTATCACTCCAAGGTGGAACTATTTTTAATTTGATAACTAAGTTATTTTCTTATTCCTTATTCACATTAACCTTGAAAGTCATTTCAAGATATTTTGCCAAGCTGTCTTCTTCTTCCCCCTTTTGGCTTCCCATGTCACGATAGTTTTCTGCCTTCATGAGACGTCCCTCTACACGGCCATCAAAAGATGTTATCTCTTGAACGCTTCTAGACAATTGCTAACCTTTCTCATTGTTCCCAGTCCTGTAGAAGGGGCTCCTTTTCCACCAATATACAATTCAATGTTGATACTTTTCTTGATTTGGAAGGTCACAACTGGGTTTCCACATCCACTCCTTCAAGGTCAAGCCTAGGTCATTTCAGGATTATAGAGATTACGATATCCTGCTATTTTAGAGCTAGTTTTAGGGAGAAACATGACAAGATGTAACCTAAAATGTAGAGATGGGCCTTGACCTGACACAACTCGATCATACTTTTGACCTGCAGTAAATAAGAGGCCGACCCGTCTTTGACCAGGGTACTTTTGGACCTGACCCGGGGCAATTTTTTTTTCGCCCATAGGTGAAAAAATTGAAAATTTTGAGATTTTTAGCTGAAATTTTCCAAACCCAAACCCAAACCCAAACCCAAGCCAAAGATGGCTGACCTGACCCAACCTGAGCAACAAAAAATTGACTCTACCAGGGTCAAAAAATTTAGACCCGGACCCATCACTAAGATGATGAAGATAAAGCAAAGGAGGGTGGTAATTTGTGGCCAGGCTCAATAATTCAGAAAATATCTTGAGCTTCCAGATATTTTCAGATTACAAGGATCTCTTAAGTAGAATTTATTGATTAAACTAGGGGGTCCTCATGGCACATTGGCATGCCATCTGGCTTGGGATCTGAGGGGTCAGGGTTTGAACCCCGGCATCTCCAGCAACCTTTGACCCATTTGATGTAAAAATTATCTCTGGATTGAGAGGGAGTCATTAGACAGACCTGCAATACTCCAGGGTTAGTTAATCGGCAAGACGCTGCAATATTTTTTCAAATGAGTTTTTCCCAAATGCAGTTTTCCAGAAATATTATCTCAATTTCAGAATTTTTCCCAATTTTTCATATTTTAAATTATTGGCTTTACTACCATAACCTAACCCACTTATGATTTTTATACTTTTTGTGGGATGATGAATTCAGGATAATGTCTTCCGGAAAACTGCATTAGGGTAAAACACATTCGTAAAAAATTTGTAGCCCTGTTTATCAAGTCTGAAATGCCAAACTGGGCTCTGGAATAATCTGTGGGCCATTCTTCCTAAGTTCCAAGAGATAAAGCCATTTTGAATCCAAAAATTTAAATGAATGTACACGTACGTACATAGATTTAAGTTTCAAGGTATTTTATTATTTTTAACAATGAACCTTTTATTATCCATGTTTGATTCCTGAGCGCTCCTGATCAGCGCACTCCTGTCTCACTATGTGCCTTTACTATGTTATCTAGTTTTTTCTCTATGTGCTTAGACGCAAGTTACGTAGTGTGGATGACTTGGTTTTAGATTTAAGATTTAATACCTTTGTGATCAAAAGAGTTTGATACTGACCCAATAAAGTACTATGAGCACATTTTAAAACCAGTCTTTTATTTGTTCAAAAGGTAGGACAACTCATAGACATAGGTTAGGTGTAAGATTATTCCGACATCGCAATCTCATCAAACAATCCATAAGACCCTGTCTTATGCGTTCTGAGAGATAGTCTACATGAATCCTTAAAAATGATGAACAATATTTATATTTTACAGATATTGTTATAATGCAGTGGATTTGTATTTATCCAAAGACTGGAGAGACGAATCGGATTGATAAAAAGCATCATCAACATCAAAAACATGACTGATTTTTTGTGCTGATTTCTTGGCACTTCCTCTTTGATTTAAAGTTCTTGAGTTTGGAAATTCTTCAAGCAAAGGTGGTGACAAGAGCTGTGACTGTCTGAAAAATATTAAGGTATTTTATTAATGCATTTCAAAAAATATTTTGGTTGATCCTTTTTTTTTTATTACCTACTATCAACAATTGAAATATGATCCAGATCAGAACTGTTTGTTAAAACTAATTGGCTCTGAGGAGAAGTAGTCTTGGGCATGAAGACTTCTACAGAACTTTGGCTTTGTCTATTGGAAATGATCTGGGCTTCAGTCATTAGTGAAGTGGACATACTTTCCCTTTGTCTACAACATAAATTCAACTAAGATCAAATCTTTGCCAATGAAAGGTATAGGTACAAGGAGATTTCGCCTACTCACTGGATTGCCGGCCGCTAGTTTGCCTACCTGACTAGTTTGCCTTCCACTTTATGAAAAAGTACTAGTTCACCTACCAAGCTAATTCACAGGGAAAAACCTATCCACGGTAACTGTAAACTACAATCCGGGCTATTTTATTAATAACCTAACCTTCTAGGCCCAACCCTGTAAGTCTTATCAACCGTATCTAACACTGCGGTGAGTGCTCCACAGGGGTTTGGCCTGGATGATTAGCCCCGCAGCATTAGGCCTGGTTAATAAGACTTGCAGGGTTAGGTCTAGAAGGTTAAAGGTAAATGATAAAATAGCCCCGGATAATATTTTATAGTTTGAAGGGATAGGTCCGGTCCTGGGCCATGGCCTATCACTGCATACCGCGTGCTTTTTATGTGGTGGTTGGCGCACTAGTCAGGAAGGCAAACTAGGGTAGGCGAGCTTCTAGTTAGGCAAGATCTTCTTGCATAGAATATCATCAATTAAAACAATACCTTATTTGAACTGCAGTGTTTGTTTCAGTAGAATGACTCCTTACAAAAAGATAAAAAGAAAAATTAATAAAAATCACTTTTTGTGGTTTGGGGTTAAAGATTGAATGAGGTGATTGGATAATTCCAAGCAATCCAACCACAGAAAATCACATCCCCAGCTAGATTGGGTAATGGCAACCCCAAAAAATATTTTTATCAATACAAACCTCAAATATATTGTTGGTTGATGCTGTGTTGCACGAATCTGTAATTAACAGAATAATAGCTTGCATTATTTTGGAAAAAGTCACTAATTTCAAATGCCATTCTGACAGTAAACATCTATATATATAAAACAGACTGTTTGTACCTATGTATCTACCTATATGTCTCCTCTTTCACGCGCAAACTGCCAGACCAATCTCCGCCAAATTTTGTACAGTCCTCCACACTGACTCGGGGAAAGTTCCTAACACTAGTTTGACCCCGCTAATGTAACCCCCAGGCCCTGGGGTACCCCAAACTCCAAAACCTAAACACATCACAGGAGAAAAACTTTGCTTTACAAAAATGCTGGGCCCCGGTTGGCTAGTATGAAATAAAAGTCTGAAGAAATTGCTCAAAGTACTTGATTGGAATTCAAAAGGCAAAACTTACAAACTAACTAAGACCTGATAATCTTGCACAATCTTATGTGTAAGAATAGTAAAAAGTAAATAGTCAACAGGTTAAGGCACGCAAACCGATTAATCGACATCAGAAGCAGGAAACTATTTGATTATGAGCGCTTGAGAATCGAATGTGGATAGATAGTATAATAAATTCACTTTTTCTTTATTTCAAATATTAATTAATCCTCTCATTCCCTTTTTTCAAAATTAATCTTGGCATTTCCTTTAAAATACGTTCCCATTTTATTTCTTGATTGTTCATCAAAGATTCCTCTTTCTGATCACCCCTTTAATGATTGAATGGTCCAGACCACTTCCCAGGTAGGAAGTCCCTTTTCTTGCAAATGCCAAACATTGATTGTTTCCCCACAAATATTTGTTGCCAGGTAAACCATCAGGTTGTCTTTCCCTCCAACACTTCTGATCCGACTCTTTGACAACTTGATCCATCTCTAAGGTATTTAAACGACCGGTCCCCTCAAACAAACAGTTAGTATCTCATCGGTCTTATTTCTTGGAGCTTATCCTGTCAACACAATTGACCATAATAGGTTGTGTGACAAAGTAACAAAAAGTATCAAGATCATTATGGGCCATCTACTTAGATGAGGTGTGACACAACTAGAGATGGGCCCTGACCCGACCTACTCAACCCGAGCTTACTTTTGACCTGCAGTAAATAAGAGGCCGACCCGCCTTTGACCCGGGTACTTTCTGACCCGACCCAAAGAGATTTTTTTAGACCCGATTGGAAAAAATTGAAAAATTTGACTGTTTTAGGGGAAATTTTCCAAACCCAAACCATGGATGCGGCTGACCCGACACAACCCAAGCAACAAAAATTGACCCGACCTGATCCGGATCAAATTTTTTTGACCTGGACCCATCACTAGATATAACTCAACTGAAGAATAAATCTGATGAAAATATTAAGTAGGCCTTTATTTCCCTATTAATAGCACCCAGTCCTTGTAAGATGTAAAAAATAGATCCTACCATGAGAGGCTCATCAACAAACTGGTTCTGAATGTTTCTTTTTACATCGCAGCAAACCAAAAATGTTCTAAAAGCTTTACGAAATTTGTCTGACATTGCATTGTACAATATGGGATTGATTGCACTAGAAATTAAAATTGTGTTGATTAACATAATAATAATAATATTTTTTTGTATTTGACAGTTGTCACCAGTTCATGTAGATGCATGTTTTTGCAAACATGAGGAACCACAAGTCCAAATAAGGGCTGCTAGCATTGAAGGTGTTATAAACCAACATTCCACGGTATGGAACCCAAAGGGTTGCAAATATAGACACAACACAGGCCAACATTTTGACAACCTAAAAAAGTTATGGAAAATGTATTTTAAAAGAATTTTGTCACCTCAAAGTCTATAATTTAGTTATTTGAAGATTTTTATCCCTGCCAAAAACTTTAATACTTGATAGTTGTTTAGAACTTGAAATCATATGCTGTTACTTCAGTTCAAAAGCCAAGCTTTTTTAAACAAATCTAAGCTTAAGATTGGAGGACAAAGTATTCATGCAGTTAGCCCACACATATTCCGGTACTAACGGTATTTTACCAGTTTTTGATCGTACAACCTTTTTATCAGCGTTTAATCCCCTAGCACTCCTGATAACCACGCTCCCGTTTCACATGTCCATTAAAAAGGCTTGCGTGCCTTTACATGTTACCTAGTTATTTTCTTTTGACCTTAGACGTAAGATACAGAGACAGAAAATTAGATTTAGATTTAAGTTTTATAAAGTAAGAAGTAAAGTTTCAAAACCAATCCAATAAAGGATCATCAACATTTGTTACCAGAGTCTTTTATTTCATAAGAGGAGTTAAGTTCATTAGATTGGGTTAAGATGTAAGAGTTACGACCTACGTCTCTATCTTGTCGTAACGACTCCTTATAACCCGTACATGTACATTACAAGGTTGTTTGGGATAGATGAGGGGGGAAACAGGCCTCACAAGTTCTTTATTTGACAAGTTCATTTGTTCAACTAGTTTATAGTTTGACGAGTTTGTAGTTCGACAAGTTTGTCGTTCAACGAGTTCGTAGTTTGAGGAGTTTGGATTGGGTTCTTATAATATCAATTTTTCAGGGTTTGTAATTTGACTTAAAGAATTAAAGATAACCAAAGTTTAGGCATAGACTGACAAGTTTTGAAAGCTTAAAGAGTCTGGGGAACCTGAACTGGGAAGCACTTGATGTCTCAGTACACAGAGTGGTTTCAATGAAATTCTCCAACAAAGATTCATTACTTATAATTAATTTATCTAAACTTGGTTAAATACCTGCACTCTAGACTGGTTGGTTTTGATAGCTGCCTTTGATCTCAAATCATCTCTTCCCATGGGAAACTTGCTCTTGGATTTTGTAAGTAATGCCTTTGCAATCAACCCATAAAGGACTATGGAGAGTAGCAATGGATAAACGTAGAACAACATAAGGTCTGCAAAAAATAGCACAAGGTACTCCGTAGAGTCACGTCGTAACCTAAAGCTACATTTGGTGATATTGCCAACTCCATCAACACATATTGTTGTTGTGTTTGTCAAGAAAAACCTTTGAAAATATGTAAATTATGTTTACTTCAAAGTGTTGCAGATTTTACTATTACCATGGTGAGCAGTAACAAATGGCAAAGATCCAACACCCAACAATGACTTTTTTAGCTCTGGACAATGTGCAAATAAACTTTGATTTGATAGGATGGCAAATTGCTATGTATCGTTCAACAGTGAATGCAGTCAACGAAAGAGCTGTAAATGAATAATTTTTAGCACCTTTATTTGCAACAGATTACCATAACAATTCTCCTGTATCAAAAAAGATTATGAATTGTTCCATGTCTAGGCAAAAATCACCAGATAGTATGACACTATATGCGGCGCTTAATTCATGTTCTTTTCTTTATTTTGCTTTAACAATATTTTAATAAAAATGTTCAATTTCTTTCAAATTCCTGTTAAACTCATTTCAAGACAGGTTCCCACATGGTCTCTCATTGTCACGACTTTTGACATTAAGATAGCATTTCAGCACAAGGTATGCACGCTCCTCCAATCAACTAGTACCACTGGTTGATCCCCCTCATTGGTCACAACTCTGATTTGAGTGTCTCCAATACCCTACTTAACCTGAAGCATCTATTCCAAGATATTGTAGGTAAATCATCAGTGTACATCCAACAGGTCCCCAAACCCATCGATGGCCAAGAATATGGTAGCTTAAAATTTCTTGTGGAACTGAAGATACCAGAGTTATTGTGTCAGCAACAGCCAAACTAACCTGAAAGTTACAAATAGATGGTATATCTGTTTGCAACGAAGATTAGTATCTTATTTCTAACCAAGTAGCAATTAGTTGTTGTATGCATAGATCGGCTACGGCTTACAACACAGCAAACTAAAACATTGCCAAGAACTCCAACTAAGAAGATGATTCCTTGGACAGATGTTCCAACAATGCCATAAGTAGATGAAAAGAACTCCTGTTTGCCACAAGTAATATTAGAAATGGTCAAATTTGTTGTAACCTAACAATAAACAATAAAAGTTAGCTATTATTTTTGCTGCTGATAAATTTTGTTTGAGTAATTTGTCGAATCTCTGTTTTTACCAAATTCATGACAGGTCGAATCTCCGCTTTACCAAAAATTTGTTCCGTCAAATTTCCGGTTTGTCAAATTCATGATAGCCAACAAACGTAAATTTTATGAATCGTTAAATTTGACAAGACGGAAATTTGACGGAACAAATTTTTGGTAAAACGGCGATTCGACGAATCGTGATTTGATGAATTTTCATAGCACTGAGTAATTAGCTTACGCTCAAGCAATCCAATCCAGAAGTTGCATTTTGTAGATTGTTGCAATCTGACAGATGCCCTGATGTTTCATTATTCATTTTCAAACTAGAATTAAGATTTGTAATTGATGGTAAATTATTTTTCAAACAAATGATGTATTTTTGAATAAATTTGAAGCCTTTATTCAACTTTTTCAGAAAAAAAAATTATATAAAATATAACTAACATTCATTCATTAGCTTTATTTGCTCTAGTTTTATACACATATCATAGAAATACATGCATAACTTTATAAAAGCGTAATTTCCTCAGAAGTTACTTTGATCATTGTCAAAGATAAAATTGAGGTT
>Ga0194133_10007592_pt1 | contig 12927 bp, 8 predicted proteins | sample TA2KigOf40mmetaG_FD_155448 | JGI IMG/M metagenome (GOLD analysis project Ga0194133, IMG submission 155448) | Freshwater microbial communities from Lake Tanganyika, Tanzania - TA2015055 Kigoma Offshore 40m | ecosystem: Environmental > Aquatic > Freshwater > Lake | place: Tanzania: Lake Tanganyika...
TCAAATCGTAATATACGATTGCGAACGAGGAAACCAAAAAAGGCTTGTAAACAGCCAAGTAAGTGGAATTCTTCAGTTCTTGATTCAACCAACAAATTGTGTTAACTATCTCTTTTAGAAATATGGTGTTGATCTGATACGATTTACTCACAGTAAAAATGCAGCAATTCATGCTTCGACAAAGAGAGATGATGCTATTCGATACCTGTCTCTTCACGACAATAAATTTATAAGATATTTTACAGGGCATTCAAAGAGGGTTATCAGGCAAGTTCATTTTCTAGACCCTGTAGTTTGAAAAAAAGTTCTTTAATTGATGATATTTTAGCCTAGAAATGTCACCTGCTGACGATCTTTTTTTGTCCGGAGCACTTGATAATTCTGTTCGTCTGTGGGATCTGAAAAGCCCTACTTGTCTTGGAGTCATGTCGGTAGGGCTCAATAATCAGCTTTTTATTTGATATTTTCATTATCTAGAAATGCAAATTGTGTTCTCCCACAGATTCAAGGAAAGCCTGTCTGTGCTTTTGACCCAGAAGGAATAATATTCTGCGTTGGCGTACAGTCTGAGCAACTCAAATTGTAAGAAAATATTAAAAAACATGGCTTCACTCCGGTAAATATTTTAAACTCATTTATTCTCTTTACACCTCTAGATATGACCTCCGATCTTTTGAGAAAGGCCCTTTTGTTACTTTTAAGCTACCACAGGTAAACTTTAAGACAAGCTTCTAAGCAGTAAATAAAGGGCTTAAGAACTTTGAACTTTAAGGAAAAGCAATGTGAATGGACGGGGTTGAAATTCAGCCCAGACGGAAAACACATTTTGTTGACAACAAATGGCAGCGTAATGAGGCTTATCGATGCATTTAACGGAAACCCTACACAAGTAAATTCTTATCAAATTTCTGCACAACAGTCAATCTTGACTGAGACAATTATCTCATAGAAATGATTAATTAAGGCAAACCCAGGGGTCAAAGATTTTGCCCAGACTGGGTATTTAACCCCAGTCTCTCACTTCTCAGCCAGTTGTCATAGCAATGAGCTACAACAACCCCTTTTTTCTTGTGAATATTTGACCCAGGAAAAATTTTAAACAAACAAAATAATCTTCTAATTGATGCTTTTGTTTTGCTCACGGCTCTCTTTTTTCCAGAGTTTTGCCGGTCACTTAAACAACAAAGGAATACCGATTGAGGGTTGTTTTAGTCCAGACAGTAAATTTGTCATATCTGGCTCCACTGACGGAAGGGTGCACGTGTGGAACACAGAGACCGGATACAAAGTATATTTTTAAAAATCCACCGAAAAAATAAGATCAAATCAAGATTTTTTCCTCCAGGTTTGCGTCCTAAACGGCGGTCATCCGAGTGCTGTACAATGTGTTCAGTTCAACCCATCTTTTTTGCTAATGGCAACAGGATGTAGCCATTTGAATCTGTGGCTCCCTAAAAACGAAATACCTTGAAGAACATTACAAAACTTTTGTAAATATTAATCACGATGAAATAAATTTGCTATAAACTCAATTACCCCTGGCTATAAATGGGGTCAATTTATACCTCAGAATTACGAACTCCGTCTTTTGTGATATAATAATAGGGGCTACCTTTCCACATCAGGGTCTCACCGTCCAAAATAAGCCTTTTTTGGATGATTAGGAGGATGTCTTGTTCAAAGTTTCGGCCCTTTTGGCAGCTAGAACTCGAGTGGGATATCTGAGCTACACTTGCCAGGGTCCCCAGATCACCACCAGTAAAAGAAGAGCCCGCGCCATTGAGCCATCATGTTTCTTGGGGTGGGGGACCAGAATAAAGGAAAAAGAGAAAAACATAATTATAGGCTCTTTTGCTCTTCCTCTTAGGGTCATGGTCATGCCACATTCTTGGCAACTAAGTCCATCTGTTCCCTTTAAATTCCACTCCCATACCTTTTGTGAATCCAAATATCATTCTTCCATCTATTTTTGTGTAACTTGACTGCGAGTCGAGACGTAACCCACTTATCTCTAGCTTTCGCTCTGCGCGCACGGCCGTAACTCAAAAATCAAACCAAAACAAAAGCAACGCGCTCGAAGTCGAATGTTGATCAAGCAAACTCTAAAAAAAGGGGATTGCTTGATCGAAATTTAGCGATTGATTGTAACCAAGTGAATTTTTATCTTGACTTCTGTCGGTTATCTGAATATTTCTTACCAAACGAAGAGACCAATTTTCTGCAGGCCTGAAAATGTCGTCCAACGCTGTCCAAAAGGTGTGTTCTAACAAAAATATTAAGGTTTTTTTTAATTTGTTCAAACTGTTTTCTGAACTTAAAATCTTTTTTAATAGGTTTCAGAAGTTCGAGACATTACTCGTATTGAGCGCATTGGAGCCCACTCTCACATCAGAGGGCTTGGGCTTGATGAGTCTCTTGATCCAAGACCAGTTAGCCAAGGTGAATTTCAAGTCAAGTTGAGTAAACCACTTTTATATGCTGATCTTTAAATTTATCTACTTTTAAGGGCTTGTCGGTCAAACACGAGCAAGAAGAGCTGCAGGACTTGTATTGGAAATGATCAAAGAGGGAAAAATTGCTGGACGAGCAGTTCTAATTGCAGGAACTCCTGGCACTGGTAACTCATGACTCATAAATATTTGACTTTAAAAGTTAGGTTTTTTTAAATTAATCTAAAAATCAAAATTAATCCTACAGGAAAAACAGCCATAGCCATGGCCATGGCTCAGTCTCTGGGATCAGATACTCCCTTTACTGTCATGTCTGCCTCTGAAATTTACAGTTTAGAAATGAACAAGACTGAGGCTTTGATGCAGGCTTTCAGGAAAAGCATCGGTGTGAGGTTTGTAAATCTTAAATCTAAATAAATGGCAACCTGAGCATAACTTTCCTGCACAATTCATCATTAAATATTTAGAATCCGGGAAGAAACCGAGATCATTGAGGGTGAGGTCATCGAAGTTCAAATTGATAGACCTACAAACGGGTCTGGGCAAAAGACCGGGAAAATTTCACTGAAGACTCTTGAAATGGAAACCGTTTATGATCTGGTATTAAATAAAAAATATTATCTCTTGACGTTTTCTGATTTTTCATTGCGTTTTGAAAAATTTCAATTTTACAGCCTCCTTGAGTATTAATTTTGTTTTTATAGGGAAGCAAAATGATAGACGCTATTTTGAGGGAAAAAGTTCAAGCTGGAGATGTCATAACGATTGATAAAGCCACTGGAAAAATATCAAAGCTAGGAAGATCGTTTACTAGGGCTAGGGATTATGATGCAGCAGGACCACAAACAAGGCAAGATTATTTTTTTATTTTTTTTTGAAATATTTTAAGACATATCTTTCTATAAATACCAACAAAAATGTAGGTTTGTTCAATGTCCTGATGGGGAATTACAAAAAAGAAAAGAGGTTGTTCACACAGTCACACTCCATGAGATCGATGTTATCAACTCAAGATCACAAGGATTTTTGGCCCTTTTTTCCGGAGACACCGGCGAAATTAAGCCCGAAGTCAGAGAGCAGGTATTTCGAAAAGTTTTTCGATTCAATATCTCGGAGCTTAACTGTTATTTTTTTTATCGAAGATAAACGCTAAAGTTTCTGAGTGGCGCGAGGAAGGCAAAGCAGAAATTGCTCCCGGTGTATTGTTCATTGACGAAGTTCACATGCTTGACATCGAGTGCTTCTCTTTTCTCAATAGAGCCCTTGAAGACGATATGGCTCCAAGTATGGCCATTATGCTCGTGCTTGTTTCGAATAGAATAGATACATTTTTTTTAATTATTCAGTTCTCATCATGGCTACAAATCGTGGGATAACAAAGATTCGTGGTACAAATTACAAATCTCCCCATGGAATTCCAATCGACCTGGTAAAATATCAAACGTATTTTCTGCAAAACAATTTTAAAGCTGAATCTATTAAATCAGTTAATATTCAATAAACAAGAGGTTTTTTTCAGTTGGACCGTATGATAATAATACCCACGACGGCATACCAAGAAAAAGAACTACAACAGATTTTGAAAATTAGGTGCGAAGAGGAAGATTGTGAAATGTCAGAAGACGCTTTAAAGGCAAGCTGCTCGTTTAAAATATCAGCACATTTTCAAAATGACTTATTTGTTATCCCTGCTTATTTTTAGGTACTTACAAGAATCGCCATTGAGTCAAGTCTTCGTTACTCCATTCAACTCATCTCTGTTGCTAATTTAGTGAGCCACGAACAAACGTCAGCTTTTTATAAACGGCCTCAAAAAAGTTTTCTTTTACCTTTCAGGTTTGCAGAAAGCGAAACGGTACCGAAGTAAGTGTCGAAGACATTAGGCGAGTTTATTCGCTATTCTCAGATGAGGCAAGATCAGTTCAGTTTTTGACAGAGTATCAAAAGGTTGACTTTCAACAAAATTACCTAAGAGTATTTTAAAAGCTAAGCTAATAAACATTTAAATTATCTAGGAATTCTTGTTCAATGAAGAGACTGGCGATACAGAAGTCGATGAGGAAATGGCTGATGAACCTGAAAATTCTGAAGTTGAGCCTGTCGAGCAAGATTAACCCAATGGCATTTACCCAGCAAATGAGTTTTTGGTTATTATTCAAATTGTAAATAAGAAAACGTTCCTCAGAAATTGTTTCTTTCAACAAAAATTAAATTTTTCCTAAGTAAGAAGTATCTCAATTTAGCTCTTTATTTTAGTAAACCGAGTCTCGATTTTGGATTATAACTTTCATCCAACAAGAAATCCTCCGTCTACTGGTAGAGTAATCCCGTTGATCATGCCAGCTTGTTCGCTCAAAAGGAACACTATCCCGTTCACAACATCATCGGGCCCTAGATAATTCAAAGGTTAAATGAATGAAACCTCAACTACTTCAGTGTTTTGATTACGTGCAAATTTTCCAAGAGGTATTCTGTCCATCATGGGTTTCACCTTTGCTGGGTCTGACCAATGTACTTCAGCCATCGCAGTTAGGGTCACCGTGGGGTTTATGGCGTTCGTACGAATCTATTGACAAGTGGACATTTTTTGAACTACAAACTTAGGAGGTTTTTTACCTTAAAGGGACCCAATTCCAGAGCCATAGATCTCGTGATCTGATCCATGGCAGCCTTTGAGGCTCCATAAGACGTGTGATCTTTCAGGGCTCTCATTGAAGCTTGAGAGCTAACGTTAACAATGGCACCAGGCCGATCCAGAGCAATTAGCTTTTTCGAAATGACTTGGCTGATGTTTACCAACGGTTTCAAATTCACATCAAAAATCCTTTTGAAAAAAATCTTTACTTGTGTGAAAATATTATTGAATTTCAATACCTGTTTAATTCAGATTCAGTCACTTCCAAGAATGGGGTTTGTTCTCCTGTACCTGCATTGTTAATCTGAAGAGGACCTTTCTTATCTGTTCCCAACTGAATTATTTGTTGCAGCTTGAACTTACCAGATAATCAATGATGGGCAAGCCCTCCACAATATCCCGAGTTGCATTCCAATCTGAGATATCTTGGCAAAATGTCTTTATGGATGGGTGTTGTTCCCTCAAAGAAGCCAATCCTTCCTCACTACGAGAAATTGCAAATACTGTAGCCCCAAGATCGTGTAGCCGGATTGCAGCTGCACGACCAATTCCTTAAAAAGAAATGAATGGATTAGTTCTCATTCTGATAGTTTTATCATGTTTCTGTCATACCAGCCCCAGCTCCTGTTACAAGAGCAGTCTTCCCTTGAAAATCCATTTTGGATGTGAGATCCTAAGAGAAAAGAAAATTTTCAACTACAATTACATGAAGAACCGGTTTTTTCAGTCACTTTCAATGCTTGATAGTCAAAAACTCTTCAAGAAAGAGAATTTTCTATGGTCAACAAAGATTCAATACAATTTATTTTTGATTAAAATAGGAAAACTCAAAACATAACTGACAATAAGAAAAACAATTTTTCTCAACAAAAACTATTCAGCAGAAAATATTTTAATCATCCACCTTGCTTCATTGCCCTGTCTTTGTTGTACCCTTCGAGCTCTTTGGTTTCAGGTATGAAGGTGCGTCTCCAATACAATTTCCCCTTGGGCTTTCTGGACAGCTGAAAAACTGCATATACACTTGCTTTTAGCGATGAAAATCTAGTTGCTTCGTCTTGCTGGAACAACATTTCATAAAAAACTAAACAATGAAATCCAGAGGGTTCTTTAGAAATGATTTATTTGAATTTTGTATAAAATAGAGAAACGGAGAATGAATTATTTCGAAATAGTTGGATCCTTCGGATAGTTCTTGAATTAACTTTTTTGATATAGTATATTCTGGATAAGTCTAAGCAATCAGTTTTCTTGTGTTTTTTAAGTCAATAAAGATTTCATTGGCTAGTCAAAGTTCATTTGTTCTCCTATTCGTCGATATACGACCACAGCTCTTTCTCGTAGCCCTCATGGACATGATTCAGAAGGACCTTCCGACGACTATCGCAGTACCTAAATTATGTGTAAAATATTAGTGAAGCTTTAGGTACATCTTAAATGAGCAGAGTGTACTTTTAAATAACCTTAATCTATTTGAGAGTCCGTCTTTTTTTATCTAAGCTTTTCACACTGGTAAGGAATTTTTTATTTTTATCATTGTCAAGGGTCGAATGCAAATACACAAGAAACTGTACAAGACATATGAAAAGGTTTAGTGTTTACCTGTATTTATCTTGAACCTTCTGTTTAATGTCTGCAAGATTCTCTGATGTGATGTCTCGTTCAAGATATTCAGACAAGGTTTCTGTGGCAGTTTCCAAATCTTTCTGATTAGCCTTTTAAAAAAATATGATATTTAAGCAGCTCAAGATTTCATTGACGGGAAAGAAAAGCTCTTACCTCAAATATTTCACTTTGATTGTTTTTCTTCAAATAAAAAGCAAAGACGTAAGTATACATTAGAGTTCTACGACACTCACAAAGAATGTCCACAGCCTTTTTCAAGAATTGAACCTCGATCCAAGACATATTGTGCTGCTGCATCTCTTCCATTTTATCCTTAAAAAAGATATTTTAAGATGAGTTTAAAAGCTTAGTTTTCAAGACAATCTTTCCCTTCAAATTTCAGTTGCCACTATGGAAAATCACAAACCTTTATGGTACTATAAAGCTTGTTTTCAAACTTCAGCGACTGAAGGTGATTCATGTAACGATTGCAGTAGAATAAGTAACGTTGAAGAGCTGCTCTCGATCTTTCCTGAATTAAAATGTTTCAATTGCACACTTTCAAAAAAGAAAATTTTCGTTTACGATTGTTTAGAAAAGAGATAGCACACCTGTGCGTCCCTTGCACTTTTTGCCTCCTCGACATTGTAACGATTGCAACTATACCTAATTAAGATTTAAGTACGTTGGTTAATGATTAAAAAGCAATAACTTAATTAAAAAGTCAATATACCAAGCAGTTCCATGAGGCTCCCAAGATCCAAGACAGATCCAACAGAAGTCCATTCTACAGTATTGATTTTTGCAAACCTTTCGATTGAACAAAGATTGCATGGATCAGTCGAGAAAAAATTCACTTTTTAAGTTAAATTACCATGTGATTGCATCCCCCGTCCTTTTCGATCGTTGCTCCGCATTTGGGACAGTCCTTTGTGTTTGCAGAAATCCAATTGGAAGTTTCTGAATCATCATCACATTTTTTGATCCATTTTTTTATTAGACAGCACCTAAGACCGAAAAAGTTTTATGTTTATTTATGACCTTGACCTAATAAAACAGTTCTTTGTACCTGACTGGTTCGTGCCAGCGTTCTCCGCAAGCAAAACAGAATTGATGTCCACACCTTAAAAAATACATATTTATAAGAAAATAGATTCGCTAATTTTTCTCAAACGATGTCTTGGCCTTACTTGCATTTCACAGGTTTTGCGTCTATATGGTTTACTTTGATGGCATTATTGCAGTCTGGAGCAGTGCACCATTTTATAAGACGATTGCACTAAAACAGATATGAAATTTTTAATAGATCCTAGAATGAAGAGTGATATCTATTGACGGCATTTGAATTGGCACTTACCTGTACAAAATTGTTTGTTATCAGGTGTTGATATTTTAGCTTTATTTTAGGATCTTTGACAAGTTTGAATACGGTCTATTTGGAAACATTACAAAGGTTTTGTCTCAAACATCATTAAAATATTAAGATCCCGAAGGAGATTCTTACCTGGTCGTCTACGAGAATGTCACAGTTACTTGAAGGACAGGCAATCGTTTGGCTAGCACCCTCGTCGACAATCTTACCGGTCAAGTATTCAGTCCAACAGGACGTACAAAAAAGATGTCCGCACTCGATGCCAGTCATCATCTAAAATTTGATTGACAGCTTTTTGTCAAGGAACTGAATATTGTAACCCTTAATGGTGTTGACTTTACAACAATTCCTGTCACTGAATGTTGTCTAACTGTTACTTGAAGAAATTTGAAAATTATGATTAATGAACGAGATAATTATTATCAAGTTAACTGCCTAAGAATCTATCCTGACCGAGAAAATCGCCTGGTCAAATGATTAATTAAGGCAAATCCAGGGGTCAAAGGTTTTTCGCAGAACAGGTATTGAGCTTCAGTCTCCCAGTTCTTTGTCTACCATTAGGCTACAGCGACCCCATAGTATTATGAAAGGTTAGCGCTAATTGAGTCAAAACTAAACATTTTGAAAATGATCTTACTCCTTTAGGTGCCTTAATATAACAAATTTCACAGTCATAAACGGAAGGTTCAGGATTTGAGCTTCCAAAGCTTCTGAGTTTCATTTTAAGAGTAGACAGTACTGACGTCTGAGCAAAACCTTTTTTGCTTGGAGGTACGACCCTTGCTTCTACAAACATTGACTCCTGAAAGAGAAAACTAGCTAGATATACATTCAATTTTTTATCTTTTTCTGTTGATTTATGTTGACAGAAAGTCTTCTTTAAACCTTCTGAACCATACCTGGTCGTCAGAGTAATATCGTTCCATTAACTTCTCTTTGTCCCATTTGAAATGATTTAGCAGGATTCTTACTGTGGTCGCTGAAATCTGTTAGTTTCTAATTAGAAAATACCTCATTATCCTCAATTTAATTCACTTACTTGCATCACATTATTGACTTCTTTGATTGACTCTACCATGTATTGGACAATTTGTTCAGTTGAAAGGACTTCGTGAAAGTAATCGTCTTCGTCAGACTTAATTTCATGATGCGAAGGTCCCTGATCTTCCCCTATCCCACCTTCAATTTCCATGCCTACGAAATGGAAATCTTATTTTATACACTAAAAGAATTATTAATTGGGTACTGACCAAAATCTTCCTCGGTATCGTCATCATCCTGAGGTGACTCATTCCCTGAATCGTATTCTCCAAAGGGTGCTTCATCTGATGACATGTTTCGTAAAATCTGTTGATGAAGATTATTATTTAGAAATTGACAAATTTTGCTGCTCCATGACAGAGCTCTTTGAAGATGCAGGACGTTTCAAATAGTGGCTATTTTTTTTGCTCGTGAAGAGAAGTTAGGTACTTGTTAAACACAAGATTTGATATTACAGGCTATATTCCTGACAACGGATTTCCTGGACGTTGTTAGTTTCTTTAAAGACTTTAAACACATGAGCTTACATAAAAAAGGTTTTGTTACTTTTTGAGGGAAAGAGGAAGACCCATAAGTTAAGTATGATACAAATCAACTTACCTGACTTACAAAAAGCTGTATATTTGAGTCTTAACTCACTGAAATTTGAAATTTCTGACTAACAATTTTCGTTCCTATCAATTATTTTTATCTTTTCCTTCTATTTTGTTCTTTGCCGATATTTGTGTCGATGAGACTTAATTGTTGGAAACAAAACTGTAGAGCTATTTGCTGAAGACGCGAAGAAGAGACTTTTTCCTTTGATTCTCAGCAACCACAAAACATCTTGAAAAAGCTCAAAACAAACTTTAACTTATTTGATCAGAATAAAAAAAAGTCCAAATATCAAATTTGTCTGTTATTTCGAATTAACAAGAAATTCGTGGCACAAAGACTTTGGTTTAATTAACATCCCTATATATCTTTAGTACTATAAAATAAATATTAGTCGCAGTGATCAGATGAAAGAGTCTTTATTAACCTTGGAAAAAATGAGGAACTAAAATTGATAACAGGAACTCAAAAATGACAAGTTAGAAAAACGACATTTGTTTGGAAGTAAATAAAGTTTTTAAAGTATCATGTGATACATTCACAGTATTATGGTAAAAATTTTAAACCAAAATGACGGTGGTCTACTTCAAAATCGTTTGTAGGCTCGATAATGTCAATTATTGTCAGCTGGTCTAGTTACCCACATCCAAGACGTCAACAAACAGTTCACTGCAGTCGTTTGGTCCACGGAAAAGTCGTTGCTCGTTAGCCGAGTGGGGCCAGCAAGCCGGTTGGGCAACTCATGTTGAAATCTGTGGCTCAAATATTGGCCAAAAAAAGGCTGAAGAAAGGCTAAATTACACAGGCATTTTTTGCACCGTTTTTAGGCTGTTTTTGACTTTTATGTCGTTTTCAAGCCATTTTTTTTGTTGTCACCCAAACGGCCAAAAAATGGCCCAAAAACGGTGCAAAAATGTTGTGTAACTCAGCCTGAACTGAAAAAGTGAAAAGCTAAACAGTAAATAATTTTCCCACCCAGGTGTTTCAGGAACCGACAGGATAAATAAATATAAATTGCTTTTTTGAAGAAACTTTTCCTGCCCTGGGGAAGGCTGACTCGACTCAAGCAGCCAAACTGTCAAAAAAAATTTCTCCAAGCCATCTGAACCACAGGGGCGGTACCTGATGGACCATCCTGAGCTCAACAACCAAAGGAATAGCTGGCCATTTATAAATATATAATATATATACTAGCTGAGGTACCCGGCGCTGCCCGGGTTATTATGCAACCTGCTGAGCATCTTAAAAATGTGTCCTTCAGCTTTTAGGTTTTCAAGCGCCCCCAAGCCCAGGGGGTGAAGAGGCGGGGGTCAAACCTGGATCAAAACCTTCCTTGGACACATGGGGATGTGCGTGCAAAATTTCATCAAGATCGGTGTAGGGGTTTGGATTTCCATTAGCCCTCCATATACCAACAGACAGACATCTGTACGCCCATTTTTATATATATAGAAGATAGAAGATAGCTAAATAAATGGGCGTACAGATGTTTGTATGTGGAGGGCTAATGGAAATCCAAATCCCTGCACCGATTTTGATGAAATTTAGCACACACATTCCCACCTGTCCAAGGAAGGTTTTGGTGCAGGTTTGACCCCCTCCCCCCCTGTGCATGGGGGGCCTAAAACACTAAAAACTGAAGGGAATATTTTTCAAAACTGTTAACAAAGCAAAGGGTGTTCAGCAGGTTGCAAATTAACCCAGGCAGCGCCGGGTACCTCAGCTAGTGGAGAATACAATTGTCTCAGTCAGACCAAGGGCACGGAGGCAGAGGCTCCCTTCAGCCTTCACATCACTTAACTTAATCCCACTTCAGTTCATTTTTTGTCTATAAAAGTTTCAAAATATTTAAAAACTGCTTCTTTTAATTTGACTTTAAAGTTTCTGACATCTGTCAGCAGACAAATCTATTGTACAGAATTTTGATGGATCATCATGGATCGTTCAAAATTGCTACTTTCATTAAAGGGATTTATTTATTCAATTTTAGAAACTTTTAGAATATCGAACCCTCCATTTTATTCATTTCTTGGATCATGGGTGGTCTGGGCTTAGCTCAGTATAGATCTTTAAGGTTAAATATCTCAGCTCCTAGACAAAATATCAAAATTCTGTTTGGTAGGATTTTGAGCCATTTATATGAGAAGTATTCCTGCCAAATTTCAGCCCTGTAGCTGCAAAACTGCGGGAGGAGATAGAAGTTGAGGTTATGGCCGTACGGACGTCAAGCATTCTTTACCCATAGATTCAAAATTGAGTAGGCGCAAGAAAAAATTACCTAACTGCAAGCTCGCAAAGATATAAGGCATAGCTAATTCAAATTAAAAGCAAGAGAAAAGTTTATAAAACAACATTTTTAGTTTAATATTTGAACAAAAAATCTTATTTGATAAACTTTTCTCTAGCTCTAAAATTGTAGGAGCTATTAAAGACAAAGTTGAAGGCCATTTTTTCCGGTTTTTTGCCATTTTGAAATGGCGCCGCCGGTTCATTCAGAGGCCAGAGCTGCCTTTTAATTACCTCAACTTCTAGACACATCAACAAACTTATAAAACAAAAAATATTCTCAATGAAATTCTTGTTCCAAAAATCCAAAAATATGCTTGATAGCACAGATAGTTAAAGAGTTAATAGCCCATCCCTGGCCAAAATTTTGTGAAAAAAAGTTGTGGAGAAAAAATTTCTCTTTCCAAAACCTAAAAATATTCCATTTATTAGCACAAAAACTTAGGGAGTAGTAGTATTTCAAAGTTAATACTTAATACCTCTGACCACAGACATATAAGTAATATTCCATGTCTCTGCCTCTGACCCCTGAAAAAACGTCACAGACAGACAGACACCTTTCAAAAACCACTAGCCCAATGAAAATTCTAAACTTGCCGCTCAATTCTCTCACTGGCGGATAAATTTCAAACTTCAAACAACATATGTTGGCGTAAATCGAAATTTCTAGATTCGCTCTAGAAAATAGCCGCTTTCGGCTTTAGAAAGCGAAATCAACTGGCCAAATCAGGGCGGCAGGCAAATCGAGCTTAAAAATCGGACGCTAGATGGAGCTGCCTACAAGGCTATATAATTGACAGTTGGTTAGGCCTTAGAGATATGTACGATAGGTAATCAATTTAATTAGTGGATTGAAACAAAATTGGCTTTTCAAAATTAGAATATAACCCTAATTTTAGTGACTTGTGTGAAAATTGGGTCATTTTTCTTGCTCCAGCCAGTTC
>Ga0194133_10007595_pt1 | contig 12925 bp, 7 predicted proteins | sample TA2KigOf40mmetaG_FD_155448 | JGI IMG/M metagenome (GOLD analysis project Ga0194133, IMG submission 155448) | Freshwater microbial communities from Lake Tanganyika, Tanzania - TA2015055 Kigoma Offshore 40m | ecosystem: Environmental > Aquatic > Freshwater > Lake | place: Tanzania: Lake Tanganyika...
AAACTCCCCCCTCGCTTCGATTGGGAGGGACAAGTAGGTAAAGGGAGGATTTTATATTTTTTGGGAATCAAGATCTTTGAAACCCTCCAACTATAAAAGATATGGATTTGAAGTTAAAAAAATGCCAAGTTTGTAAAGTGTAAAACCTTTACTTTCTTTGTAACCCGCTTACACTTAGTTTGTAAAGGTTGGATTCTAAGTTTAATCTCAAACCCTGAGAATGAGAAAAATGATTTTTATTTCTACCTTAAATTATCTTAGCTTGTTTTGAATTTTAGCTCTTAAAAAATTCAAAGATAGTTGACTGGTGTAAAATAAACCTTAAGGAGGTGACAATTACAATATTTCAAATCATTTTCAGGGTGGAATCTGTCCGGACACGTTTCGAGTCACGGTGAGTAAAAGCAATGATAGTTCCTAAAAAAAGTTTTAAAAAGTTCTATCAATTAATGTCCCTAAGATAACCTAACAAACGTTTTTTACTAATTAGCAAGGAGGGTACTGTGGTCTTCAGGGTGTGTGTTAGGATGAGAGAGTATGAGGAAACCCAGTGATGACTGACCCAATCAAAAAAAGAATCAATGTTGAACTGTTTATTGATAGAATGGTAGACCTTTAAATAGGAGATACTTGGACCAGAGTTTTGACCGATGAAGGTGATCAGTGAGTTGCACTAGCAAAGTGGGGGGAGCAAGTATACCTTGGGCAGAAAGGCTATCTTGATATGAATGATCAGTCGTAAACCTGTCTTGAAGTGAGTTTAATCTGAATGTAACAGATATAGAACATTGTGGTTAAAATATTGTAATAACAAAATAAAGAAAAGAACTTGAATTTGGCACATTGTATGATATAATTGATGTAAAAAACACATTGTTGTCTGTAGTAGTATATTGTTCATTGAGAAACTAGTTTTCCTTATGTAAAGGAATTATTAAGAAAGGAAAACATCTTGTTGATTATCCACAAAAAATTAGGAGTTTGCAGTTTAAATTTTCAAAGTGATCCTTTTATCTTTACTTTACTCACTTGTTTCCTATAAATATATGATGTTATAACAAAGCCTCTAACCTTAAAAGATAACCACCATGTCAAAATTGGTGACTTTCTTATTGATATTTGCTGTCACCTTAGCACTCTATCCCAGTCCAGCTACTTAAGAAAGAGAGCTGATGCATAATCCATTTAATTATTTTCAATTCATTAATAGACAAATACTGGACAAGCAATACCAACGATTTGTGGACTCAATACTGGACAGCACAGTAAAAAAATCTTAAGATACAGTACTTTCGATATGATGTCGTTTCGCCATATGCCGATTCGCCACAGTTGATTCGCCGTATGAGCCAGTTTGCCATATGCCAATTTGCCACAGTCGTTTTGCCATATAACGTGCGCTCGCGCATGCTAACATTGCCAACCTAACGTAACCTAATGAGCGCGCGCGCATGCTAACCTAACCCTGCGGGGCTAACAAGACGAGCGCGCGGTACGACGAATAGGCATATGGCAAACTGGCTCATATGGCGAATCGACTGTGGCGAATCGGCATATGGCAATAAGGCATATGGCGAAACGTCATATTCCCAGTACTTTCGTTTAATTAAGACTGGTTTTTTTTAATGATTGTTTAAAAGTCTATGTCGATATTGGGGCTCAAGGATCTGATTCTTCAACTCTTTCCTTTGCTTTCAATGGTGTGAGCACAACAAGATTATGGGAGATTCAAGTTTCTCAAATAGAATGTACTAACACCATCAGGTCTAAGCAGATATTCAAAATTATTTTTCATCTCAAAAAGAACCAAATAAATAAATTCAAACAGGCCACCAAATGGTTGCCTCCAGTTCTGGACAACACTTACAGGGCGAATCACAACATTCAACTTTTTAGCTACTGCTTCATCCGGACACTTGGCCAATCAGGAGTAAAATTCAATTTTTTTGTTATGAAACTCAAAGTGGTATTTTTCAACACCTTTATATCATCCAAAGATATTCTGCCTGCATTAGACGCCAAGCTGGGTATTGTTGTGTCCAGTACCAAGTGTGTCCTGGGATTCCAAACGCGTTCTCTTTAGATACCTCTACCAGTATTCTAGGTCTGGTGGATTCCTCTTGCACCTTGGATTATATTGGAATACCAAGTAAATTATAAAAGCTACATTAAAAGATCTTTTAAATTCTGTTTTGGTTTGTAGGTTCTAATGCTGCTTGCAGCAACACTGCAAACACTGTAAGTGGTAAATACTGTGGATCTTATTTGGGTATGGGTGCTGCTTCAGGATCTATTGCTGCCATAAGTCAAACCATTTGTGGTGAGAAAATATTAATCACATAACTCAAACAAACTTAATTGAAAGTAATTTGTAAAAATTGAAGCAAAAAAACTTGACACAGGTCAGTTTTCCTTCTCATGCCCTGCCTGCTCTTCATAATTCACTTGAAATATGATCTGTGCTAGGGATAATGTTGGAATTGAAACTTTTAACTCATGGAAAAGGTCTTCATTCAATGAAACCCTCAAAGTAGTTTATTAAGTGGGAATATTCTGGTACCAAAGAATAATTTGACTGTGTGCTAGCTGTTTAATTATATCAAATACTTTTGCAATCAATATCAAATTCAGCAGACCGGTAAAATACCAAACCCTCCCGAGCGTCTCATCTCCCCCTACCCAACTATAGCCTCACACCAAAGCATTTTTCTCCTCTTTGCTTAGCAATATTCGAATAGACTTATTTTTATTTGTATTTGGAACACGGCTGCAACTTACAAACATTTAACAAGTTAAACAATTTGAGCTTTTTAACAACCGGGTTTGGCCAGCAATTCGCAATCGGTTGCGATTTGCTGGCACATATCAATGAATGATCAGTATATGTAGAAATTAGTCAAACGATTAATCAGAAAATGTTCAATTTGTGGTTTGAAAAGCATTTGAATCACTCAATAATAAGCTCGTCGTAGGTCAGAATATGTACAATTACAATTTTTATCACAGATTTTTCACTTTGTCAAAAGCTCGTCCATCACAGGTTAATTGTTATGAAAAAATGCCTTTTTTAGATTTTTCCTAATGTATTCGTCTGTAAAATCTCCAACCCAGTCAAAGGTAACGGAATTCAGTGCTTGGAGTCAGTTTTTTAGGCTATAGTTTCCAATTCTCGTATTGGCTTTGTTGATAAATTTTGCTCTCTTGGGTAGCCTGTCGTTAATGTAGGATGATTTGTGGAGATCCTCTGATATTCTAGTGCAGCGATTATTGATTATCTTTATGGCTGTTGACGTTGTAATGTATCTTGACCACTGCCTTATTTCTTGTATGACCTAGCTTAGTCGACTTCTGTACTTCTGTAGTCATTATTAAAGGCACACTGGGCGGCTTTGATGTTCTTTTTTTTTCGTGGTAGGTACCCGGGCGGGAGTCGAAAACGGGTTGCTGGGATAGAAATCCAGCTCCCTACCACTTTGCCACCCTGACTCCCTTATTACTTGTTTGACCTAGCTTAGCTTGATTCATATTACTGCTGTAATTAGCGGAACCATAAATATCTGAACAATCTGATCTCGGACACGCAACCTTTAAAGCTATTTGCACTTAAACTCAATTATCTTATCTCTTAGACAAAAATTTGACCCGCCAGTTTCACCGTATCAATTAAATGAATCTTCATGCCAAATTTCAACCCTCTAGCTTCATAACTGTAGGAGAGATAGTTGGGACGTACAGATGCCCGAAATTTTATTTTTCCACAAATTTCTCAACATCCTTCCTCGATTGCTCAGGTTGATAAGCACAGGCAAATCAAGCTAGACCAAGAGTTGGTAAATGGGTGGACCCCTGTAAAAACAATAAGCGAAAGTGATCCAGATGCATGATGGTCCATTGGCACCAGTCCTGTCCTGTACATGTCAAAGTGGTACTTGCATGTTGAAGAAATTTCAGTCATGAAAACATTTTATTGCAGCCTGTACTCCTCCATTCCAAGTTCGTTTTCATACTGATGCTTTGACAGACCAAGTTATAGCAACAAATCCAAACACTGTTTACAGCAGAGGTATGAACTTTTGAGAGATTAAATTCAAGTATCTGCCATAAGTTGTGAAACCATTTACAGGAAATTGTCTTGACTTCACTCAGTTACCTTGTGGACTAATTTGAAACTTGAACCTTTGATTTACTTCAGCCAGACAAACCTATCTGTACATCCCTCTACTGAAGCAAAATGCAACCTGATCAAGATACTGTCTTGAACCAGTACTTCAGTACTTCCTTTAAAAAAATCAGTTGGCCCTAGAAGATGTTAAATATTGATTAATGTAACTTTTGTTGATGTTGAGCATTTAAGTTTAGCTCTGTTACATGTCAATTTTTTTGCACGAGTCGGGTCGGGTCAGCCATCTTTGGCTTGGGTTTGGAAAATTTCCTCTAAAAATCTCAAATTCCCTTCAGGCCAAAAACATCTCTTAAGGTTGGGTAAAAAAATACCCGGGTCAAAGGCGGGCCAGCCTCTTATTTACTGCGGGTCAAAATTATGGTTGGATCAGGGCCCATTTCAAAATTTTTGACACTGACCCATCTGTACTCTAAGGATGTTGAGGGCTGTAGTATGGTATTAAGCTCATTGTTGAGCAGTTGCTCTGAATGATCTGTTGCTCAGATCCTCTTTGCTTATAGTCAGTAAATTCTATCCCTTTAGACTCTTCTCAACATGCAGTAGTACTGTCTGATTAGAATCTTGGAAGGTTGGAACCATCCACTTTGCTGGAGCATAGTAGGTTTTTCCATAATATTTTGAAGTAACAACCATAAGAGATCTTCACCATTCAACCATTTGCCTAAATGTCTGATTAGGTTGAATGTGATTGTGCTTTGATCTTGTTTTGTTTTGAACATTCTGGAATGCTTGGTCCTTGAAAGATCATCTAAGAAAGTAATGCCTAATTAATCCTTTGACTGATGAAAGAGTTATCTAATTGTGGTCTTCACTAAAGTTGATCAGTTAAGTTTTTTCACTATTGTTTTCTTTTACTTTCACGAGCGTGAGGAATTTAGCATTTTAATATAGGGTTCAGACTCCATTATGGATGTCTGTCACTTAAATCTCCTCACTGAATTTTGATGTGAGAAGGAAAATAAATAGGGCATGGGATGGTGTAATTCTTAACCAAGAATTTTACGTACCAGATTTTTTAATTTTTGTCTTGAAGCTGAGATATTTCAGTTCAAAGTTTTCCAGGTCAGCTTAAGCGTATAAACTGACTAAATGTCATCATTAAGACATCCGACTCTGTTCGAGTTTACCTTTTCTTCACTAGCATTGAGGGAGACTATGCTAGTTCGTATTTGCTTGAATGCTCATGGAAGTTAGGTATTTTTCCCTCAAAAAACATACCTGTCAGCTACTAAATTTTATTTTATTTATATCAATCTATTTGTTTTATTTTATGCTACTTCATCAAATGTCTTTTTAGTTTTTTATTGCTCTTAAAAAGATGTGAACTAGTTTTTATTTTGCTGGAATGTGGAAATATACCGGAGAAAAACTAAATAAAGAGATGGTATATTTCATTTTTATTTGATGAAGCCAAAGATTGAAACACAAATACAAATGGATATTCAAGTTTGAAAATATATTTTCCTTTTTCCTGGTTTGGTACAACAAAATTGCTGATAAGGAACCTTCAGAATTTTAAATCAAGTTTAAATTAGGTACAGAGGAGAATCATATCCATAACTTTCAGTTATTTTTTTGCACAAACCTTGTCAGTGTCAAATCCAGAAAGAGTGGAAAAATTAACTTTGCAAATTTACAGACTTAATTTTTTTGAGAAAAACCAACATCTTTCTACTTAGAAATTTAAATAAACATTCTATATTTATAGCCATATATATAGCCATGGGTATTGGCCCCACCATCCAACCTCCAAGTGGTAAAATTCATGAGATATATTGCCTTTCTTGTGAACAACAATAAAGAGGCAAGAGCATAGAGTTTTTGAGGTTAGTGATGGGTCCGGGTCGAAATTATTTGACCCAAGTCGGGTCGGGTCAATTTTTTGTGGCTCAGGTTGGGTCAGCCATTTATGTTTTGGGTTTGAATTTGGAAAATTTCCCCTAAAAATGTCAAATTTTTCAATTTTTTCCCCTGGGATCAAAAAAAATATTTACGGGTCTGATCAAAAAGTACCCAGGTCAAAGGCAGGTCTGTCTCTTATTTACTGTGGGTCAAAAGTAAGCTCAGGCTGGGTCAGGATCCATCTCTGATTGAGGTGCTCAGCTAAAAATTGGGTAGCAAATATATGAGACTTATAAGATGAGGGAATGAGGAACCCCAATGATAACACCAGAGAAAGGATAAATGTAGAGTGCACAATCAACAAAATTTCAGGGTCCCAGTAAAGGCATTGATTCAGCTCTTAAGGGTTTTCATTAATGGCAAAAAGACAAGATTTAGTTTTTCATTCTGGGTGTCCATTGGACCTCTAAATGTTTTGCTTACTTTTGAAAAATGTGGACATTTGGAAGTAAATTGAACAGAGGACATAATAGGCCTTTCCTACTGAATAGAGATCGGTCCTAACCCGACCAGAGCATACTTTTGACCCGCAGTAAATAAAAGACTAATCTGTCTTTGACCCAGGTACTTTTTGACCCAACCCAATGAGATTTTATTGATCCAAGGGAAAGAAATTGAAAAATTTGGGGAAATTTTCCAAACCCAAACCAAAGATGGCAGACCCGACCTGAGCAACAAAACATTGATCCAATCCAGGTCAAAAATTTTTGATCCGGAACCATCACTATTACTGAGGCATTGTGACCCTTAACGATTCTATTAATCTTTAATTGAAGTTTTAAAAAAAGTTGGCTTCATCCTAACTTTACGAGTTTAGAAAAATCACAATAATGGTAAATTCCTCATGGGCTCGCACATAGGGCTGCAGTAGGAAAAAATGTCAGCCATCTGTCCATCCGCTATCTCAAAATCCTCCCTCAGTTTTAAAGCTAGAGAGCTGACATTATTTTGTATATAGACAACTCATACCCCTTCAAAAAAAGTTACCAATCAGATTTTGAAATTTTGTCTAGGAGCTGAGATATGGAGGTTTTTCAAGGTTATACAAAGAGTAGTTCGTAATGTGGCTGCTGTCTTATAGCTTTACGTAGCTACATTTTTTGACGTACAAAAATGCCTGTCTACTATATTATTACTTTAATTTTATGATGGAAAATTTCTGTTATAAATAATACCATCTCAATGTTAGCTATAGGCACAAGAAAAAATAGGTCATCTAATTTTTATTAAGTAGAATTTGCCAGATTGCACCAGATGTCTATGACTAGGCTTTATTGATTGGAAAGGAGCATTAAAGCCAAAACTGGTATTAGTCTTACTGTGTTAATACAAAAAGATGTACATACATTGATTTTTCAAATTTTATGCAGCATTTTTTGAGCAATTCAATGTTAGCCAACTTTTCTAGGAAATCAAATACAGTTTGCAACATAATTTTTCACATTTCTAGAATATTTTGGGAAAATAATTAAATTTACACCTCCTAAACATTTAAAATCTATGTAGACCTACTCTCAGTGCAATCACGTGAGTGAAAGCAAAGATGAGAAATTGTGATGTTGAAAATATCAAAGAACTAACCCATCTTATGAACAGTAACCCTTCAATAGAAATAAAAGACATATGTAAGATATGCTCATAATACTTTATTGGGGTTAGGTATCTAACACTTGAAATAAATGCACAGGTATTAGAATAATCCTATAAAATGAGATCTAACTATCTAATCTTAGTAATGTATGTCTAAGCACATATAAATAACAAGATAATGCTCTAAAGGCATGCAGCGCAGGCCTTTTGTGGACGTGTGAAACAGGAGCGCGCTGATCAGGGGTGCTTGGTAATCAAACGTGAATAAAAGGATGCATGATCAATGGTAGTATAGTATGGTAACTTAAATCTAAATGCTGAGATGCGTGTGCGCTATCTACATCTATGAGTAATTTTTTTACGTGTAGTTTAATACTTTGGCTTCATCTTAAATCCATAAACATAATTTCTTTGCAAGTTGGTGGAATAAAATTGAAGAGATTGATTTTTATCTGGTAAATAATTTGTTTTTCTTTGGTAATTTAGTTTAGGCATATTTCTCCAACTTTTTCTCATGTCTCTCTTCAAACTTTCTCTCCTTTTCTGTTTCAATCTTTTGGAATGAGCATTGAGTAAAAAGAATGGGAAGAACTACAACGTGTATTTGTAGTTTTGACAAAGCACTCACCTTGTGAATTTTTATAGAGCAATCTCAAGGGAACACCCGAAGGTACAATGGAACATTCCTCAAGTAAGTGTGACAAACAGATTTTGATGCAAATAAAGAGATATTTTTAAAGAATTGTAAAGTAGGTTTCATAAGAAAGAATCTTTTTTGCTTCTTAAAACTACTTTCTTTTATAGAATATTATAAAAAGTAGATGGTAATAAGTTAAGTGATAAAAGGTTTTTATGGTGATTATACCCATGTTTTATCTAAAGCAAGTATTTGCACTGATTGATTGATATCTTGACAACTTTTGTATGTTAAAAGGATTGATTGTCTTGTCACTTCTTCAACGGCACTGATGACTTTACAGTATTTTCTGAGATATGAAGAATAGTTATGGCCATAGTGGTGAAAGCTACTTGGTTTGAAATCGAACCATCAAGAGTTTGGGGCTCTGGAGGTGTAAGTAATAAAGATGGCATTAAAAACAAATTAAGTAGACGGGTATTTTTTGTGCAGGGAAAAATACCTAACCCTCCCAAGCAACCTGCTTACTTAAAAATGAACTTTTCTCTAGCTTTAAAATTATGGGAGCTATTAAAGACATAAATATAAAACTTTGAACTTAAATATCTCAGCTTCTAGGCAAAAAAAAAATCTGGTTGATAACTTTGGAGCCATCCTTGTGGAAAATATCCATGCCAAATTTCAGGCCTCTAGCTTCACTGGTGTGGGAGGAGAATGAGGTGACAGACGGACAGACACGGGACGTCGAGCATTCTTAAACAGATCCCTATACAAAATTTCTAAACTTCTCCCTCGCTTCGCTCGGAACTTATAATAAAAATAAGGCTAGGATTACCTGTTATGGCAAATGATTGAGAACTAAAAGATAAGGATTCAATTTTTCAATCTTTTTTTAGTATAAAATTTCCCTCCTACATACCAGGCAGGGAATCTTCAAGAATGCTACCCCAACATTGCAGGGCTTACCATTCAGGCCCCACCCAGCAGTCAGGCTCAGAAAGGTTTGACAGCTTAAAACTAACTTAGAAACAGCAAAAAAAGCTATAGAATCTTATCCTGACCCTGATTTTGAATAATTCAAAATTTTCCTAATTTTTATATTGATATTTTTTTTTCTGGAAAATGACTTTTGGAAATTTGTATTTGAGAAATTCTTGGTTGAAAAAAGTTCTTGTCACAAAAAAGACTGATTGTTGGACTAAAATCATCCTGGATGAGATGATAATTGAAACTTGGCTATTGATTGATCCATCTGAGTTAAAGATCAACAAAGTTTATTTATTGAACTGCATGTCACAATTGTTTGCTCACACAATCAATGCAATCTACAGTCATGAAAATGAGACTTTAAGTTCCACAGCTATTTACTCTGTAAACTTTCAAACACGAACATTAGACATCATGGCAAAACCAGGTGGTAGATCAAAGAAAAAACCCTCCAGAAAACTTTGGAGACTCTCAGTTCAAATTTCTTAGTTAAGTAGAACAAGAATAAAAAAACTCTTTTGAAATTTGTGGATTTTTGCTGTTTTTGTGATAGGTGGTTAGCTTTCTAATCTTTTTTCAAATCCATTATTGTAAAGGCCTAGAGGCTGATTTTTTTGACAAACAAAATCTTTCACAATAGAGTTGATTTTAGAACAACCAAATCAGGTGTTGAATTTCTTTATTTATACTTTTGAATTAGAAACATAAAATGTGTTAAAGATGTAAAAGCACACAAAATAATCATATATCCCCAATAATTAAGTAGACATCCATTTTTTGTACATTGAAAAATGCAGAACCCTTCACGAGCAAGCCATATCAGACTCTAAGCTATTATTCCTTTCATCTTTCACCTCAAATTCCTTCCACAGTTTTAAAGCTAGAGAGTTAAAAATTTGCATACAGACAGGCTTAACCAGTGCAAAAATATACTTTATAAATTTTGTCTGAACAGCGCTGACAATTCAAATCGACTTGCGGATTGCGGCCATTTTACAAACTAACAAGCCTATAGATTAAAAAAACTTCATCTCAGCCCACAGACAAAATTTCATAAGTCTGATTGGTAACTTTTATAGCAAGGGTTCAAGCTGTCTGTATGCAAAATGTCAGCTCTTAAGCTTTTAAACTGAGGGAGGAGTTTGGGGTGAGAGACACACGGATGAACGGGACAACATGCATAAAAAATCCAATGATATTGTCTGCCACCTCAAACTCCTACCTCAGTTTGCATATAGACTCCTTACATTAATGTCTATAAAGATACCAACCATATTTTGAAAATTTCTTCTGGGGGCTGAGATGATTTTTTCTGGGGCCTTGGCTGAGCTAGGTGAAGCCGGCACTGCTAGCCGGTGCACGGTTTCTTGGGGGTCTTTACGAGGAGTCTGTATGCAAAAGTTCAATCCTCTTGCTTCAAAACTGAGGTAAGCAGTATTTGCTAAAAAATGTTTATGATAATTCAACTTTTCATATAAAATATTTATTTTATCTGGCTGACTTTATACTTTCTTGTATTTCTTTGAAAGCATGAAGTCAAAATGAAGAAATGAGAAAATAATGCTAAGCACTATTTGCTATTTTTTCTTACAGTTTCCAATTCATTAAGAGGAAATAAATCAATCTGCATTGGCTATAAGTGAATTTCGTTGCTTTTAAATCTCCCTAATCAAAATGACGAGCAACTGCCAAAAATCCTTTCAGGAAGTTTGAGTTCTCATAGACAGCCAATAATCAATACTAAAAATGAGAGCTAGTTTTACAGATTTCTATTCTTTATAAAAGATGTAAATTAATTAAGCAGACAGGTATTTTTTGTGCACGGAAAAATACCTAATCCTCCCAAACGACCTGCCTTTCTTAGAAAATTTACGGCCCCATCAATTTAAAAGTTAGATAAAAGTTTATAAAACAACTTTTTTAGTTTAATGTTTGGACAAAAAAATTTATTTTATAAACTTTTATCTATCTGTAAAATTATGGGAATTATCAAAGATGTAAATATAAAACTTTGAACTTAAATGTCTGGGCTTCTAGGCAAAATATCAAAAATCTGGTTGGTAAATTATGAGCCATTTATAGAAGAATTATGCATGCCAATTTTCAGGCCTCTAGCTTTACTGGTGTGGGAGGAGAATGAGGTGACAGATGGACGCACACGGGACGTCAAGCATTCTTGACCTGATCCATTTACAAAATTTTCAAACTCCCCCCTCGCTTCGCTCGTGAGGGATAAATATAAGAAGTCAAACCTGAGTCTGAAATTTCCTCAATTAGACTTATGGATCTGCACTTGCCAATCTTACTGTATCATTTTAGGCATTGGTCATTTCATCGCAGGCTTACGCCTTCCTCACATCTTAAGCCTAATGTTAGTAAAGTTAACAGCACTAAGACACACTACTCTCCCTACTGTCAGTTGTAATTTATTAGTGCTCTGACTTTATGCTTCATGAATAAAACACAAACTGGGGGTTTTGATTATGTTTATTTTAGATCTTTTTTCATGAATTTCCTATTATTGTTAGGCAGAGTAAAATTTGATTGTTTCTCAATAATTATTCTAGATACAGAAACTTTGGGTTGACATTAATAGCACTAGGTATCTCTGGGGATGGATGATGATAAAAAACTAAGAGGTTGCTGAAGATAAAATACATTTATACGATCTTTGTATGAACTCATTCTTTGTCTCTCGATTGGTCCTGGTGACTTTAAGGACATCTTGAACTCCCTTCAAAGGTTCGTGTACCCCTTTCTGCAATTTCACATCTATGGAAGATAGAGACTCAAATTTCCCCATTTGCTCATGGGGAATAAAATAAGATCCGAATTTACTCATATTGTCATGTATTGGTTACTAAAATTTCTTATTTGCCTGTAATTATTAGCTTTAAGGTATCAAAAAATATTGACTACAATTTCAACAAACTTTGTCTGACTTTGAATTTATTTGTTTTTTTCCTTTTTTGGGAGCCTAACTTGGATTGCAAAATCTTCATGATTGCCTTTCAAAATTGTACATGCAACTTGCTTTCATAATTTCACAAGCATTTGGAGCTCTAAAGCTTTGACTCTGGATTATAAAAACAAGTGCATCTCTGTCAGAATAATTCCAGTGACTTTTAAATAAGGTGTTGATCATGAACTGATATTGAATGGGCCTAAAAAGATAGGATTACTGGGGTACAAATAAACATTCAATTTAATTCAAAGTTAATTTGACTTGCACAAAGTTGGCATAAAAGATTATAGGATTACTGGGGTACAAATAAACATTCAATTTAATTCAAAGTTAATTTGACTTGCACAAAGTTGGCATAAAAGATTATATAATACAATTTCATATGACCAAGCTATGTTAGGGAAGGGTGGTGAGCAGGACCTTAGACTGTCCTACCAAAAATGGAAGGAAAAACTTGGCTTTGATGACATACAAGCAATCACTCACTCAATAAGATTGCCCTTTTTTAAGCACTCCTTGTGACTCTTTTAGTCATTTTTTAAGGCACACTAGGTGGTTTTTATTATATTTGTTTGTTGGTTACCCCATGCGGGAGTCAAACCCAGGCCGCCGGAATGGAAATCCGGCGAGTAACCAACTGCACCACCCTGACTTCCTACCA
>Ga0194133_10007596_pt1 | contig 12924 bp, 12 predicted proteins | sample TA2KigOf40mmetaG_FD_155448 | JGI IMG/M metagenome (GOLD analysis project Ga0194133, IMG submission 155448) | Freshwater microbial communities from Lake Tanganyika, Tanzania - TA2015055 Kigoma Offshore 40m | ecosystem: Environmental > Aquatic > Freshwater > Lake | place: Tanzania: Lake...
ATAATTAGGCTTGCGCGTCTTACTATGTCAACTGGTTATTTTTCAATATACTTAAACGTATAAGATTGTGCAGGATAATTAGATCCTAGATTTAAGTTTAGTATGTAAATTTTTATTCTTTTTTATACAATATGAGCATTTTCTTAGACGTTTATTTCTTAAGTTTTCCGTCAAAGTAGCAAGTGAGATTATCCTGAGTCAATGCTATTCTGTTTACAAGAATGCTTAAGGTTTGTTTGTTTGTGCTCTTAAGGATAGTCTAAATCTATCCATGACTTTAGATCATTTGATTTTGATCTTGAACTCATGTACTTTCCAGATCATTTTAGAGTCTGAAATGGATAAGGCATACGACCAGAAAGGCATAGTAGGAACAGAATTTTCCAAGCAACAGTTTATGGACAGGCCTTCTTCATCTGCTTCTAACAGGACATCCAATTATGATGTAAACACAATTCCACCCAAAACTCAAACTATATGAGAAATAATAGTAGACATTTTCTTTATTTTTTAGCCTGTCTTGATGGACTCATCTATTAATCAGGTAACAAAATACTTGAAAATAAAGGTCAAAACAATTTCTTAAATAAATCTTCAATGATTATATAATAATATTTTCTGTTAGAGTGCTTCCTTTAAGAGACTCATGCATGCAGTTCTGGATCCGGATGATTATTGAAATCTTAAAATAAAACAATAAAGAATGGAATCCTGTGAATCTCTTTTTTACTTAAATTAATATTTATTTTAAATTCTTCTCTTCTCTCTGTGCTTTTCATCATGTGAATGGAAAATAAAAATTTATTTGAAAGAGTAAAAATTTTTTAGTACAAAATACTTTATTTAAGACTAATCAGTTTAACTTTAAACAATTCTAGATGAATTCTTATTAATACTGTAATCCGGTTTGGTTGGGACAGATGAGGCGGAAACATGCTTTGGGGGGTTGGTTGGGTCAGGTTAAGTTAGCAATAAAGTCCTTTTTGGTAGAATAATGTTGTTAATTGGGGTTGGGGGAAGGGTTGCTCGGGAGGGTTTGGCATCATTTTTCCCCGCACAAAAAATGTCTGTCATCTCAATTAACAGTTATTTCAAAAAGCACATGAAACATTGTTGAAAAAGAATTGGCCAAACATCTGAAGGTGGAAAAGAAAAGCTTTATTTTCTTATTGATCAGTTGATAATGGAAGGAGAGATTTTCCATATAAGAATTTATTTTTATTATTGGGCTTAACAAATTTCTGAATCTGGAAGGATTGGAAATTGAGATGAGCCCTGACCCGACCTGAGAGTACTTCTGAACTGCAGTATGTATGAAGGGTATTTTTTTGACCCTATCCAAAGATATTTTAATGATAACATAGCATAAAAAATTGAAAAAGTTTGTTTTTTAAAGGAAAATTTTCCTAAGTCGGAAAAGGGCCAAATTACTTGAGCAGCTAAATTATTACTTGACCTATTACCTAACCTAAATTTTTGACTAAACTCCTCTCTATGAGGGGGCACAAGAAAGGCTGTCTCTAACCCTTGATAAAAGTTTGCAAGAACCCATGCTGGAAATCATTCTCACACAAGGAACCCTTGAATTATTTTTATGCACTTCAAAGTAAAAATTTTCTCTCACAGCAAGGGACTTGACCATAAAAAGCCTTCAATTTCATGTTTCTCACCCAGAAAAATGTTCATCGAGCACAAAAACAAAAACTCTTGTCACTTAAACATTCTGATGATGAAGAATTTAAAGATCAGGTTACAAGTTGAACAAATGTCTAAAAAAATAGGCCTCTTTTGTGTAACTTGAGAGGACAGTATCCAGCAATGCTTTGTGCAAGTATGACTTTAATTTTCTGTATGGGAATGGAACTCTTGCCATAAAGGTCATATTTTTATGAAAATGATTGTCTTTATTAGTTTACCTATAATTTGAAGGTTTTGACAGTTTGTGGTTCAGAATGGCAGGTCGAGATGAGGCAAAAAATCGTTTTCGATCAAGTTAATTTGAACAGTTAAGAATTTCAACTAATTAGATGTAGTAAAGTTGAATATTTTCAGAAAGTCCTTCTTTGTCAAACAATCCTCGGATGGCAGAAAATCGAAGGGCTCGAAGTAGGAGTCGTGCGAAAATTGATAGTCAATTAGTCCGGAGAGTTGATCAGGTATGATTCAAAACACTCCATAACAACAAAAGCTTCTTATCAAAGATGGGATTTTAATTGTTAAGATTCCTGCTGTTCATAATACAATTGAATATATTGCATCCACTTACAATGTCATTAAGGTATGGGGTAAATTTTTTTGACACAATCAACAAAATTTAATCTTTACTTTGAATGATATAAGGATTCAAGTCCCATAGTAAAAGAAAACTTGCAGAGAACTGAAGATTTGTGGAATTGGTTCAGGGAAAAAGCAGAAGACTTTGTAACTGTTAATCAGCTTTTAGGTTTGTTTTCGAAAATTTCAACTATATCAAGGCTATTAGTTTTTTTTATTTTGGATAGGCCCTTTGAAAAGCATTGACAATGCTGCAGCAGTTGGTCTGGACAATCTGGAAAAGTCAACTAGAATGGTGAGTTTTTACTGAATTCTTATCACATCGAATGGAGAAAGGTTTGTCATGAATATACCAATCAAACATTTTTTGTACCAATAAATCTTAATCTTACTGAATTGTCTTTCGCATAGGTGAAAGACATTCAAGAATATGCAAAATCCAAAAGATCTATTTTGAGAATTTGAAAGATCAGAGCAAAAAGAGGGTATATAAAGGCTTATGGTGTCTTAAATAAGTTCAGAAAACTGAGTCAAATTATCAAGATGTTAGAGCTTCAATATCTATTGTAAACAAGGAATCCTTGGGGCTGGGATTACCCAAGATAGTTAAGAGTTCTAGCTTTTGTATAACTATTATGGAGATCTTTATAATTCAATGACAGCTTCTTTTGCTATTTTTTGTATGTTGTTTGATTCCCACAGTCAACATTCTAACAAGTTATTTTACAAAGTAAATAAAAAGGGCATGCAATTGGCTAAAGGACAATTAAATGTTTTTAAAATCAAAAGATGGGAATTGAGGATAAGGGTCAAACCCTTGAGTTTGGTTCAAGCTCCATTTGGAACTTTTTGTATATCAGCCCAGAGGCCTTGATGTGATGCCAAGGTACCCGTGCACACTAAGGTCATTTTACCATGGTAAAGATTCACAATACATCTCTTTCAAGTCCACACAATTTTTATAAATGAAGTAGAAGACCATAATCAGGCAGCTTTGGAGAGCTTTATGTGATTTGTTTTCAAACCATACTGTAGCCATTTGGCCCAGTTATTGGTGGAACCACTCACATTTCCATGACAATTAATATTTCATCCTTTTACACTTTAACGCCTGGCCTCTTCAGCCCCATGCCTGGGTAGCACAGAGTCAAAAGGTGGTCAAATATTATTTGGCACTAGGATTGATTGGTAAAAAATCCTAGTGAATTTACCCCTTTAACCATATATTGTGCCATTTTTAAAGAATGCATTAGCTTACTGGCAGAAAATGAACTCAAAATGAAAGGCTAATTTTTCTTTGAACTAGATGAGGAATCGATACGAACAAACTCAAAAGGAATGGCTTGATAATTTTCAAAATGCTTTCATGGAACTTCTGCGTATTAGGGACAATATGTCTTTCTCGCTGATGGAATCAGTCCAGATTGTTCTAGACTATGTTGAGGAGAAGTTTGACAAAATTATGTTACCTCCCTCAATAGGTGTTTAAATTCTTAACAACTTTTTTCTTGATTGCAAAGACTTAACTAAATATTATTAGAGATTACTCAGCAATTTGAAACAGTGGGATTGTTGCCAATCCTTTTTCGGTTGATGGACATGACTTACCGAATGCAGACTGGAATTGTGATGAGAGCTTTCAACGACCTACAACTCTTGGTATATATATTATTTTTTCATATGAAAAGTATTAGGTTTTCTAGCCTTTCAAATTTATTTTCAGCAAATCACTTTGTTCAGCCAATTTGATCCTTTCACAATCTGGCCAAGAACCCAAATCGTTTGGGAAGAAATTTTTTCTCCAGTGGATAAAAAACTGAGTGTTCAGCAAAGCAGCAAGTTAACAAATATAGACAAGCAAATAGTCAAAGCTGGAAGAGTCTTATTTGCAGCTTGGCAGAATGTAATATTCATGATAAAACCAGGTAAAATATTGTTAAAAGTGGATTTTTCATATTACTTTTTAAAAAACATAATGAGACAAGGGGAAGAAAAGGGCTTAGTGGTCTGGGTTCTTTATTTTTTGGCATTTATTGCCTGACATCTTTTATGGCAGCAAAGTAGGTAATTTTCGAAGGGCAAGGTTAGATGGTTTTTCAAAAGGTTGAGGGGACACTGGTAATCTTCTGCATGTCTGTGAACAGGTTAAATTTTACTCATTTCTTTGAAAATTGATAAACTTTACTTCAAGGTCCAGAAGCAGGAAAAACCTTCAATGAGATGATGAATAGTATCACAAGACGTTTCTCTGAGGTATGTTTTTGAAACACTTTCTTATGATAAAATTCTTGATAATACATTTCATTAACTTTAAGGGTCGCCAAAGAGGCTTTTCTGGACTTGGATTTTTGAAAATTTAAGATGAAAAATAGACCTTCTATGGAAGTTAGTATTTTTTCATGCAAGTAGTGAGCAGCCTTTTTCAGAAAAACCTCCAAAAATATTTGAGTTACTCATGTACTGGCATGAAATTATGACTATTTTGAATTAAAACAAACAAAACTTTGATCTTTGTATTTTCTTCACAAACATTGGTATAATTTATGTTGTAAGAAAGCTGGTGTAAAGGTTTATGATTTGGGAATATAACTGAATTCAACTCACTTGTTCTTTCCCTAAATTGATAAAGCCATTTATTTTGAGGTATTTTGAGAAAGATTTTAAAAGAGTACAAAACTATGATGAAAACATGAAATATACTTTCTGAACAGAAAAAGCAAAAAGTTGTATTAAATGGAGGGTAGGGATCACATTAAGTGAAACAGTGACAGAGATGCTCACCTTAGTTGCAGTGTGGCTTGTGTGCTTTTAACTCTCAAAACATTGCTCTTGCAACCTCATTCAAAGCAGCAAGGTATGTCTTTTTGAGTGCAGTGGTTTTTATCTTCAAACATTGAAAATCTAACATTAATACACCAAGACATGGAAAAAGTATTCCTAGTTTTTTTGCCTTTGGCTGATAGGTTTGATAGCATTTGCCCCCACATTGAGACAAAGCCAAATTATCTCAATGAATGTAACAATACTGGCACCCATGCACAACCCCAACAATCCACCAATTGATGCAAAGAAATCTGTCCAAGATAGTCTGGGTTGACGTACGTATTGAAAAGTGACAGAGTCTTGAAAGTAGAAAAAACCAACCCCAATATCTTTTTGGTAAGCATCATAGGTTGACTCCATTTTGGGATTGGAAAAAACAGTTCCTTTGGGGTAATTCCTGAAAAAATAAGGGTCACATCATCGGTCTAACCCAAGGTCGTGCTATACAAACAGGCTACCTCATACTACTCTTAACTATTATTGGTGGTGTTTGTTTTCTATAGATGTATTCATCAATGACTTGCTGACCCCAGATTCTTGGATTTGCAGTATTGGTATTATCAATATCACATGGGATGCTCACACCAAGATTGGCTTCATCACATCGGCGAAAAGGCACACTGTTTGTCTTTATAAAATATTTTTGGTTAAGAGATATTCGTCAAAACATACTTTCAAACTTACCCATGATGAATAAATAGTTGTCTCACAATCTATTAAATGTAAAATTTAGTTTGGTTTTCTCATTCTGCCAACATTTTTAAAAAAAGCACCTGGTAAACAGTAGCTGCATGCACCATCAGGAACATTGTTTGAGAGGTATGCAACAAAGTCAGAGGCTTCCCATGGATTACAAAGTTTTGGAGGTGTGGTCAAAGATGGTAAGTACCAAGGTGTACACGTAGAGTTCTAAAAAATTACAAGTTTTATGAGATTCAAATTTAGTTTCAGGTCTGCATATTACCGCATTGTTGGCTCCAGATAATTTTAACCCACATTCAAAAAGACAGTTATTTTGAGTATAATTTTTGTGAAGAACTAGTTTGTATTCATCTGTAAAGTAGCAATCTCTATCTTTTGGATTTAGATGCCTCAGTTCATCTTTAGCACTTATTTTCACTGCAGATATTGGTACATAGTTCATCATTCCTGGTTGCAAAACTATGGACTTTACATTAAGCAAAGGGAAACTACCCTTGGGAGAAAGTAAAGTAGGAAATCCCTGTGAATTATACAATTGATTGATTTAATTAAAATACAAAGTTACTTAGATATCAAAATAATAATTACATTTATGTCTTGATCAACAGATCCAGCATCATATTGATCCTGGTGGTTATCAAGGACAATCATGAGTCCTTTAGATTCCCCAGCCTGTGAAATGGGTTCTCCTTTGTATTGATCTGGAAGGGTTTTGTCCTCGAAAGAATTGTTTCTGTCAAAAGTTTGCAACTTTTTTATGAGGTCAGAATACTTCTTGCTGTTAAAAATCTCATCAGCTGCTGGCATATTGAAATTGCAACACATACCCTTTAGGCCAAATTAGTTTAAAGGTTAAAGTTTCACTTGTAAGCTTATAAAAATGCAACTTACAATGTCTGTGGGGAACTGTGTAAACACTGCAGAACAGGGCAAGGCGATTCCTTTCCATATACAAGTATGTAAAAAACCACGTTCTTCTTGATCTAAAAATAAAATCTCACATAAATTTGTGCTTTTGTAAAAAAACTCTTGTTGAAGCTATACCCGAAGAAGTTATACTTTCAACATCAAAGCATGGAATAGTTGAGTACCACAGCATGGAAAAGATGGATTCATAGGACCGAGTAAGGTCCAGCCTGGAAAAAATATTTTGGAAAAAGGACCTTAGCTGAGCTTTGGCTTTTGTATTTTCATCTCTCAATGTCTGGTTGAACGTGTATTCCAGGGAATTGTCTGACTGTGTGCTTTCCCCCATATAAGTTGTCCCATTACAGTCACTGCCAACATCAACAAGCTCTGGTGCACGACAAACGATGGTTAGGTAGTTTGTGGCACAATTAGCCAATTTCAAAGTTGTTGTAAGTTTTGTAGCTGAGATTGAACCCTGAACACACTGACCGTAGCTAGAGTCAGCAACTAGCTCTATGGATGGAAAAGTTGAATTGCTGATGGGGTAGTATTCACCATCAAAAATGTAAGAGTTTGGAGGTATGCGTTGAGCAGAAACAAAAAATGTTGATGAACCATTTCCAAAATTAAGTTTACCTTAATTGGAAAAATGAAATTAAATCTTTTCATGACCTTTTCACAATAAAATTTACCGGTTGAAGTCAGATTTAGAAATCCCAGCACTTGATCATTGTTATCAAATGATAAAAGGCTTCCATCGTTCTTGTTACAAAGAGCTTTTGCTGATGAGGCATCATTGGATAAGCCAAGAGTTTTGTAGCAATAACGGTTTGATTCATCATAAACATAACCTATATATTGTTAAACATTGTCTAGAGATTTGAAAACCCAATAGTGTCATTTGAACTAAGGTACCTGAAGTACATTTATTGGTGGTTGGAGATCGTTTGCGCCTTAGACTTTGAGGCTTGTAGTAACTAAAAACATCAAGATTAAATTTTCACTTTGTTTCCTTGAATCTTTTCCCTCTTATACCTTGATGAAGCATAGGAGGAATTCACAAAGCGACAAGGATTATATCCACCATCAATAATGACTTTTGACTTAATCATTGTTTCTGGATTTTTAGATGTAATCTATGTTAAAATTCTTCGATAATTAGAGGTTCAATGGGAATATATGAAATTTGATCTTTTACAAGTTTGATCAAGTCTGTTATTGATCCATCATTTATTGTCATCCCAGGAAACTTGGCATTTAAGAAGGCCTGACGGTTCTACAAATCAAACAATTACACCTTTGAATATAGTTTTCAAATGACACATGTCTCACCACATCAGTTAGTAGTTCTTCCAGAGTATTTGAATCATCCGTTTTGTTAGGTTGTGAGAAAACCTACATTTCCAACATTTATTTGTGCTCAAGAAATCACTCAAGTTTCTAAATTCTTTACCTGATTCATCAGCTTTGCTGCTGCCAAAGGGGAAAGGTTGACACTCAAACCATTGTCTGTCAAGTAATCAAAGAACTCTTTGAAAACCCCTGCCTGAAGAACCTCAGCGCTAGATCCTGCAATAAGGAAGAAAAGATTAATTAATTGTGATATTTGAAGCTTTTTTTTACCCTCACCAGGATTGCATATTGTTATTGATGGAAACTCAATGTCCTTTATAGGATAAGCTGTAGTGTTAACTGTAGTCAAAACTAAGCTTTCTTGCCAATCTTTGTAGGCTTTCAGCGACCAGTAGATGGCTAAAACTGAAACAGCCAAAACTACTAAAGTCCAGAATGTTTTTCCAATTATGCCATATTTAGTCATGAAGATGTAAATGATACCCTGAACGGTAGAGTATTCAGAGTATTCTTTAATCATGTCATAAATTTTGGATGGATGATCATCTTTAGTTGATATTTGTTCATGCCTACGAACCATTTTGAAGGTAAAAGTTATAATCCTTTTATCTTGGCGATTCAAACACATACTGTTCAAGTATTACTTTGACTTACATGATAATTTGTCAACCAATTTTTTTTAACGAGTTTATTGATTTTTTTTAACCACATGCTTTTGCTTTTTCATTTGACACTATAAGGCTAAAAAGATCAGAACCTATTGATAATAAAGGTTGAGAGCTAAATGACACTAAAAGTGTAATTTATGAATTATTTGAAAAAAAGACCAATTTTGCTTTTGAGTTTATTCTTTGTTTGCCTTATTGTGATCAAAAACTTTACAGAAAAGCATGATTGGCAAAACATTGAGGGGCAGGATTTAACCATCATCCATTGATTGAATAGAAGGATTACTTTCATCAAAAGGATCTGTCATGGAAGGTCAATCTGAAATCTCAGGTTTGAGCTGCCTAACCTTGAGTTCGATTCAATAAAGCATCTCATTTGATAAATATCTCAGATAGGAATGAAATATCATTTATTTCCAGTCTCAAATGATGATCTTGGAAGCTGCAAAGTGTATCCTGTTTAGTCTTTTGAAGAAAAATGATTTGAGTGAAGGAGTAAAGCCATGTTACTGCTCCTTCCCGGACAGAAAAAAGACCGTATTTTGCCCCATTTTTTTTACCAAAAAAAGGACATTTCAAAATTGTTAAATAAATTGGGAGATAAATGCAAAATACAATTGATATTAATGGATATACGGGTTTTTCATGTCACAATTGCACTATTTTTGATGTGTATCCCAAAATATTTATCGATTGCACAATTTTTGCCAAATTCGTGTCTCACTTTTCCGGCAGGGATATTCCAAAAGATTTACAAAAATTATTAGCAAATTGAGTCTTTATAGTTTCATTTTGCAAATGTGTGCTTTAAAAAAGAATTCAAGAAAGGAAGAAAAGACACAGTTGGACATACTTATTTTCAAAGAATTCACCCTTACCCATAAATGGTAATGGTTTTTTGTAAACTTTATACATGTGTCAACCCAATTAGGGATTGAGATGTTAGGCTTATTGTTTTTTACATATTTATGATTTCTTTGAATATGTCTAGAATATATTATGTATGTTCACAAAGCCCTAAGTTCCGTGCTCAACATGTTGCTTTTGAAATATTTAATAACCAAATAAAAGGCCCTAAAATGAACAGAATTATTTATTTAAAAAAAAATTATTTCTAAATTTTACTAAGTTACAAAAAATATGTGATAAAAAAATCAAAATGGTACATGAACATTGGAAGCATCTCATGATGTAGTCTCAATTGACATTCATGTAGTTGTTTCAGATTCATCAATATTCATCTCATTATTTGTTTGTCTAACAAGTTCCCATTCTGCTTGGTCATAATAACAATTTGGTAATGTTTATGTGACATAAGAACAATCAACATAAAAAAGCCTCCCTAGTTAGAAATGACCAGTTCAGTTCCATTGCATCTGTTATTATTTAACTAATGGCCATGGTACTATCCTACTTTAATTGATTGATTGACAGCTTTTATTCAGAACTGATTTTCTCCCCCACAGGGGAAAACTTTACAACAATTTATGTGTTAATCTATCAAACAATTTATACACAATTAATCATTCAATGGTAAATATATTTAAAAAAGTCATTTTTCATTTCAACTCTGTTAGCGTCATTTAAACAATTAAAAAAGACTATTTATCTACTGTCCATTATGTGTTTACTTTACTTTTATAACATATGGGAGTTTAATTATAGATGATCTTAATTATTCTTTGTTTGCTCAATAACAAGTTTATTTGTCCAAAAGTAAAAGAACTAACTATTAGCAAATTTAGTCTTTTGGCTAGGGTCAAAATATTATATTTTGATGAAAAGGATTTTGATTCATTTGCTAACTTCAGAGGGAGCTTATATAATTAAGTGTTTCTTTGTATTATGGTTGAAATATTTTGGTGCGATAGGTTTTTTTTGAACTTTTATTTTTTGGAATACACAGAAAACAATTAAATGTCAAGATTAAATTTAAAATATTAAATCAAAAAGAAAGTTTTCATCAAGTTTTTCTGTTTTACTCTTGAAAATTGAAAGGTTAAGATTGCAATTTCCTCATTTTATCAAGTAAATTTGATTGTTCAAACAAAAATTTAAAGTGGCTTGATCTTCATTAAATGAAATTTCTAAATCTTTTACGCTTATTCATCACTTTTTCCAAACTTTATTCTCAAAGCAAATTAATTATCTTCACTGATGGGAAATTCTAAAGACTTTTCTAAACTGAAAATTTCAACTATAAGCGAAAAATAAGGTCGATTGTTTGCTCTGGATTCTTAATAAATAAATCAGCAAAAAAGTTCTAATCAAATCGAAAATGAAGTAATGTTATCTAAACACTCTCCGAACACAACATTAAAATTTACAAAACGCTTTGAATTTTGGTACTATTTCAAAAAATTGGGATTGGCAAACTCCAACTATCCCCACTAAGATCAGCTGATCCAAATGAGTAAATGGAGTCATTGCAGGCCATATGGTTGGAAGCCAGGATTCTCTCCTGGCAACCTGGGTTTGACTCCCACCAAGGTAAAACTGCAGAAAAAGACCGCCAGAATACCTTTAAAGAGCTGTACTCTCAAGGCATGCTATAAAAATTTTAAAAACAACTATATAAGAACCTCAGCAAAGCTTGAGCTGAGGCAGAAACCCAATTCATCACCTGTATGAGTAGAGGGATCCATGCTAGTATATCAAAACTTAGGATTCTGTTGGCTATTCTGTTTGATTTTCCATGAACAAAAATGAAAATTCAAGTTTGTTAAATCCTGACAACCAGAAATTAAGCAGGATGCAAAATAGTCAACAATCCATCTTTAGCCAGTGGAATTTTTCTGCAGAGGCTCTTATATGATAAGATTTCAAAAGAATCAATACCTTAAAAGAAACATGGCTTGGTTTTAGTGATGGGTCCGGGTCAAAAAATATTGACCCAGGTTGGGTCGGGTCAATTTTTTATAGCTCGGGTTGGGTCAGCCATTTATGGTTTGGGTTTGAATTTGGAAAATTTCCCCTAAAAATGTCAAATTTTTCAATTTTTTTCACTTTGGGTCAAAAAAATCTCTCGGGTCAGGTCAGAAAGTACCCGGGTTGAAAGCGGGTTGGGCTCTTATTTACTGCGGGTCAAAAGTAAGCTCGGGTAGGGTCAGGGTCCATCTCTATACAGTTGGTTTGTATCAAAATCAGAAAGAATCTAGAAACTGTATTTGCCTTTGAATTAGTTTATATTGTACTCAAAGTTGAATCTAATCATCCACTATTTTTTTAAAGTGCGAAATAAATCATTAAAGGCACACTATAAATAAGGTTGGCAAAATTGTGTTGGATTTTTCAACAACCCGGGGTCAAAGGTTGCCTTAAGCAGACGTGGTCCGAACCCTGGACCCTTAGATTCCAAGCCTGATGCCATGAACACTCGGCCACTATTTGCATTTCAAAAAGTACTCGGAGGCACTTTATTATCCAGATCAAAAAAAGATCCGATTTGGTGCATTTTGTTTTGAAAAGTTTTTTAATGTCTTTTGCCACTGTTTAGGTGAAAATGATCAAAACTTGAACTTTTTTTGGTCATGAAGTTGAATTTTATGTATATCAATAAAGTTTTTTGAACTTTTATATTCATTGTGCATGAAATAATATAAATGTGCAAGTACTGGGTGGGTTCAGACTGGGTTTACAATAGAAGTTTTATATGCATCACAGTTATCAAATACATGCTTTTGATTTTTTAAATAGCAAATAGAATGTAAACAACAGACATTCATCCATATATATAAAAGTGACTGTTTGTACCCATGTCCCCTTTTCAAGCCCGAACTGCCAGACCAATCTCCACCAAATTTTGCACGGACCTCCCCACCAACCCAGGCAAGGTTCTTGATACAAGCATGACACCACCAACCCAACCCCTGGACCCCGGGGTACCCCAAACTTCAAAACCCAAATGGGTCACGGGAGAGAAAACTTTGTATAACGTAAAATGTCCAGATGGGTACCCTGATGCTGTTTAGTTAATTTCCCTGGCAGCACTGGGGCCCGGTAAGCTAGTTTATTATATAAAAGGAGGAAAAGGGAAAGATAGAGATGTAAATAAAAGAACCAATTAAAGGTTGGTTCTCATAAGACTGTGAATATTTTTAAATAAACAGATGAGCTAATGGTGAAAACATCGATATATATATATATGTATATATATATATATATATATATAATAATTTGCACATGTAAATTAAGT
>Ga0194133_10007597_pt1 | contig 12921 bp, 14 predicted proteins | sample TA2KigOf40mmetaG_FD_155448 | JGI IMG/M metagenome (GOLD analysis project Ga0194133, IMG submission 155448) | Freshwater microbial communities from Lake Tanganyika, Tanzania - TA2015055 Kigoma Offshore 40m | ecosystem: Environmental > Aquatic > Freshwater > Lake | place: Tanzania: Lake...
AGCAACGTGGTTGACGTGCCGAACTATGCAGTGACCACGATCTGCCCAATGGAGATCTTCGACTACTAATCGTTGCCTCCGCAGGCTCGGGTAGGGGCGCCATGTGGTCGCGTCCCCCCCGGGCTTTTTCCATTCGGGCACCCGTTGTGGTGAGGTATTCACTGCAGTGTTCGAATGAAAAAAGCTCCTTCCGAATTCATCATGCAAAGAAGACGATTCATGCAGCAGACCGTCGGTCTGCTAGCGGCCGGAATGGTCCCCGCGCTCGCGCCCTCGATATCTCACGCACATACACCCTATGCCCAGTGGGATATTTTTCGGCAGCGACATTTGCAGATTCTCACCTCGCACGCCGATCTGGCCGGTGACGATATCGGTGATATTTGGGTCGCGTTATTGCGAGAAAAACTGCCACTCAGCCGCGCTATGGTTAGCCGTGCACATGACATGCCGCGCGTCGCAGCCTTGCTGAAGACCAATCAGAGTAAGCTGGCGGTGCTGTCGTATATGCATGCACGTTTGATGTTTACTGGTGCGCCACCGTTTGAAGATTACGCGCCGATGCCGCTCGAGGTTTTAGTCGATGACGGCAAATATCTGCTGGTGACACGTGCGGATCTGCCGCTGCATCATGGTTTTTTGATCACGGCTACCTTGATGAGTGATGCCGCCAGGTTAAATCTGATCGACCCGGGCAAGGGCCGCTTCGGTATGCCCTTGCATGACGGCGCTCGGGCCTTTATGAGCGGTGAAAAACTCGATATGCCGGCGCCGAATTCATGATCAATTGTGCGCGCTGTATCGCTGCTTGCTTCGGCTTGGTGATGCTGATGGCCGGGCCAGTACAAGCACATGATTCCATTAACGCCGAGGCACGCAAAAATTACCTCAGCAAATTACAAGAACTGCAAGCGAGCGCTGCAGCGTCGTCGCCTAGCGTGGTGCGTGCGAAAAGTCTGTATCAAATCGGCGTGACGCTGGATGAGATTCGAGAGTTATTCAATCAGGACATCATCAGCCACGGCATAGTCAAAGGCTTGGAGACCTCGCTGCTGCTGAATGAATTAACTCGAATCGGTAACAAGCTCGAGGCGTCACCCAAAACTGGTCTGTATTTGTCGCAGCTGCAGTATTACCGTGAAGCGATACGCCTGGATCCGCGCGCACCCTTCATCGACCACGCGTGCTACATGCTGCTGAAGAGCCATTTTTACGATAGCTTCAGCGATAACCCGCTATCGCCGTTTTCTCAGTCAAAAGAAACGCTGGCCGAGATGATTGGTATTGGCGAAGGCTTGTTGAAGGTTAAGCACCCTCAGATCAATGGCGAGGAACTGCGTTTCATCCTCGGGATTCACTATCTGCAAGCGATCAAGCAGCAGCAGGGCGATAAAGAAGATACCCTGAAAAAACTTAAGAAGCTGGTGCAAGAGCTGCATAAAGATTACCCGCAAAGCCTTAAGCTACTCACGCTTGAGTCATTGATGTCTTAGAACCTATCTCGTTAGGTCGCTTGCGGCGTTGGCAGCCCTTGCCGTACGTCTTGTACTGTCTTCGGTGCAGCCGTGTCGCCATCGACCTAACGAGATAAGTTCTTGGTGCGCTGTCGATGACTTCGGTCATGCTTGAATCGCCCCGGCGTCTGCTGTCTGAGGTCATCGGATGATGTTGCTGTTTCTTTGTTCAACATTTACCTAGTTTCCTCAGTCAAATGAAGCTGTATGGCTCTCAAGCGGTACTCGGTCTGATACTGTGGTTGGTATCAGCCACATCGTTCGCACATCAGACCGGCAATAGCTATCTCTACCTGCAGCAAGCAGATGGGCAGCTCACGATTGATCTTGATTTCTATGTGCGGGATCTCGGCAATCTGCTGCAAAAGCCGGGTGCTGAACCTGAACCCGCGCCTCCACCCGACAAAATTCAAGCACTGCAGCCGGAGATCACGCGGCTGATTGAACAATCACTCGGCGTTGAAGTGGATGAGCAGCCGCTTGCCTTTAGTTTTGTACGGCAGACCGTCGTACTGCACAACGATGGCTTGTATGTACGGCAGCGATTCACTGCGCCTGAGATTGCACCGCAGTCCAGATTTGTGGTGGTACGATATGAGTTTTTTACCCAAAACGATAAACTTGGCCGCGCTTTTTTTCGATTAGCGCTGAATGGGGATGAGATCTCATCAGTATTTGACCAGTCGAATTCAACGCAGCGGTTTGCCCTGGGTGAGACCAAGCGTTCGGCCACGATATTTTTGTTCACCCACGAAGGGGCCAAACATATCTGGGAAGGCCCGGACCATTTATTGTTTTTGCTGACGTTGTTATTGCCCGGCTTGCTGTTGTGGGGCGCCAGAGTGGTCGTGGTAGATCAACAGCCATTGCCCGCAGGTGACCGGTCATTAGCAACTTCGTCTGCTGATTTATCTTCGTCGGCAGCGGGGAACCATCGTGCAGCATGGGTATTTGCGCTGAAAGTCATTACCGCTTTCACGCTGGCGCATTCCATCACCTTGGCGATGGCTACGATGGGTTTGATCAGTCTGCCAGACAAACTGATTGAATCCGTGATCGCGTTATCGATCATGATTTCTGCCATCTTGAATTTGCAGCAGCGCTTGCGTATCAATCACTGGTTGCTGGCATTCTCTTTTGGCTTGATTCACGGGATGGGATTCGCCAACGGCCTGAAAGAACTCGGCCTGTCGTCGTCGTACTTTATCGAGACCCTCATCGCATTTAATGTGGGCGTGGAATTGGGTCAGCTATCGGTAGTCTTGCTGGTGGCCATGCTGCTGGTATGGCTGGTACGGAGTGATACGGGGCGCAGGCGCGTGATGCGTTGGGGCTCGTGGGCGGTGTTACTGGTATCGACCGCCTGGTTCATTGAACGCTTGCTTGCTTAAATTGGCCGGCGTTGGCTTATGGCGCGTTGAGCCGATGTGCTTTTTGTCAAAGGCTTTTTGTTTCTTTAGGAACGTTAGCGTTTCTGCAGAAGCCATTTAAACAGCGGCCATGTCACGATAATAAAAGTCGCGGCTGCCAGCCACATGGCAATCGGGCGGGTGAAAAATAGCAGCATGTCGCCGTCGGATTTGATCAGCGAAGTAACCAGGTTTTCTTCAAGCATTTTGCCAAGCACTGCGCCGAGAATGACAGGTGCGATCGGAAAGCCGTTTTCTTCCATCACGAAAGCAATCACGCCAAAGCACAAGATCAAGATGACGCCCAGGCTTGAATTGGTGACCGCGAATGCGCCAACGATGCAGAATAACAATATAGTCGGCATGAGAATGTTGCGCGCGACGTTCAATACTTTGGTGGCGATTTTAACGGTCAACCAGCCCAGCGGCAGCATGATCAGATTGGCCAGCATGAACACAATAAAGATGGCGTAGATATTCTCGGGGTGATTGATGAATATGGTCGGCCCCGGATTCATGTTCTTCAGGTACAGCACACCAATCGCAATCGCAGTGATTGAGTCACCCGGGATGCCAAATACGATCGCGGGTATCCACGCACCGGCTAATGCTGAATTGTTTGCAGCGCCGGATTCCGCAATACCCTCAACATGGCCGGTACCGAACTTCTCAGGCTCTTTGGAAAATTTTTTGCTGGCGGCATAGCTCATCCACGCGGCCATATCTGCGCCGGCACCGGGTTGTATGCCGATCAGCGTACCCAGCGCGCTGCCGCGAAGCAGTTGCACAGGGTAGGTTTTGAGCAGACGCCACATACCACCAAAAATATTGCCGATCTTGGTCGCCACCACGACGGGCGGTGGCGCCATGTCAGTCACATAACGCAGCAACTCGGATACTGCAAACAGACCCACCATCATCGGTATCAGCTCAATGCCACTCTTCAGCTCAGGCAAGCAGAAAGTAAAGCGCGGGTGTGCTGCCGGGTTTTCCATACCGACGCAGGCGATCAGCAAGCCGATTAGTAGCGAGATCGATGCTTTGAGTCGGCTACCACTACCCACAAACACCGCGGCAGACAAACCCAAAATCATTAACCAGAAATATTCAAACGAAGAAAACTGCAATGCAAATTCCGCCAACGACGGCGAGAACATAATCAGTACCAGCGTACCGAACAAGCCACCGATCGCAGAAAACACCAAACATGTACCCAGCGCCAGTTCGGCATGGCCTTTGGCGGTCATCAAGTAGGCTTCGTTAGCGTACGCCGCAGAAGCAGGTGTGCCAGGAATACGAAGCAAGGCACCCGGAATATCTCCGGAAAATATCGCCATAGCGGTCGCGGTGACAATGGCGGCTACAGCAGGCACTGGCGGCATGAAGAATGTGAGCGGTACCAACAGCGCTGTCGCCATGGTGGCCGTCAGACCGGGGATGCAACCAATCAGCAGGCCGAATACTGCTGCACCCAGAATCACGATCAGTACTTGCGGATCAAGTACCAGATTGAGCGCTTGCATCCATACGGCGAAGCTCATGCTGTTTGCCTCACCATTGGATGGGGCTTAACACACCCCAAGGTAGTGGCACCCGTAAACCTTTGTAAAACAGCGTATGTATTAATAAGGTGATGCCAAGCGCAAGCGGCACGATATGCGAGGTTTTGACTGACAGCGCATAAAACATCACGCATAAAATCAACACGCCGCACAATAAAAAGCCGAGAAATTCAGACGCCAAGACATAAAAAAACAGGCATACCAAGGTAACCAGAAAATTACGCCGATGGCGCGGCGACTGTAGCCATGCACCCAGTTGTACCCACGCTTGATCGGTGGCAGGCTGTCGACCTCTTAGTATCAGTAGCAAGGCGCATAGCGCCAGCAAGCTTGCCAATATTTTTGGAAACACAGCAGGCCCGATTTGCTGCCCTGGCACGTTCGGAAAGCTGCCGGCATGCCAGCCGATCAGCAAGGCCAGTATCAGCAGCGCGAGGCCGCTCAGGGTGTCGTGCAGCTTCATACGATGGCCTACTTCACCAAGCCGACTGATTTCATGGTGGCGCCCATGTCAGCATCGCCGCGCACCATGAATTGCTCGAAGGCTTTGGCATCGGCATACGTGATGCCAAAGCCGCGGCTTGCCATGAAATCCTGAAACGCTTTGCTGTCGTAGATTTTTTTCAGCGCAGTCGCCAGCTTGTTTTGTATTTCGGGCGGTAAATTACGCGGTGCCGCCATGCCACGCCACGCACCCAATGTCCATTTACTGTTGGCTGCAGCTTGTAGCGTCGGTACGTTGGGATAGAGCGAGGAGGGTTTGTCCGACATGATGACCAGTGGCCTTGCCTTGCCCGCATCAATCAATGCGCGCGCTTCGGGTAGTGAGCAGGTGACAAACTCCACACCACCCGCGACCAAATCATTCATCGCCTGCGCCGCACCGGTTGAAGGTACCCACGGTACGCTGGCAGGATCAATGCCCAGATCTTTCAGCATGCCTGCCATCGCCAGATGCCAGATGCCGCCGAGTCCGGTACCCGAAGATTTGAATTTGCCGGGATTGGCTTTAATCGCTTTGATTAAGTCATCCAATTTTTTGTAGGGCGCATCAGCGCGCACCATGATCGCGGCGGGGTCGATGTTCATTAGGCCGAGTGGTGTGTAATCACGACCGGTGAGGGGGGTCAGTTTAGCCCAGTGCAGCATGGTGATATCCACCGTCAGCATGCCGAGTGTGTAGCCATCGGCCGGCGCGGCCGCAATCGCAGCATGGCCCACCACACCATTACCACCGGCACGGTTGATCACATTCACCGGTTGGCCTAATTCTTTTTCGAGCAGGGTGCCAACAATACGCGCCACACCATCGGTACCACCGCCGGCTGCAAACGGCACAATCAGCGTAATCGGCCGTGATGGGTAATTATCTGCAGCATATCCAAGCTGCGATATGCCAAGCGTTAGCAAAACCGCCGCCAGTGTGCGACGCCAATGTGACAGCCACATGCTTGTCTCCTTATGAATCATTGATCACATAGGTTTGCGATCTTTATTTTGATGTTTTTGGATTAATAGCTTTCGTCAATCGCTCCCCACTCCAGTCCTCATGCAAACCAGTTTACTCTCGAGTCGCTCTTGCGCTATCGCGTGCCTTGCATGCATCACGCGCGAGCGCAGTGATCTGGGCCCAGTGTTTATCTTGCATGGCGTTGGCGGGTACGACCCAACTACCGCCTACACACACCACATTGGGTAATGACAAATAACCACTTAGCTCAGTAGCGCCAATACCTCCCGTGGGGCAGAAGCGCACGTGCGGGAATGGCCCATGCATCGCTTGTAGCCAGCGGGTGCCGCCGATGACCGTGGCCGGGAAAGCCTTCAAAAATAAATAACCATCAGTTAGTGCGGTCATAACTTCGCTCGCCGTGGCAACCCCGGGGATCAGCGTGAGCTGTTGTGCGCGGCAGTACGCACCAAGCACGCTGTTGTAGCCCGGGCTCACCAAAAACTGTGCGCCGGCGTCACGGGCTGCGGCAGCCGTGTCGACATTACACACGGTGCCCGCACCCACGGTCAGTGCCGGGAAGGTTTGTCGAATACATTGAATCGCTTGCAGCGCAACCGGTGTACGTAGCGTGACTTCAAGCACACTTAGGCCGCCATCACTCAGCGCTTGCGCCACCGGGATTGCGTCCTCGAGATCATCGATCACCAGCGTCGGTATCACGCCGACCGAGTGCGCAAGGTGCATGAATTGTTCACTCGATGACATCAGTCACTTCCTTCTGTCGCGCGTTTAACCAGTGCTGTACCTGAGAGCGTGTGGGTAAAGGTGCAACGGCACCGAAGCCGGTGGTAGATAGGGCGGCTGCGGCGTTGGCATGCGCCAAGGCCGTGGTGATTGGTTCATCACGGCACAGGCAGGCCAGCAATACACCGGCAAAATAATCACCTGCGCCAGTGGCGTCAACTCGATCGATACGATGTGGTTCAATCGTCAGGCGCTGCCCATCAATCCAAGCCAACACGCCGCGCTCGCCGAGTTTCAGGATGACTTGGCGCGCGCCGGTATCGATACACCACTGCAGCGCATCTTCTTCTGAGCTGAGCTCGGTGAGGGTAAGAATATCTTCCAGGCTGGGCAGAAAAAGATCAGCCTCTGCGGCCGTCGCGCGTATGGTTTGACGCGCTTGCTCAAGCGGCCACAGCGCCAAGCGCAGATTCGGGTCATAGCTGATTTTTGTGCCCGCCGCGCGAGCGGCATGGATGGCTGCCGATACGGTCTCTCGTGATGATGCGCTGATGGCTTGGCTGATTGCGGACACATGCAGCCAGCGCGCTGCACCTAGCGCTTCAAGCGGAAACTGATCCGGCGTGATGCAGCTTGCCGCACTGCCGCGACGCAGGTAGCTGAAACGATGTCCGGTATCGCTGTGCGAAACAAAATAAACGCCAGTGGGGGCGCTCGCGTCGCGCACAACGAATTGCGTATCCACCTGTTCCTGCTGCCACAGCTCGATCAGCAGGTCACCAAACCGATCACTGCCGACGCACGTGATGATGCCGGCACGAGCACCAAAACGCGCAGCGGCAATCGCGACAGTAGAGACATCACCGCCAAATCCTTGCAGATACTGTTTGCTCGATGGCGAGGTTTGGTTGAACTCGATCAGGGGTTCACCGAGCGTCAAGATGTGCGGCATCGCTGTCTTTGAATGACTCATTGCGTGCGCGGCTCGTGAACAGATTAATAGCGGTTGTATTTCTCAAGCGCCTTGCGCATGGATTTTTCTCGCTCGATGATGGGAATCATTTGCGATTCTTTATCGTCATATTTTTTGAGCAGATCTACCACTGCCTCGGCGGCGGCACTGGGTACGACCACGACACCATCAGCGTCGGCAACGATGTAGTCACCCGGGTGCACCATAATCTCGCCGCATTTGACTGGGATTTGTTTATCGACGCTGATCATGCGTCCAACCGAGGTGGCCGGGCTGACGCGGCGCGACCAGACCGGAAATTGCAGCCGGCGCAGCTCGGTGATGTCGCGCACCGCACCATCAATCACAGCGCCGGCGAGACCGCGCACTTTGGCGGTGGTGCCCATCAGGTTGCCCATCGCGGCAATCTCCAGGCCATCCTGCATCACGTACACCAGCACCGAGCTGGGGGGCGCTTCGTCCAGAATATCCAGAATATGGTTCTGGTATTTACGGGTATCGTTTTTCAGCACGGGACGCATCAGCGCGGTGGCGGCGCGCCCGACGATGCGCGCGTCATAAATCGGTTTGACATCGGATGACATCCAACCACGCGCGCCGGTCGCTTCCTCAACCGCGTCGGCGATATTGCCGGTGCTGTTTTCAGGGCGCTGCAGTGCAGCAATGATTTGTTCGGGGGTCATGGCGCGTGCTGGTAAAGCAATCGCCGCCAGTATCAATATGCAAAAAATACTCGTCAGCAGAGCCGTGACGATTAATTTAATCAGGTGCGGGGAAATAAGCGTCTTGGGCATTTTTATTCGGCGCTAAAGGTTGATAAACCAGCAGGGCCAAGTCCGACACCATGCAGTTTGATTCAACGGAGAATACACCGAAATAATGCAATTGAACGCCAATCACAGGGGAAGGCATTTTGCCGGCATCGAGGTGAGCGATGCCGGCGGGAGCTTACAAGACCGGGGCGAGTCCCAATGGTCGGCGAGTTGAAAGTTTGCTCTCGACTTTGCTGGATTCGCCCGACAACTGCGCTGCTTCGCGCTCAATCGTCGACGGCCGTACAGTGAAAAACCTGAAGCGCTTTTGAAGTCCCATGCGAAGTACCAGCAACGCCGCGGCGTGAACAGACATGCCCGAGAATCGATGCATATCGATGGTAGCGGCCAGGCGAAACGCTTCTTCCGGAACACGCATGCCTTGACCAACACAGTTTGCTAATTGCCCGATGAGGTCATCTCGTTTCATGAAGAGATCCTTGGTGGGTTGAGGAAGCCGCCCGGCAAGCGGACGGCCCGACTGAAAGCATCAGCAGCTGGCTCTGGAAAGTGGCACGCGTGAGAAATACGGTCGCGTATCACCCATCCAGTAACGTAAATCACGCAATGGAATATCGGTGGCATCATGTATCTTGAGAAGAATCTCGCTACTGACTGCGAGACGACGTCTCTTCACTTTGCTGAGCACGGAGGGAGACAATCCGACCACACGACCCAGCGCAGAAAGTGAGCGCGCGCCGAGCTTCTCGCATAACCGGTCGAGAAAGGCTTCAGGTGCATAGTGCAACAAATGCGATTGGTTCTCTGGCTTCATTTCGATCTCCTTGTGAGGAATGGCACGCGAACTTCGTCGCGTTACCTGAAGCAGATGTTGCCTCAGACCGAGTTCTCGAAAAACCAGAATTAATAAGACGAAGGGTTACGAAAAATAGGATTATCGTAATATTAATTAACAAAAGTTTGTGCGCTTGTGTGTGTTCATATAAAAACGCTGCAGCAGAAGCATTATTGGGAAATTTTCCCAGTACATTCACCGAACCCAATGCGAGCTTTCCCCGCCGCATCGCACCAACCGCGCAGAGTCACTTCATCACCGTCTTGCAGAAATAATCGTTGTTCGCCATCGGGAAGCATCAGCGCTTGCTTGCCGCCGTGTGTGATCTCCAGCAGTGCCGCGAGTTGTGTGGCTTCGGGGCCTGATAGTGTGCCAGTACCCAGCAAATCGCCTGCCTGCAAATTACAGCCGTTTACGGTGTGGTGGGTGATTAATTGCGCCAAGGTCCAATACGCGTGTTGGTAATTGGTATGGCAGATTATTTGTGCTGGCAGTTTGGCTGCTCGCATAGCCGGCGTTTGAAGCAACACTTGCAGTTGAATATCGAATGCGCCCGACGCGCGATTATGTTCACTGTCGAGGTAGGGTAGTGGCTGTGGCTCGCTTGGTTCGCGCCGAAAAGGCAGACGATACGGCGCCAGCGCTTCCAGAGTAACTATCCAAGGCGAGATGCTGGTTGCAAAACTTTTCGATAGAAAGGGCCCGAGCGGTTGATATTCCCAACCCTGAATATCGCGCGCCGACCAATCGTTCAATAAACACAGGCCAAAGACATGCTGCTCAGCTTGCGCAATCGGTATCGCAGTGCCAAGTGAATTACCGTTGCCGATAAACACCCCCAGCTCTAATTCAAAATCTAGCCGTTTGCTATGAGCCAAAAACGGTTGCTCTGCGCCCGGCGGCATGAGCTGTCCCTGCGGACGACGAACATCATGACCGGATAACACGACACTCGATGCCCGGCCGTGATAGCCAATCGGTACCCAGCGGTAATTTGGTAACAACGGATTATCGGGTCGGAATAATTTACCGACATTGGTCGCATGATGAATCGACGTGTAGAAGTCGGTGTAGTCACCAATATATGCCGGCAGCGCGTACTCGACATCGGTCATGCTGACCAAGCATCGCTGAGTCGTTGCTTGCTCTACCGCGCTCTCGCGCAGCAACCGTGACAGCGCCAGCCGCAAGGCATACCACGCTGGTTGACCAAGCGCCATCAAATCATTCAGCGTGGAGGCAGATGCAGCGAGCGCGGCCCGCTGCGCTTCGCCACTCAGGATGGCTTGTTGACTTAGTGCCGCGAGATCGAGCACTTGGTCGCCGATCGCAACGCCGCCGCGGAAGTTTTCATCGCTACCTTGGCGACGAAAAACGGCGAAAGGCAGGTTTTGGATCGGGAAATCTGTGTCCTGGCTATCGGCGCTGACAATCCAACTTTTTAAATTGGAGCTATGGGTTTCGTTTAACAGGCTCACGATGCAATACTTCCGTCATGCATCCACGCAGCGTGCTGTGGTGCTTGTTTGGTGCGGCTCCACTCTTCCAGCATGTCCCATTTCACTTCATCCAACTTGCGGTGCATTTCAGGGGTACCGCAGTCGTAAGCTAGTTCCAGTCGATGCCCATTGGGGTCAAAGAAGTAAATACTTTTAAAAATAGTGTGATTAATCGGGCCAATCACTTCAATACCTGCGGCATCGAGCCTGGCTTTGGTAGCGAGCAGGGTCTCCATGGAATCGACCTTCATCGCAAGATGCTGCACCCAGGTCGGCGTGTTGCGATCTCTGTCCATGTCGGGCTGGGTGGGGAGCTCGAAGAACGCAAGGATATTGCCACCACCTGCATCAAGAAATACATGCATGTACGGATCAGGCGCTTTGGTGGAGGGCACCTCGTTCTCTGCAATCGCCAGTACGAATTGCATATCTAAATGCTTGGTATACCACTCGACTGTTTGCTTGGCGTCTTTGCAGCGATACGCTACATGGTGAATACGCTCGATTTGCATGGATGCTCCTTCAGCTTGGGGCGGGCCTTTTCAGCGCGATAGCAAGGTGGTAACCAGACTACTCGCGGCCTGATACGACAGCTTTTTAATGTGCGTCTTTCGTCAGCCGAGCAAGCTGCATTGCCTCGCGCAGCACACTGATGTCACCGATGTGGTTCGCCAAAATAAGTATCAGCTTGGCATTCAGCAGGGTACTTTGCTGTTCGGTCAGATCGCGATGGGTATTAATCAGCAGCTGATAAAAATCATCGCCCGGTGAAAAATCACGAAAGTAGCGCTTGCCAGGTTCATGAAAATTAGGCTCGGTGATCAGCGACATAGTCAATCCTCTGAAAAATTAGCGGTAGCGCGAGCGACGGCCGCGACAATAAGCGAGACTTCGGTCTCTCGCCAGCGCGCCGCCACATGTTGATCTGGCCGCGCCAGGTAACAGCTGCCATCAGTTGCATCGTAGCGTTCGAAAGCAAGCCCTTGCAGGTCGAGCAAAACAGGTAAACCATGCGCCTGACCGCGCCGCGCAATCACCAGGGGAGTTACCGGGATGGCAGCGTGAGCCAAGCCACTTAATTGAAGCTGCATCGCCTCCGGGATAGCGCTTGCATCGTCGCAAAAGTACAGTAGCTGAAACTGCCCACCCAACTGATCGATTAACCAGACCGGCTGGCCATCACGCATCAGCGGTGCATCATCCATAGGCGCGCCGGGCACCATATCGCCATGAAACGGCTCGCTGTCAGGGGTATTGAGATCTGAATCGGTTAAAAAACTCGGCACTGACAGCCGACCTGAATTCACCAGCTTGCGTGCAAATGGCAAGGTGCGAGAGAGCTCGAGCACTGCATTACGAAAGGTTTGGCTGACTGACCCTTTGGGTGTAATAAAGTCAGTCGAACGTGTTGAGTTCAGAATGTTTTCATCTGCACTGAAGCCGCGTTCATCCGTGAAACTATCGAGCAAGCGCAATGACGCACGCCCATCCATCACCAGTTTGAGTTTCCAGATTAAATTGTCGGCATCTTGTATGCCGGAGTTTGCGCCTCGTGCACCAAATGGCGAGACCTGATGCGCAGCGTCTCCGGCAAACAGGCAACGGCCATGGCGGAAGTCGCGCATGCGACGACACTGAAAGGTATAAACACTGACCCATTCAAGTGCAAACTCGCGGTCATCACCTAACATGGCTTTAATACGCGGAATGACACGTTCCGGTTTTTTTTCTTCTTCGGGATCCGCATCCCAACCCAGCTGAAAGTCGATGCGGTATACATCATCGGCTTCGCGATGTAATAGCACCGATTGATTCGGATGAAACGGTGGATCAAACCAGAACCAGCGCTCGGCAGGAAAGTCTGCTTTCATGATCACGTCAGCAATCAGGAAGCGATCCATGAACACCTGGCCTTCAATATCCAAGCCAAGCATGGTACGTACCGGACTACGGGCCCCGTCCGCAACAATCAAGAAGTCGGCCTCGATTTTGTAATGTCCCTGAGGTGTCGATACTTCAAGTGCAACATGATCCTCATGCGGCAATACTGCGGTCACTTCGTTTTTCCAGCGAATCTGCACGCCCACATCCAGCGCACGCTTGACCATGTACTCTTCAAGATAGTACTGCTGCAAATTCACCATGCCAGGGCGCTTGGA
>Ga0194133_10007598_pt1 | contig 12921 bp, 11 predicted proteins | sample TA2KigOf40mmetaG_FD_155448 | JGI IMG/M metagenome (GOLD analysis project Ga0194133, IMG submission 155448) | Freshwater microbial communities from Lake Tanganyika, Tanzania - TA2015055 Kigoma Offshore 40m | ecosystem: Environmental > Aquatic > Freshwater > Lake | place: Tanzania: Lake...
TAAAATTGATGGATGCAAATTTTTTATGACCCTCTAACCTCAATCCCTCAAGGGTACCCCATGCTCAAAAACAATAGATGGTGGTTCCTCACAAAAAATTTATAAAACATAAAATATTTGTCAGGATTGCGTTCATGGAATTTTTTTAGAACCTTTAACCCTGAGCCCTCAGGGTACCTCTTCACATCTAACACAAAAGCAAGGGATAGAGGTATCTTACGAACAACATCACTATAAGCAAAAATTATAACGTATTCAGTAGGGCTAATTGCTGGGTACAAACTTTTTGTGACCCTCTAACCCCAAACCTTTATGGGCGCCCCTTCACGCCATGGTCTAAAACATTGAATTCCGAACAAACTCAGTACACACCCATCTGGCTGGCTGCAGGCCAGAGCATCAGACAGACATACCAACCACAGGACCTGGCCAGTGGCCAGCTATAGTCAACATATAAATTAATGGCATTGGAATGTCCATATTCTGTCACCTGTCTGTGTGTGTTTTGTTTGTTTTCACTCATCAATACACACAAAGTGGAGTTGGCTAACCTCATTTAAGTGGTTTTTGCTCTGACGAGATATTTTTTGTGTTCTTTGGAACTTTAAGTTCTGGTGTCTGTGCTGAAGGACAATTGTAAAATATGTAGTGTTCCACAGCTCAAGAGTCTATGCCGGAGGTAATTCATGCTCACAGCTCAAGTCTATCACTGCTCACAAAATGTGATGAAGTATTTTCCGATCCAAAAGGTCTGGTATTTTGGAAAGGCGAGTCCTCAGCACTTGCCATCCAGTCGAAAGTGGAGTAGGAACTTTTTCCAAGAAAAAAGGAGAAATTTTCCCATTATTTTCTTTCACTAGACCTCAACACGTGCTATCCAGTCAAGGGCAGAAGAAGAACTTGTCTGTGTGTATGTGTTAGGAAATGCAAAAATTTGAGTGCCAAACAAACACAATAATCTTCCCAGGCAGGGCAAAGGCCGGGTGGCTAGTTGTATTTGAGTATTCCTATTCTTTGTGTTATATACTGAGGGTTCTGCACTTTTCAACCCAAAATACACATCTGCTTAATTTTTACCAGATTATATATAAGTCAATATAAAGATTAAGCTGACTTAGAATTAAGTTTTGAAAAACTAGTTAATCTAATCTGAATGTTGTCAAAAATACTTTCTGCGTTTATTTTGTGATTCCACCGAAATTCTATGTCATTTCTATGTCAGCAAAGCGTCTCTTCTTGTTTCTTTTAAACTGATATATATTAGAGAAAGCGGGTCGGCGTCGCTCCGGCGGCCGCGGCGGCGCTGCAACGATTTTTTTTAACCCTACTCTGAACAATACAGTAAGATTTGTAAACAAAAATTGGACAGTGAAAAGAAATCAAATTATTAGGGACACAAATCAAACTTTTGAATGGGATTATTACGATTTGGTGTAAATCCAACCTAGTTTTACATCTTACTTAAACTCTTCGGCTCTTTGTTCACGTGTGAAAGCTAATTTCCATCTTTCTGGTAAGAGTTACTAAAAAGGCTCAAAATTTAGCTGCATGAAAAGGTTTTGGACCAACAAAGAGAAAATAAATTGTTCAAAGTTTCATTTTTTTAATGGATTCAAACCTTATAAATACATTTAAAAGCTCCTTTTTGTATCTTTTTGTTTAATCTGTCTGTTTTTTAGAAGTGATTTGACAGCATTTTTTTGTCATAAAATAATTTGTGAAGCATAAATGAGAAAAAATTGTAGATAAATAATAATTTGTGGAGTAGAAATGAGAAAAAGTTATGTATTAGTTAAAGAAAATCTTCAGCTATTTGTAACAATTAATTTGTTTGACAGAAAATGGTGACTTTGAAGAGAAAGTCTGATCATGAAACTGAAGACAATAACTATCAAGTCTTTGGAGAAAATGATAGTCTTCCAGATGTAAGCAAAAGGGCCCTGAAAGAATATGTGAGATCCGAACAAGGTTAGATCTAAATAAATATTTTTAAGAGTAAATAATTTGAGCTATTTTGAAAAACCATGGTATTCTTTTTATTACAGTTGAACCACCTGATTGTCAAATTGAAGACAATAACTATCAAATCTTTGGAGATAGTGATGGTATTCGATATGTAAGCAAAGGAGCCCTGAAAGAATTTGTTAGATCTGAACAAGGTTAAATAAAAACTAATATTTTTAAGAGTAAAAAATTATAGTTATTCTGAAAAAACCATGTTACTCTTTTTATTACAGTTGAACCATCTGATCGTGAAACTGAAGACAATAACTATCAAGTCTTTAGAGAAAATGATAGTCTACCACATGTAAGCAAAGGAGCCCTGAAAGAATTTGTGAGATCTGAACAAGGTTACATCTAAACTAATATTTTTAAGAGCCTAAAATTTGAGCTATTTTGAAAAACCATATGGTATACTTTTTGGTACAGTTGAGCCATATGATCTCCAAACTGAAGACAATAACTATCAAGTCTTTGGAGGTAATGATAGCCTTCCACATGTAAGCAAAGGAGCCCTGAAAGAATTTGTGAGATCCGAACAAGGTTACATTTAAACAAATATTTTTAAAAGTAAAAAATTTGAGTTGTTTTGAAAAACCATGTTATTTTTTTATTACAGTTGAACCATCTGAATATGAAACTGAAGACAATAACTATCAAGTCTTTGGAGATAATGATAGTCTTCCACATGTAAGCAAAGGAGCCCTGAAAGAATTTGTGAGATCTGAACAAGGTTAAATCTAAACTGATATTTTTATGAGTGAAAAATTTGGGTTGTTTTGAAAAACCATGTTATTCTTTTTATTACAGTTGAACCAAATCTTGAGTCATTTGGTCAAAATTCAAATTTGCCACTAAAACTAAGTAGTCGCTACTCATATAATTCAGGAACAGGTGGTTAAAATAAGACTGGTGATCATTCAATTAAGATATGAAAAACCAAACTTAATATTTAGGAGAGAGACTTTCAAGTCTCACAGAAACTCATGAGCAATCGTCAACAATGGCTTGGGAATCCACAAATGCCTCTGGTTATGGTTCTATAAATTTTGAAAAGGGACATTCTTCTTCAATTTTAGCTCCTCTCCTGACAGGTAATCAATTCTTATTGTGTTTTTTTGAGGCAATCCATTCAACATCAAAAATTCAATTTAGGACCAATGCCTTCCTTATCAATCTCATCAACTTCATCAAGTAACAATAGTTTTTATTTCTCTTATTCTTTCGGTGAAATCATCCAAATATTTTTTCAAACACAGGAACAGCAACAACGCTCTCTGACCTTCCAAATTTTTTTCCTCAAGTTCAACTGAAGTGCTCAAATACGGATGGTATTGCTATTTTTTTGTTTCAAATTTTCATTCTTTTTTTGGCAACTTTTTTTTAACTTCAGTGACAGAAAATGACTCCTTTTCCGTACCTGAAGTTCCCCAGCCGATTGAAGCTCCCCCGCCGATTGAAGCTCCCCCGCTGATTGAAGCTCCCCCTACAGATTTAGCAGGCATGACTTTTTTCAACAAATACTTACTTTTTTGACTTTTTGTTTTATGTTAGTTGTATAACTTATTTAGAGACTCAGAGAACGCCTGATCCGTCTCCAAGTTTACAACCCTCCTCCCCAATGCACGGCAATCAAGATTTCTTTCTCTATGACCATCCGTTATTGCAAGCAAACACATTTGTCATCGACGTTCCATCTCAAGTGGTGCCTTTTGTATTTGAGCAAGCTCCTGAAAAGTCGCTTCTGGAATTCAAACTTGAAAGTAGGCCATATTTCATTAACTAAGAAATCACTTGACGAGCAATCTGAAACTGTAATTAGTGAAACGGTTATTCAAATTGTAAAATAAAGCTCGGGTGATAAAATGCAAATTCAAAATATTCCAGATAATTGGAATACCAAGAGGACTTCGGAACAATTTCAGATGAATCCTTTGTCGCACTCTTCAACTGGAGCAATCGGAGTTTTTACCAAAGATATTGGATTTGAATTAGTGATGGTAATTTCAAGCATTTTGACGACTCTTAAAAGGAAATTTTAATTGTTAAAGTTTTGCTTTTAGCGTGAAATTCAGAAGAGTGAATTAGACGAGCTTATTGCAAAAGGTTTCCATTCGCAAATAGAAAAAACGATGATTGATACCCTTATGAAAGCCATCGAAGAAAACTCTTATTCAAACGGGAACGAGGTGAGTTTCTCATGAAGCAAGATTAAGGTTATGATAGTGTAGTTTTTATCACCTATTGCCTCCTTGTTCGTTGTACATGAGGTTTTTTTTGAGGTCCACGTTTCTTAGTGTTTGATAGCACATTGTTTTGAAATTCAAGGTTTCGTCTCGAACCAACCTTAAATGTCGGCGATGTAATTTTAAGAGTGACAGCCTCATTGTTTTGGACAACCATGAGAGGATGGCGCATCTTGAATCTGGATTCTACCACTGCCCTTATTGTAGCTACAAAAATTACGAGTAAGAAGCTGCTCATCTGTTGGAAAGAGCTTTTATTTGAGTTGTTTTGGTTGACCTTTTTTATGCTAACCTTCCAGCCCTCGTGCGAGTTTATTTCACATCAAAGGCTCTCATTTCGTCCATTCTGTGCTTCAGCCAGCATCAAAACCATTTCAATGTTCGAATTGTTCTTTCGAGTCTTCATCTCACATTGATCAAAGAGCTCATATGGTAAAAGATACGTCTTCAAAGTAAATGAAAAGCAGACATAACTGTTAGAAATTTTTTTAGTGTGGATGTTTTTACTTTCACCGTGGCAAATTGTATTCTTACAAACGTGAATACCCAGAAGTTTCAGGGAAACTGATCAAATCTCAAAATAAAACTTGGCCCAAAGACTTCTTGGAATATTGGCAAAACAAAGAGTGAGTAAAGGCACAATAGTTTTCTCTTCTAAATGCAATAAACCAGACCTTTTGTTTTCTAGCTTGAAAGAGTCGCAAAAAAGTGGAACTTTTCCTTCTGAAGGGGGTAGGTCTATTTATTCCAGAACATCTTTTAATAGTTTTGCACGTCTTGGGGGCAACTTAATATAATACTAAATTTGGACAAAAATGTTTCTCGTGTATAAAGTCAATGTCATCTTTCTAAAATGAATTGTTGATGTTTCCATCTAGAATTGTCACCTAAAAATACCAGCTCGCTCAATTTACTCCAGGTATACTTTTAAACTTTGTACTTGGAGGAATTCTTTCGTTAAATTTCCTTCTAAAATTTCAAAGATGTGCAACAATTTCAAAGCTCATCAGGAGTTTGCCCCTCATCTACGTCTAGTTTCTGGCTCCCAAAGAGTGAGTTAAATCCTTACAACTCTTTTAAGTGTGTTTAAATGACGAAATCTGTAGGTGGTACCCTCCCCAAACCTTCTCATCAATTATCCAACTGATGGAAGTATTTTGATTTGTGAAATATGTGATTCGATGGCAAACGATTATCTCGCTCTGGAAGCACACATGAAGTTGACACACAAGGTTTTGTTCTGAAAACATTCTCCCTTATTAAAGCTTTGATAACATCATCACAATAAAAAATTCCAGGTACCTTGCTTGCCCAAATTAAACCCTCCTTTGAGCTGTTTCGCATGCCCAAACAAATACTTCACAGGATATGTAAGTACCATGTGTGAATTTGCTTTTTCCAAGATGTTAAAATCCTTTATAACTAGGGTCTGGAGCGTCATCTACTCTCAGCTCACAATCTAATTACAAATTTTTGGAAAGAAAGAATCATCGACTCTCAAGATGGCGGAAGATGCTCAGAATGTGGAGAGGTTATTTTTCAAAACTTTAGCCTGTTTTTAAGAGCCATGGTCTAATAAAAACTTACTGAACCTTAGGTTTTTCCAAATCAAATTGTTGAGCACTACAAAAATACTCACGAGCGTCGATTGACCAACTCCAACCTCACTTACAACTGCAAAATATGTGTTGAAAAGTTTAGAACTTTCGATTATTTTCTTGAACACTTTGAAAGTGTGCACGATTGAGAAAAGAGTTACAAATTGATAGAATAGATAAACTCATACTTAATTTTAATTAACACCATGAAACACAAATTTTTACTCTTGTCCATTTTATAAAAAAAACAACTTTTTTGATGATATTGATAAGGAAAAAAATTTTTACATAGAAAAACTAATCAAATGTTTTTGTTCTTGAAATGAATTTTTTTTAAATGTTATAAATACATGCATTTTTGCAACAAAAGATCTTTTTGTGATTAATTATTGTCTGAATTTTGGCAGTTGACAAAAAAACCCTCAAAATTATGTTTGCCTTATTATAGTTGTTACAAAAACAAACAAAAATATTATAGAAAAAGTTTGCCGCTAGATTTCAAAACTTAAAATTGTAAAAGCAAACATCCATTTATTTACCGCCCACAATTTGGCAAATCCGTGAAAAACAACAGTTTCTATGAAAACACAGTATAAAACAATGGAAATCATCATATAATTTTCCTGTAAAACAAGTGCCTTTTAGCTTATTCCGGCACTTTCCATCTTTTTCTTGCAATGTTTTTAAAAAAGGCAGTTTGGCGCCATTGCATCCATATAGTGGCGCGTTTTACAAATTTTAATTCTTATCTGGATTATGGTCGCCCCGCGGGCCTGGACGCGTCAACACGAATTAAAACAGTGAGTGAGTTCTCATTAGTTTTAACAGTCTAACTACCTACGAAGGACTGCACTTGACATTGACTTAACATAACCAGTCTAAATTCATTGCACAACGGGTAAAGCAAAGCCAAGTCTTGTAAAGCTGTTTTAATATTGGATTGCACTAAACTGATCCGTTGACAGAATTTTCACGTAAGATTCCCGTCATGTCTCAAGCTCAACAGAAAGCGAGGGAAAAGAACCAGAGGCAGGCCAGAGAAAACGTGGCTGAAGATTTTCGCGTGGCAGCCCTTGTGGCCGTCAACAGGTTCCTCGCGGGTGATGAACCAGGTAACTAAAGCACTGAGACATTACTTAGGTTTCCCGTTGTGAATAAAAGGTGTCCCTTCAGAAATGAGCTTTCCAAGCTCTTTTACCTCTACGGAGCGACTTTACATTCACAGACTAGCAGCTGGAAAAGGCCTGAAATCGAAAAGCCAGGGTTCTGGTGTTAACAGATTTCTGACCGTATCAAAGAGGTATTTTCCAAATAAAAAATCTAATATGTGATAAAATGAGGGAGATTTTATTTTGTAGGAGCTTTGAAGATGGAATCAATTGTGGGTCTGAAATTTCACTGGCTCATGCATCACTTCAATATCTTGTTGAATTCACATCCGAACATCCTTTATCTGTCAAGGAAAAACACGAACTCATTCCTGTGGCTGAGAAGTCCTTACCGATTCCAGGAGGTGACGCTAGTAAGCAGTAATATGTGTGATTTTCGGATGACACTTAACAAATGAAATTGGTGCCAGGCCGTAGCCGCTCACGCAGCATGGGAAAATTGAACAACGGGGTATCTCACATACCCCCATCGCCTCTAGCCTTAAATACTGAAATTGTAGCCGAGCGCAAGAACCTTCCAATATTTGTTCATAAGAAATCAATCGTGAGCGCAATCCAGAATCACCAGGTATATCTAAAACTCAAAATTAAAATTCAAGCTCATTATCTTTTGCTTCATTCTCACACTTAGGTAACAATCATCACAAGTGAAAATGGTACGGGCAAAAGCACCCAGATTCCTCAGTACATTATGGAAGAAGCCTCTGAGGTCGGAAGGCCCTGCAGAATTGTCTGTGCAGAACCGAGGCGACTCGTTGCCGTATCTTTGGCGGAGCGTGTTGCGGCTGAAAGGAATGAAATGGTATAATAAAAGTAAAAAAGAAATGAACAACCCAAAATGCATAGCTATTTTTTGTACTCGCGAAACTCTTGGAAAGTTTTAAATAATTGTTTTACTTTTGAACCGAACAGTTAATAAACGAGTGCTGATGCCAATAGGTTGGACAGATTGTTGGATACCAGATTCGGTTGGAGTCCCGTGTTTCCTTGAAAACAAACCTTACCTTTTGTACCAACGGTATACTTCTGAGATCATTTATGGGTCTTGAAATAGGATCAGTGGACTCGCTGACGCACGTCATCATTGATGAGGTTCACGAACGCAACAAGCAAACTGACTTTCTCCTTATTGTCTTGAAAGATGCTTTGCAAAGGCATCCAAATTTAAGGCTCATTCTGATGTCAGCTACTATTGATATTGAACCGTACCAGTATGTTTAAATTATGTTTTTACAAAGTTTTTATTTAATATGGTTAGATTTTTATGTAGAAGATATTTTGAAGATGCCTTCCATGTCAACATCCCTGGCTACGTACATCCGGTTACTGAGATATACCTAGAAGATATTTTGGCTTAGTAATATATTTTTTTTATCCTTCACAATTTGAAAATGAAATGTTTCATAAACCTTTTGGCGTTACTTTTCCTTAAGCTCAAAATACTTGCAATGTGAAAAGACTTCAGATGGTTCGTCAAGGAAACACGCTACTTTGGATAGGAATTTGGAATCTTATGAATCAAAGGTTTTTGAGGTGGAAAGTGGTAATAAAACAATTTTTTGTGTCCATCTGTTAAAATAAGCCCTCAAAATAAAAATTCTGGTTTTTTACAGATTCCGACGGTTTTTTGCAAAATGAAAATCAAGAGCTAGTATGAATTAAATCTGCTTTTATTTGTTGCTCAATGACTTTATACTTTGCAAGCCCTTTGAGTTTATCACAATTTTTGGTTTACCTAAGCTGCAAAGATAGGACTCAGGTGAAGCTATTTTTAGGAAGTAATTGATAGCCTCGATTCTGCAATACTAGATGGGTTCATGTTTGGCAATTTTGGTTCCTTGATTGCCATTACAGAAGAAGATCCCAAGCTTGTCAATTATGAGGCAAGGTTTTCTTTTGTTAAATTAAGCGTAACTGTTAATCATGAAAATTTTTGGTTGTGTAAATTTGCAGCATTCTTGTCGAAAGGTTACCCCTCTAATGGCAGCCGCTGGCCATGGCGAAGTTGATGTAGTCAAAAGATTCCTCTGCTTAGGCGCTGATCCTAGTAAAAAGTCGTCTAATGGTTGGACTGCCAAAGAGTTTGCATTAAAGACAAAACAGGCGGAGGCTGTTGAAGTTTTGGAAACTTTCAAGTGAGATGTCCGAAACATGGTTACTGAGGTTGAAAATATATCCCATTTTCAAACAATTTACAGGCCACTTTCTGAGCTGTTCTTACTCCCCGAGTCTCATGAAGTTATTGAGGTCTAGTTGCTTCTCATTTGTTTTCATAGTTTTTAAATGCCAAGGCTTTAATTTTCCAGGAAATACCAACTTGCCCAGAGAGAAACTCAAGTGAGGACATCTTGAAACTTTATCTGAGTAGCTTTAAAGACGATGGAATTGATCACAGCTTAGTTGCCCACACCATAATGTTCATTCATGAAACTTATGAGGTAGTAATAATTTCTTTTTGTAATGCATATTTTGTGACACTCTTAAATAATTTGAAATGAAAATGTTGTATGTTTTTGCTTTTGAAGGGTCAGGAGAGTGATGCAATTCTAGTATTTCTTCCAAGTTATGAGGACATAATTAAAGTCAAGTAAAAATAATTTATATGAAATATTTTTTTTATTTACTTTTTGTAATTTTTTTTAATCAAAAAGAGAATTTTTGCCGGAAGACTCGTCGTCTATCACTATTTGTATTCTACATTCTCAAATGATGATAGTGGATCATAGCCTTGTTAGTATATTTGAAAATTTATTTATTTGAAATAAGATGTTTTCACGAATACCCTGTGAACTTAAAAGGTTTTCAAAAAGCCACCACGTGGACATCGCAAAGTTGTCCTCTCTACAAATATAGCTGAAACATCAGTCACAGTTCCGGACATAGTTTTCATTATTGACACTGGGAAAGTAAAGGAGGTAAAAGGATTGAGACTCTTTAAAACTTAGCAGGCTGCTCACATTTTACAATTTCTACAGAAAAATTTTAATCCCCACTCTTCTGTTTCCACTTTGACTGTATCTTGGATAAGTAAAGCTTCTGCAAATCAAAGGAAAGGCCGTGCAGGAAGATGCAAGCCGGGTTATGTGATCAGACTTTTCTCTAGGTAGTTTTCTTGATGTCAAATAGGAATCTAAATTACTGAAACATTAGCATTTTCTAATTGAAATTTTAAAATAGGAGCAAATTTTCTTCTTTTCGTGATCATCAGACCCCAGAAATTCTTAGAACTCCAATACTCGAATTATGCCTTCAGGTTTATAAATGATTAAAAGAAAGGTCTTTTAAAATCGGCTCATTTCGTCCTTTTAAAAGACTAAAATGTTAGCTCATCCTTCAACAATGCCCATATCTGAGTTTCTTTCTAAAGCCCTTGATCCACCATCTTCAGCTGTTACTCATCATGCTTTGCAGGTTTTTAAAACATTTATTGAATAACTTACTTCACATTTTTTAGTATTAAACGTGTCTTTGTTTTGCATTTCCTATTTTTAGATGTTGAAATCCATTGAAGCCTTGGATATCAATGAACGGGTGACAGAACTGGGAAATCAATTAATAGATCTGCCATTGGAGCCACAGTATTCTGAAGTGTCCTTGAATTAGTAGGACATGTCTCAATTAGTTACATTTTACAGATTAGGGAAAATGCTACTTTGTTCAATCATGCTCAAGTGCCTAGATCCTGTCCTCACGATTGTATGCTGCCTGTCTTTTAGGTAATTTTTTCAAAAATAGTACCTTTAATAGGTGTATAAATATAAAGGAAAATCTTTAGAGATCCGTTTTGTCTCGCAACTCGACCCGATCAAAGAGAATTGGTTCTTGAAAGTAGAAAGAAGTTTGCTGGGAATTCGATGTCTGATCATATGGTTCTCCTTAGAGCTTTTCAAGGTATTTGAGCTTTGTTCAAACCACATGAGTTTTTTAGTTATGAACTGAATTTAGCAAAAATATTTGAAATTGTCTTTTAATTTAAGGCTGGCAAGCGTCTGTTGCTGAAGGGATGGAATATCATTTTTGTAAAACTAACCAGGTACGTACATTAACAATTTTTATCTTCCAACCTTTTGTCTGTCTGTCTTTTTCATAGATATCATCAGCTACGATGGAGATGATTACAGGGATGAGAGGACAGATCTTGGGACAACTAAGAGCTCAAGGGTTTGTTCGAACAAAAGGTACAAAAAAAATGTTGAGGTACATTTAAGTATATGCTCATTCTTTTTACTCTTTTAAAACTAAAGGATCGGGGGATATTCGAGACTTGAATAGTAACTCTGAAAACTGGGCTGTTGTCAAGGGTGCACTTGCAGCAGGTGCATATCCCAAAATTGTTAAATTCAACAAGGAAACAAATCAATTTTCATGCCAGTAGGAATTTTTCAAATAGATACTTTTTCAAAACTTATTTAGCTTTTACTCTCGTCCATAGGAAAGAAGGCAATGTTGGATTTCATATGAGTTCGGTTTTGGGAGATGCTATCTTTGAGTCAAATGGTCACTCAAAAGCTACAGGCCCAATCTTTCCAACAGATTGGTTTATTTATGATGAAATGCAAAAGTAAGCCTATAAGCCTTTTGAATTATTGTCCTCTATATCATCAAAACTGCGTAAAAGGGTTGGGCATCTTTGGACAGTCTGTGGAGTCACTGCTGTTAGCTCCATAACTATAGCTCTTTTTGCTGGTCACTGTCGTCTTTCTTCAAAATCTTTACAAGGTTCAGAAGACAAAAGCACTGGTAAAACTTCTTTACGGTTTTTTTACTTTCATTTTTTTATTAATTTTGAATGCTTTTAAAGGCAATGTGTATCTTGACCAAACAAGTGACAGTGAAGTTGAGGAGTATACTGAAAAAATGTCAACATCAACTCTCAAGTAATCAAACCATACTTTTTTGAGGCCTTATTTATTGATTCTTGTTTTAAAAAGGATTGATGATTTCTTGTCCTTTACTGCCGATACTTCAATTGTCAACCTTATTTTCGAATTTCGCCAGAAATGGTCAGCTGGATTTATTCGTAAACTTCAAAGTCCTAACAAATGTTTAATGGTGGTAAGGACAATCTCAACTGTTTGAAAAGTTGATGTTTCAAGAATTCGTTCTAGTCTGATGAGGCTTTGGTAAAGGCAGTTGTAAAACTGCTCAGCGTAGAGGATGCGTCCATCGGGCTTACACAACCGTTTGGCATTGGCCAGCGGCCAAGGCTTTTACCAACGGAACCTAAATGTGAAATATACCTTTCTTATGGGCTTTTTCAAGGATCTTTATTATATTTCCTTTCAGACTTTCGTTCGCCTCCTGGTTTTTCCAGTTCTTTGTTATTGCCAGATTTTTCGTCAAGTTTATTAAATTAGAAGAAAAGGGCGAGTCTCTCCTCACTTAAAAGGTTGTATACTAATATTCAAGGTTAGTATTTTGTTCAAGTTTATAGTATCAAATTCTGTCTTGTGTTGAAGAGCTTGTTTGTTCAAGCAATATACCTCCATTTTTGTGTGCCGTTCTCTTGAAAAATACATAAAGCTGATTTTAGATAACTGAGGTCATACAGAAACTCTTGTTGGACAAACTCTTCCCATCCTTCTGGTGACCCATAAAAAGATTCTCCTTCACATTTGCCTGAAGCACTTGAAGAAGTCTCCCTGTAGTGAGGCTAAAAATAAGATCAAGTTATACCTAAAAAAAGGCGAATGGAACTTCTTTAACATTTTGAGCAGATTAACATGAGAAATTTAGGTACCGGAATCTTTAATGACAAGACCTTTGTTCCTATTTTCAGAATCATTCCTGATAAACTGAGTCATTGTGAAAGCGACCAGAAAGATTGAAAGCAGGTGTCTGAGAATACTTCAAAGGGAAACTCTTTGGTGATTTTTAAAATGGGTTTGTCCACAAGTTTCTCTCTAA
>Ga0194133_10007601_pt1 | contig 12918 bp, 8 predicted proteins | sample TA2KigOf40mmetaG_FD_155448 | JGI IMG/M metagenome (GOLD analysis project Ga0194133, IMG submission 155448) | Freshwater microbial communities from Lake Tanganyika, Tanzania - TA2015055 Kigoma Offshore 40m | ecosystem: Environmental > Aquatic > Freshwater > Lake | place: Tanzania: Lake Tanganyika...
CCGGCTCCCAAGAAACGACACTACATGGCAGTTTATTCGCCTTAAGTTGGTGAGGGCGAAGGTGAATCTTCACACTGCAAGCGGGCTCTTTAAGTTGCGAAATCAGATGGACAAGATTTTCCTAACATTGATGTCCGAAATCAGTTCCTACGACAACTATCTCCGCACTAGCCGCACTGTTCTAGGAAAGCACGAAACAGTTAAAAAAGGATTCTGGCTTGGTGGACCACCACCATTCGGCTACAGACTGTTTCAAAAGAAACTCGTTGAGGAGAAGATCGAATCGAAGTGGGTCAAGTTTATTTATCGCTCATACAAGGATCAGAAATCTGTCAATTGGATCAGAAACGAACTCATTAGAAATGGAGTTCTTACACGGCGTGGAAAGGTATCTTGGTCTCTAGGTTCAATTGAAAAGATTCTTACCAACACTCATTACCGTGGCTACTACACGGTCAACCTTGGTGGGAAGGAAGGAGAGGCTGTTCGATGCTCCTGTCCTCAGATCGTTCCCAGTTCTCTTATTACGCAGTGCATCGATGAAAAGGAGCGCAGAAGCAGGCAAACACGGGTCTCGGAGAGCAACTTACACAATTTCTATTTTTTAAGGGGGTTTCTGTTTTGCAAGGCTTGCGGTTCAAGAATGTCTGGTCGAAAGTATCCGAAGCAGTATCGATCCATCTACTACTGCCCAAGAATGGAGAGAAACTATGTCAACGGGAAGGGCGAGAAGTCCGAACCATGTGGCAACCGCAGATACTTGAAGATTGAAGAGACCGATTCGTTGGTCTGGGATGTAGTTCTAGAGGTGCTCGCAAAGTCCCATCACTTCAAAGAGCAGGTTAAGCGCCAAGTGTTTGATTCAAGCACCACCTACGAATCCAGCAAGGACGAGTTGAAGACGCTTAAACGGTCACAGGTCAGGCTTAAGCGGGACATTGAAGACGCAACGAACACCATAGTGAACCTTGAGACCGACAAACTTCTCAAGAAGAGATCAAGCAAGGAACTGGCTGGGATTCTTGCTGGTGTCGAGGAGCACAGACTTCGCTTGGAGGCTAAGGGCGAGGAGGTTGCGGCTCAGATTCGAGGTATCGAGAGCAAGACAAAATGGGTGGATTGGCTTTCAAAGTTTGGCGAGAAACTCAACGAACTTTCGTCTTTGACCATTCTGGAGCGTCAAAATTTTCTGAAAGGCGTGATAACGAAGATTGAAGTTGACACGCTATCCAAGCAAGAGCATCAACTTACCCTTCACTTCTTGCTCCCCTATGTTGACGATCAACTGGTTCGGAAGTCGGACAAGTCTGGAAGGAAATCCCTTCAGGCCTCTGGTGGGAATCATTTACTGACTGTGGGGGTAGACTCCTCAAAAAAGCCCCAACCGAAGACAAAGTAATATGTCATAGCAAAACTACTCCATCACGGTAGAGTAGTTTTCTTTATACCGTCCCCGGGTAATCGCCCAGTTTTTAACAGCTAGCGAAGTTATGGAATCAGCAAAGCATCAGAGCATAAAATAAATGCTGCTCCATTAACTTATTAGTAAGTATTTGTAGGTTTCGTTCTGGTCTACAATGCCTGCTGATAAGTCTGCGCCAAAGCCGCTGCTTGGCAAATTCACATATATCCTTCAAAGGCGGGAGCCGTATCAATTGGGCGGCTTCGTAAAGTCGCCAATCTTGCTTTTGCAATGTGCTTGTTCATAAAGCGCGCTGTAACCAACAAAATAGTGGTTTCAGAAAGCTGTTGCTTTTACAGTATTGATCGCGTGAGAATCTGCAGTATGGCTGACATGAGAACAATTTTGAGACTGATTTTTGTGACTGGCGTATTTGCTTTTGTCTGCGGCACGGCGAACGGGCAGCAGCTGAATCCAAACCGATTGCTGCTGTGTCCAAAAGATCAAACCGCCCATTACCATAATTGTTGGGGAATTTACGTCAGTGATGATGGCGCGAAATACGTGGGTGAATTCAAGGACAACAAGTATCACGGGAAGGGAACATACGCCTTTGCCAGCGGCGACAATTTTGACGGCTCCTACAAGGATGGAAAAAGGAATGGGCAAGGAACGTACAACCATATGTCCGGCGACAAATACACGGGTGAATTCAGAGACGGAAAAGAGCACGGACAGGGAACGTACACCTGGGCTAATGGTGACCGGTATGTCGGGGAATTTAAGTACGGCAAAACCAACGGCATTGGAACCTACTACTTTCTAGCCACCAACCAGTTTAAAGGTGACAAGTATTTCGGCGAATTCAAGGACGGCAACGCAAATGGTTTGGGTACATATACTTTTTCAGATGGGATGACTCATTTTGGCGAGTTTAAGAACGATATGGCGCATGGGCAAGGCATCAGGACGTCAGTTGACGGAACACGAATAGAAGGGATCTGGGAAAAAAACCAATTTGTTCGTGAATCCAAGGTGAACCTACAGAATATCAACAGCAATCTTGCTACCAACACAGCACGTACGAACAGTGACCGTGATTCTGATCTCGCAATAAAACAGCAGGCAAATCCAAATAATTTAAGACCCTGTCCAAAACCTGACTATTCAAAGTCGCATGATGTTGGTCTGGGTGGCAGGACAGAAAAATGGAGCAATTGCTGGGGAAGATATCGTGTTGAATTTAGCAAAGACCACAAAGGCGATGTATTCGAAGGAGAATGGTTGAATGGACTTTTACATGGCCTGGGAACGTACTATTACCAAGCAAATAATCAGTTCAAGGGCGACAAATATTTTGGTGAAAACATCAACGGCAAGATGCATGGACAGGGAACGTACACCCATTCCAATGGCAACAAGTATGTTGGAAAACACAAAGATGGCATGAGACACGGGCAGGGAACATTTAGCTTTTCTAATGGCGACAAGTATGTCGGCGAGTTTAAAGAAAACAAGAGACACGGACTAGGGTCTTTTTTTTATGCAGACGGGACGAAGTTTTACGGAGAATACAAGAATGACTTCGCCAACGGTAGGGGAATAGCAACGTTTAATGATGGAAGACGGCAGGAGGGAATTTGGGAAAACAATAATTTCATTCGTGAAGCCAAGGTCAACCTCCCCGCTCCGAATGCCAATATTGCTGCAAACACGGACCGCGCCGACCTTGATCGTGAACGACAACAACTCGCTGAAGAACGCAGACGACTAGAAGAAGACAAACAACAGCGCGAGCAGCAAAAACGCAGCCAGCGATTAAACCTTACGGTTTCGAACACCCAACCTGGCGCTGACGGTGGTTTCACCATCAATATACAGACGAACGCCGATACTGCATCGCTGCTCATCAATGGCGAAGAAGAAGGTGGTCGTGTGAATGGTGACTACATCGTCAAGAAAGTGGCGAGGGCAGGACAGGATACCAAGGTCACAATTGTCGCTACTGACATCAATGGCAATACAGATACCAAAAGCATTACCGTGAGTCGTCAGGTGATTGAGTCAAAAGCCATCTATGCTGCACTGAACCCAACCAAGGTTAAAAGACAGCCCGAGAGAGATGCTGTTGCTGTAGTAATCGGCATTGCTGACTATCGCAGCCTGCCTAAAGCAGAATATGCCAATGACGATGCGAGGGCGTTTTATGACTACGCGATCCGGGCGTTGGGCGTGAAACCAGAGAATATAAAGTTATTGATTGACAGTGACGCCGAGGAAGCCGAGATACTAAAGACAATCCGTACCTGGCTACCAAGTCGGGTAAGGTCAAGCACCGATGTGTATGTCTACTACAGCGGGCATGGATCACCGGCCGCTGATGGTCAGGGCTTTTATATCCTGCCTCAACGAACAGATCGTGATCTTGTCGAAGATACCGCGATCCCAATTTCAAAGATCAATTCTGCACTTCAATTAGCCAAGCCACGCTCTGTCACGATCTTCATGGATGCTTGTTACAGCGGACAAGCAAGATCAGGTGAAACACTGGTGGCTAGTGCGAGGCCGATCTCCCTACGCACCGAGAATCGGTTTTTCCCCGATGGATTTACGGTGATTACGGCAAGTCAGCACGATCAAATCTCAAGCTCCAGCCCGGATCTTCAGCACGGTATCTTTAGTTACTACCTGATGCGCGGCATGGAGGGTGATGCGGATGCGAATAAAGACGGCAAGATTACGCTCGGTGAAATGCAAGCCTATCTTTCAGAGAATGTCGATAGACAAGCAGCGATGATAAGTCGCAAGCAGGAACCACAGTTGATTGGTGATGCTAATCGGGTGTTGGTCGGCAGGTGAAGATCATAATCACCCACTTTCAAATCCGATCTGAGATGGTGGCGTAGTGTGGCCTGGTTAATCACGAAATATCTCATCAGTGCCGGTGTGGTGGTGCTGGTCTCCGAGGTCGCCAAGCGCAGCGACAAGCTGGGTGGGCTGATCGCTGCACTCCCCATGGTGACCGTGCTGGCGTTGATCTGGCTGCACGTAGAAAGTCAGCCGAAGGAAAAAATTTCCAATCACGCGTGGTACACCTTCTGGTACGTGTTACCGACCTTACCGATGTTTTTGGCTTTTCCGTTTTTGCATCAACGTCTTGGTTTCTGGCTGACGCTGGGCTGCTGCGTCGTGATCACGCTGGTTTGTTTTGCAGCGCTTGCGTATCTGTTGAGATCTTTCGGTATTGATCTTCTTTAGCGACATAACCGACTTGGCAGAACCCCATGCCAACGCTCTCGTCGGTCAGATCGTTGCCGTTCGGGCAACTGGCTAGTCAGCCGCCCTTTCTATTCAGCTGAGATTCAAGCCAAAAGGCTATACTCGCCAATCTTGACGTTGACGTAAGCGTCAATCAGCACACCACAGCGGCCAGCGCCCGATTGGCCACCGGAGAGCGTTCCCATGACTGACCTGTCTGTCGCGCACAGCCTGACTTCCTATACCCCGAAAAACAAAGTCCGCTTCGTGACAGCGGCCTCATTGTTCGATGGCCATGATGCGTCGATCAACATCATGCGTCGTATTTTGATGTCGCAAGGCGCTGAAGTGATTCATCTCGGCCATAACCGGTCGGTGGATGAGATCGTCACCGCTGCGCTGCAAGAAGATGCGCACGGCATTGCGGTGTCGAGCTATCAGGGTGGGCATCTGGAGTACTTCAAATACATGATCGACTTGCTGCGCCAGCGCGGTGGCGCGCACATCAAGGTATTCGGTGGTGGTGGTGGCGTGATTGTGCCAAGCGAGATCAGCGAGCTGCATGACTACGGCGTCACGCGCGTCTTCAGCCCGGAAGATGGCCAGCGCATGGGCCTGGTCGGCATGATTCTGTACATGATCCAAACTTGCGATAGCGATCTGTCGAGCTATGCACCGACCAGCGTGAGTGCGTTACAGCAGGGAGACATCGCAGCGCGTCACAGACCGTTAGCGCAGCTCATCACCGCGCTGGAAAATGACAAGGTCTCGACCGAGTTGCGCGCAGCGCTGCATAAAGCGGCCAAGGAAAAGAAAATTCCTGCACTTGGTATCACGGGTACTGGCGGCGCCGGTAAATCATCGCTCACCGACGAACTGATTCGACGGCTTCGTATTGATCAAAGTGATGCACTGAATATCGCGTTGATCTCGATTGATCCGTCACGCCGCAAATCGGGCGGCGCCTTGTTGGGCGACCGTATCCGCATGAATGCCATCAGCCCGTGGCATGGCAATAGCCGGGTATCCATGCGCTCGCTTGCGACGCGTGAGGCCGGCTCAGAGATTTCACAGGCGCTACCGGATGTGATTGCCGCATGTCGCGCGACCGGGTTCGACCTGATCATCATTGAAACCTCGGGCATTGGCCAGGGCGATGCTGCGATTGTGCCGCATGTCGACCTGAGTTTGTATGTGATGACACCGGAATTCGGCGCCGCATCACAACTCGAAAAAATCGACATGCTCGATTTTGCAGATGCAGTGGCAATCAATAAATTCGATCGCAAAGGCGCGCAGGATGCGCTACGTGACGTTGCCAAACAAGTGCAACGCAATCGTGAAGCCTGGACGCAAACGCCTGAGCAAATGCCGGTATTTGGCACGCAGGCGTCGCGCTTTAACGATGACGGGGTAACCGCTTTGTATCAAGGCCTGCTGCCACAACTCGCAGCACTGGGCCTGCAAACACAAACAGGCAAATTAGCGCCGGTTGTAGCGCGATCATCCAGCGGGCGTCACGCCATCGTACCGCCGGCACGCAGCCGCTATCTCGCAGAAATTGCTGATACCGTGCGCACTTATCATCGTCGTATAGAAAAACAAGCTGTCATCGCGCGTGAACATCAGCAGCTTTTCGAAGCAAAGCGCATGTTGCTGGCGGCCGGGAAAGCAGCAGACTTTGATGTGGTAATCACGCAGCGCGAGCAAGCACTCGATGCAGATGCACGACAAGCATTGGCTGATTGGCCTGAGTTACGCACTGCCTACGAAGGCGATGAGCATGTCGTGAAAATTCGCGATAAAGAAATTCGCACACGCATGTATATAGAAACACTGTCTGGCAATCGTGTGCGCAAGGTCTCGCTACCGAAATATGCAGACCATGGTGATTTACTGCGCTGGCTGATGAAAGAAAACCTGCCCGGTTACTTCCCTTACACCGCCGGCGTGTTTCCGTTCAAGCGTGAGAATGAAGACCCAACGCGTATGTTCGCCGGCGAAGGTGATGCGTTTCGTACTAATCGCCGCTTCAAGTTGGTATCCGAGGGCATGCCGGCCAAGCGCTTGTCGACAGCGTTTGACTCAGTCACGCTGTATGGTGCCGACCCGGCGCTGCGCCCAGATATTTATGGCAAGGTAGGTAACTCCGGTGTGTCGATCGCAACGCTCGATGACATGAAGGCGCTGTATGACGGCTTTGATTTGTGTGATCCGTCCACCTCGGTATCCATGACCATTAATGGCCCGGCGCCGACCATCCTCGCGTTCTTCATGAATACAGCGATTGATCAGCAATTGGATAAATTCCGCGATGACAAAGGCCGCAACCCCAGCGATGAAGAAGCTGCGCAACTGAAGGCATGGGTACTGAAAAATGTGCGCGGCACTGTGCAAGCCGATATTCTGAAAGAAGACCAAGGCCAAAACACCTGTATCTTCTCGACCGAATTTTCACTCAAGGTGATGGGCGACATACAGCAATACTTCGTGGACCATCAGGTGCGCAATTTTTATTCGGTGTCGATCTCCGGCTATCACATTGCCGAAGCGGGCGCTAATCCCATTTCGCAACTCGCGTTCACGCTGTCGAATGGCTTTACTTTTGTGGAAGCCTATCTCGCGCGCGGTATGCATATTGACGACTTTGCGCCGAATCTGTCGTTCTTCTTCTCAAACGGCATGGATCCGGAATACACGGTACTCGGTCGTGTCGCGCGCCGCATTTGGGCCGTGACGATGAAAGAAAAATACGGCGCCAATGATCGTAGTCAGAAACTCAAATATCACATCCAAACCTCCGGGCGATCGCTGCATGCGCAGGAAGTTGATTTCAATGACATTCGCACCACGCTGCAGGCATTGATCGCGATTTACGATAACTGCAACTCACTTCACACCAACGCCTATGACGAGGCAATCACCACGCCCACCGATGAATCAGTACGGCGCGCGCTGGCGATACAGCTGATCATCAATCGCGAGTGGGGCCTGGCAAAAAATGAAAACCCGAACCAAGGGGCATTTGTTCTTGATGAACTGACTGATCTGGTTGAGGAAGCGGTGCTGCAAGAATTTGAGCGTATCGCCGAACGCGGCGGTGTGCTGGGCGCGATGGAAACCGGCTATCAACGCAGCAAGATTCAGGAAGAGTCCCTGCTGTACGAACACAAGAAGCATGATGGCAGCCTGCCTATCATCGGGGTGAATACTTTCCGCAATCCGAATGGCGACACCCTCCCGCAAGCACTCAAGCTGGCACGCTCGACTGAAGATGAAAAGCAATCGCAGTTAAAACGTCTGGCTGATTTTCATCGCCGGCACAAAGCGCAAGCACCCAAAGCGCTGGCCGCACTTCAACAGGCCGCCATCAATGACGACAACGTGTTCGCACAGTTGATGGAAGCGGCGCGCGTATGTTCGCTCGGGCAAATTACCGAAGCCTTATTCGAAGTGGGCGGGCAGTACCGGCGCATTATGTGATCGATCACGGCGTACGAGGCCGCAAGCCGAATGGCGCGCTTGACTTGACCCGCGAACCTGTCGCGACAACTTTTCCTTGATTTTCAGTACTAGAAACGGTACTGTTTATATCGTTTCAGTACTGAAAGTGCCCACCATGAACAATGTTCTTACTGTGGCAACACTCAAACGCCGAGGCATGGCGGCCATTGAAGAGGGGCTCCAGCGCGGCCCCGTGCATATCGTCAAGCGCAACAAGCCCGCCGCCGTCGTCTTGTCTGAAGATGAGTACCAACGCCTGACAAGCGGTCGCCCAGTTGCCGTTCCCGGACTGACTGCAATGCAATGGCTGCTCGCGCAACCGTCTACTGGTGCTCGCAGCAAAGCCGATATTGATACGCAGTTGAACGGCGAGCGCGAATGGTGATTAAGAGGTGATCGCCTTTTTCGATGCCAGCGCACTGATCTTCCTTATTGAGGGTCGCGAGCCTTTCGCCGCAAAGGTGCGCGAGTCCCTGCAAACACTTTCTGGTCGCTACCCGAAACTCGGCACCGCCATCAGCCGACTTTCATGGCTGGAGTGTCGCGTGGGCCCGATGAAGAACAATGATCTGACAGCGCTAGGACGATATGACGCATTCTTTGCTCGCGCTGACCTCGTCTGGGTCGAACTTGATCGTGATGTCGTCGAGCTGGCCGCAGCGATACGGGTTCGTCATGGACTGCGCACGCCGGATGCGTTGCAGGCAGCAAGTTGCTTGCAACTCGGTCCCGAGCATGTGCTCTTGACTGGCGACACTTCATTTCAAAAAGTCGATGGCTTGAACGCGACGACGCTTAGTTGAGTCGTTATCAAGCTTGTAAAACACATGGCACTGAATGGCGCGCGCATGTGTCCGTTTTGTTGAGTATTCGGAAGACACGTGTGATGAAAGCGACGCGATGCCTCAACTTCTTCATAAGCGTGGCAGCGCAGTTTGAATGACACCGTCCCCACCGATTGATGCCCCAACGCCCTCGCCACCCCGACATTACAATGCGGGATGCCTTTCAACGCACGCCATTTAGAACCCACCGACACCGCGCTCAAAGCGCAGCTGTCGGCGATCGACGTTGCCGCGTATGGCAAAACCCGCAATCATCTCAATGGTAGGGTCACACGACTATCGCCGTACATCACACATGGTTTCATATCGATTCCGGAGTTGTTCGAGAAACTTCCGGCACTGCAGCTCAGCGACAAGCTAGCGTTTGAATTCGGCTGGCGTGAATTTTTCCATCACGTATGGAGCCGCGAAGGTGAACGTATCTTTTCAGATTTACGGCCCGCGCTAACGGGTATTCAATACAGCGATCACCTGCCTGACGATATTCGCGAAGGCCGCACCGGCCTAGCGGTGATTGATTGCGCCGTGCATCAGCTGTATGCCACCGGTTATTTGCATAATCACGCGCGCATGTGGCTGGCGAGCTATGTCGTCCATTTACGTAAAGTGCATTGGTGCATTGGTGCAGACTGGATGTATGGCTATCTGCTGGATGGCGATCTGGCATCAAACCATCTATCGTGGCAGTGGGTCGCCGCCACTTTCAGTAGCAAACCGTATCTGTTCAATGCCGAGAATGTTGCGCGCTACGCGCCGGCCGACTGGCACTGTGCCGGAAGTGTGCTGGATGCGAGCTACGAATATCTCGACCAGATCGCGCGACGTAATCAAACTATCAACACGGCGCCGTCATTGGTGGGCGTGGAAGAACCCGGTCTGCTTACGACACCATCCGCCCTGATAACATCGACCATCCCTAGAGCTGATCGCGTTCAGTTGGTTCATCCTTGGATGCTAGGTCAGCGCTCGTTCGATGGTCTACGTATTGGCGTCATCCATCAACCCTTCCATGCGCGCTTCCCATGGTCAGCGCGGCGCTGGCAATTCGTGACAGATAGAATGATGGCTATCACCGATACACTGTTCATCGGTGATCTCAGCGAACTGAAAAACATGCTTTCTGAAACACCCAACGTTGAATCAGTAGCAACGCTCAACCCCGGCTACGATGCGCTGCTTCCCCTGCTCTGCACACGGCTGGCAGACGCGCCGCGTCACTTTGACAATCCGATGAAAACCTGTCGTTCATTTTCTGCATTCTGGTCGCACTGTACAGAAGCCGGCCCGCAAAGGGGATGGCATCAATGAAGCTGGGCGTGGTGTGGTTCAAGCGCGATCTGCGTGTGTTTGATCATGCGCCGCTGGTCGAGGCTGCCAAGCATCGTCAAGTACTGCCGCTATACATTTATGAGCCCACACTGATTCGCGCACCTGACTGTGCGACTCAACATATTTGCTTCATCAATGAATGTTTGAGCGATCTGGATCAGGCGCTGTCTGCGCGTGGCAGCCCACTCCTCGTGCAGTACGGCGAGGCCCTGGCGATTTTTCAGCGTGTACTCGAGACCTTCGGGCCGTTCACGCTGTACTCACATGAAGAAACCGGTAACGCGCTGAGCTACCAGCGCGATCAGCGCGTGGCAGATTGGTGTCGGGCCAATGGCATCGATTGGAAAGAGTTTCCCTCCAACGGCGTCGTGCGTCGACTCGCTTCCCGCGATGAATGGTCGGATATCTGGATGCAGCGCATGAAACCTGCGCCGTTGCCTGCGCCTGATTTTCTGGGTAAGCCGGAAGGTACGCTCACGCCCAATGGCATCATGCTGCCGCGCTGGATGGGTATGCCGGATGACGACAAGCCGCTGCGACAAAAAGGTGGTCGTAAACTAGCTGTGCAACTACTGAAAAACTTCCTGTCGCAACGAGTGCAAGACTACCGCTACGGCATGTCGAGCCCGCTCTCGGCAGCGGATTTATGTTCCAGACTATCGCCGCATATCGCCTATGGCTGTCTGTCAGTCAAAGAGATCGTGCAAAAAGTCTGGCGAACTCGCAGCGAGTTGAATGCCCTGCCGGCGCACGTCAGGCCGAAAGGTGCGCTGGAAGGTTTAAAGTCTTTTGAAAGTCGGCTGCATTGGCGTTGCCACTTCGTGCAAAAACTTGAGTCCGAGCCCACCATTGAAACCCGCAACATGCATCGCGGCTTCGATGGTTTGCGCGAGCCGCACTTCAATCGCGATTACTTTGATCGTTGGCGTAAAGCCGAGACAGGCTTTCCGATGATTGATGCCTGCATGCGCATGCTGGCAGAGACTGGCTGGATCAATTTCCGTATGCGGGCATTGCTGGTGAGCTTTTCCAGCTATCAGTTGTGGAATTACTGGCATGAGCCAGCCTTGCATCTCGCGCGTGAGTTTCTCGACTACGAGCCGGGCATTCACTACTCGCAGATACAAATGCAATCGGGTGTCACCGGCATCAATACGCTGCGTATCTACAATCCTGTCAAACAAGCACAAGACCAGGATCCAGACGGTGCGTTTGTAAAGCGCTGGCTGCCTGCCCTTGCAAACGTACCGCAGGCATTCATTTTCGAGCCGTGGACCATGCCGCGCGCGCTACAGCAGCAATTAGGCGTCACGATCGGTACTGACTACCCCGAGCCGGTCGTCGATCATCTGGCAAGCGCCAGCTTTGCGCGAGAAACGCTTTGGGCGATGCGCCGCCGCAGCGAGGTGCGCGATGAAGCACGACGCGTATTTGATAAACACGGCAGCCGCAATCCGGCGCGTGAAGGTCGTCGCGTTTCAAAGTCCAAACAAAAATCAGCCGACGCGAGCAAAGAAGAACCGCAGTCCACACCGCAATTGTTGCTCGGGCTGGAATGAGGCTTCCATGCTGAGAGGCGTGATCGCCGCCGCGAGTGCTTTTACCTTGTGGGGCGTGTTTCCTTTGTATTTGCGGCTACTGCAGCAAGTACCGTCGTTGGAAATTTTGTCGCATCGCGTGCTCTGGTCTGTCGTATTGCTGATGGGCTTGCTGGCGATACGACGTCAGTGGGATTGGTTGGCGTTGGTGCGAGCACAACCACGTATCCTAATTACCTTTGCCACCAGCGCGCTGATGGTAGCGACCAATTGGGTGGTGTATATCTGGTCGGTGAACCACGGCCATATTGTTGATGCCAGCTTGGGTTATTTCATCACGCCACTGTTCAATGTTTTGTTTGGCATCGGGCTCGGTGAGCGCCTTCGCATAACCCAATGGGTCGCGGTCGGGTTGGCGGCCTGCGGCGTGCAGTGGCTTTCTGTCAGTGAAGGCGCCGTGCCTTGGATCGGTCTGGTGATCGCAGTCACATTCAGCTTGTACGGCTTGCTTCGTAAAACTGCCGCGCTCGGTGCGCTGGAAGGGCTGAGCATGGAAACCATGCTGCTGCTACCCGCTGCCGGCCTATTTTTACTTTTGCCAGACGCCGGCTCATCGCATGCCTTTGGTAGCAATGTAACGCTATCGCTATTGCTGATGGCCGCCGGGCCCGTCACGGCTATACCGCTGCTCATGTTTGCTTATGGCGCGCGCCGCATTCCGCTCTCGCTGGTCGGGCTGCTCCAGTACATCGGCCCGAGCATACAACTCCTGCTCGGGGTATGGCTGTATCACGAGCCATTTGCCGGGGCTAAATTAACCGGATTCGCAATGATCTGGCTTGGCTTGGCGGTGTATTCCGGCGAGGCGCTGCTGCGTGGTTGGCACTTGCGAGTCAATGCAAGCGACCAATAAGCCGATTGGCGATTGCATACATTTCGCAGCCGCTGCCTGAACCCGTCGACGCGCAGACTGACACTCGAACGCGTGCTTCGGTTATGCTCTCGTGCTGCTGTAGCGTCCTGCTGCAAATCCATTCCACTT
>Ga0194133_10007602_pt1 | contig 12911 bp, 8 predicted proteins | sample TA2KigOf40mmetaG_FD_155448 | JGI IMG/M metagenome (GOLD analysis project Ga0194133, IMG submission 155448) | Freshwater microbial communities from Lake Tanganyika, Tanzania - TA2015055 Kigoma Offshore 40m | ecosystem: Environmental > Aquatic > Freshwater > Lake | place: Tanzania: Lake Tanganyika...
CGGCTCCGAGGGCGGCGTGCCCTGCTTTCGCTCATCGTTGCGGCACTGGCATCGTTGGGTGCACTCGCAGATTCGCCCTCCCTATCAAATGCGGCGTCGACGATTCCGAACGAGTTGATTTCGTCGAACCCACAGCCAAACTCCACCGTCAACGTGGTGCCAACCCAATTGCAGTTGATCTTTCGCAACAAACTCGACGCTGACGACGCGGCCGCTCTCGGCATTTTGCTTCGCTGCAACGGCGTAACCGTGTCTCTCGGGGCACCCGTGATTGCCGTTGACATGCAGACGGTTTCAGCACCGTTGGCATCGCTGCCACCGGCTGGTCAATGCACCGTCACATGGGTGATCAATCGCAACATCGGCAGTCTCGGCACCTTCAACTTCACACTGCTTATCACCACACCCACTACCGCATTGAGTGACGGTGGCGACCCGACCGCCACCACCGTGGTGGGAGAAATCGTCACAACAACCACCCCACAACAATCGCGATTTGGTCTACTGCTCGGGCTGCTACGAATTCTTGAGTACCTCTTTGTTATCTGCGTGTTTGGTGGCCTTCTCTACATCGTTCTGGGCTGGCCCGAAGGTTTCGAATACGACACCACCCAACGCTTTCTCCGTTTGTCGTGGATTGGTGCGACGGTATCGATGTTCCTCGTTGTCTCACTACACGCCGCACGAGCCAGCGGAAACTCGTTCATCGCATCACTGAACCCTTTTAGTTGGTTCGGGGCACTGAACTCCGCCTTCGGGGTCATCATTCTGCTGAGATTTGCGTTGGTGGCCGGAGCCGCATGGATTGCATTCGTGCCGCGACGAGTGCTCGCACCAGAGACACAAGTACCGGCGGTCATCTATCTCCTAGCGATGATGGCAACGTACGGGCTCACTCGTATCGGACAGAACCTTTCGATCATCACCTATGTGTTCGGCATCTTTCACGTGTGGTCGATGGGAATGTGGCTTGGCTCGCTTGCTTTGCTCGCACGCGGTGCACTCGCCGGGCCGGGCGATCGCGACCTGCTCGATGCGGTTCGTTACTTTGCCAAGGTCTCGCCGCTTCTGATTGTGCTCACCGTGTTTACCGGCTTGGTGCAGGTGTACCTGATGGATGGTGCTGCAATCTTCACGAGTAGCCATGGTCGCCTGAACGTGCTGCAACTGGTGGTGGCAGCGCTCATGATTTGGCTCATGCTCGTGCTGCGCAACTTTGCAATGACGAGACTCAACCGAGAAAAGCGGCTCACCGCAAAGATGGCGTGGCGGCTGCGTCGCGCAATTACCGCAGAAATCATCGTTGGCGTGCTCATTCTCGCGATCACGTCGTGGGCGGTGTCGATGCGTCCGGCCCAAGCCGTACCAAAACGAACCGTACCGATTGCCAGTTACCTCTACCGAGAAGAGCTGAAGAACGATCGCTTCCATGTGATGTTGTCGCTGACGCCGCTCACTACCGGTGCCAACGCAATGCGAGTGGAGTTGCTGTCGCCGAAGCGAATCAACAACTTCGAGGTGCGGCTGGTGCCTCAGGTTGAGGGATACGCCGGAATCAACCTCATCGTGCCAATCAAATTTGCTGGGGCTGCAGTTGCCCCAGTTGACGGAGGCTTGAACTTCCCAGTCGCTGGCGTGTGGAACGTTGAAGTTGTGGGTACCACCACCACTGGCGATCTAACGCCACTTGGCACCACCATTACCGTTACCGAGTCGCTCATTGACACCCAAACGACGGTGGCTCAGCCCTGAGCGTTGGTGTCTCGGCGTCTTCGTTACGAACTACGTAGTCAAGCGTTGTTGCAACGTGGTGAGTGAAACAACAGCGAAGTTTTCGCTGGTGAACTCCGCAGCCGACTGTAACTGCTTCCACACTTGTGGGGCCGTGTGGTTGAGCGACGCAACGTAGTACTCAACGCCCTGTGCCCTCAGGTCGGTAACTGCGTTCTGCGACAAATGGCTTCCTAACTGAGTAGAGAGTTGATGATCAAAGAAGTGCAATGTTCGGGTATCCCAGTTCTGACTGAGATAGAGAAAGTCACGATGCGACAACGCAACTAAGGCCCACCCGGCCATTAACGACGGGTGATACCTCGGGCACTCAATTTGTGGTGTAGTTCGCGTGCATTCATCGAGTCGATCACTCGGGCAGAGGTAATTCGTGGCGATGAGTACATCGTGACTGGTGTTGTTCTGAAGCCATCTGGCGACGTTTTCAATGTCACTCGGCCCAAAATCTGCCGGGCGTGACAGACGCTCAGCTGGCGTGGTTTCGGTGGCGCTAGCCAGCGCCATGCGAGTCAATGGGGTGAAACTTACAGCCATCATCATGATGGTGAGCAGACCCCATCGCCACTGTCTGAACATCGACAACTTTGCACAAACAAGTGCGCCGGCAACCGCAATCGTTAGAGCAATCACATCGGATGCATTGAGATAGCGAAGCGGAGAGACGGATACCAACCATCTGGCAACTTGGTCGTACACGCTGCTCGGTGCGCGACTAACGAAAGCAGCAATACTCGCGACAATGCAAAGTATGGCAATCTCTCTTGCGCGCACCGTATGTGACGTGATCTGCCTCGCTACGCCAATTGCGATAAGCAGCATCAACGCCATTTCCGGCAGTCGATAAAACGATGGCGCCCCAGAACCCACCCCCGAACTCACGAAATACCGCAACGGCAGATACGCCAAGATAAGCGACATCAACAGCACTGGCGAGGCTGAGATCTTGGCTGTTGGCTCGTTGGTTCTGCGATGCCATAACGACATCACCATCACTGCGAGCGTTGCGCTGACCATCAACACCACCTGAAGGCTCACTACGCAAGCAAGGCTGCCTGCCGGTGAGGCATATCGACACCAGCCCAGGTCGTTAGGAAAGTAGTCAATTGCGAACGAGGTGAAACTTCGTTGTGAGACCAACTCACCACCCAGCCCCATTACTCCAATGCCGATGAAAATGGTTGTGAGTGACACGGCCACGGCAACCGCGATTCGCAATCCCCGAACGAGGTCAAACTGAACAAGCAATGTGCCTGTGATCAAGAGCCCATAAGCAACAAGTAAGGACGGCTTCAACACAAACAGCCATGCTGGCACCGCGACCACTAGCAACAACATCGCGGCAGCGGTTCGTGACAAGGTAAATCTGCGTTGTGTGTCGCGAGTACATAACCGGAGTGCACAACATGCCACCATCGCAAAGAGAAACGGTTGCTGTTCTTGTGGGGCTGGCCACTCCAAGCGCATCAACCCTGCAGTCACCAATGCAATGACTGCGAATTGCGTAATGCCAAGACTGCGTTGCAGAACCAGTTCACAACACAGCCAGAGCGATGCCAATGCGGCACTAGCGGCAACGACTGGCCAAGCGATGAGGTACGTCTCAAACACTTGCCCAACCGAAAGTTGGTTCCATAACGCCAACCAGGCATGCAACAGCCAGTGATGCGAACCAGTTGCCCACCCCGCAAGATCAGCAACACGACCGCGTTCGATGATCATCGTGCCGATTGCCGACAATGTCGTCGTGTCGTCGCTCGACCACCACCAGAACGCTGGCCTGCCGACAACGCCATAGCCCAAGACGATCAGGGCGATAGCGGAAACTAACGCCCTGCCTCGTGATGAGTTTCCCGCACCCCACACAATGCCCAGTGCGATGAACGCCAGCCCGACCGACAACAAGTTGGGAAACTCCCTCGAGTTCGCGACGATTGCACAACCCACCAACACCACAACATCAGCAACCTGAGTGAACGAGTTGGTTGAAATCACGGCAACTGATTGTTTGCCCCACACCACCGCACCAATCAACAGCGCACAGGCCACAACCACCATGCCGAGCACTCCGCCCCGCACCAACAAGTACAGCGACACTGAGATACCGATACCGAGTAGAGCGCCTGGCCCCAACATCATGAGCACCGCATGACGCCGAGCAACTGACCCCAACAGCCACCGAATGATGGCTGCACCCATTGCGCCCTGTGCCACCCAGAACACAGCAGCAAGCAATGCCGACATTGGGGCAACACCCAAGTAGAGCAACACCGCCCCAAACACCGCGGTTGGGGCAGCAAGACCAGCCATGCCACGCATTCCTTGAGTCATCTCTCTCAGCATTCTCACGCGATGTAGTGACGACACTAGTAATCGTCGACGACATGTCGGTCTGTTCTCGGCACCTCGAGAGAGAACATGTGACGAACTAGCGTCAAGTCGTGGCTGCCGACCCAATTGCCGACAAACTCGCTGATCTTGAGGCCCGTAAGTCGCAAGCACGAAGTGCCGGTGCCCCTCGCGCCGTTGAACGTCAACATGAAAAGGGCAAGATGCTGGCCCGCGAGCGCATTGACGCGTTGCTCGACCCGGGCAGCTTTCATGAACTTGACCTACTTGCTCGCCACCGTGCCCAAGCCGCTGGTCTCGAAGACCGACCATATACCGATGGTGTCATCACGGGCTGGGGCACCATCGATGGTCGACAGGTCTTTGTCTTCAGCCAAGATTTCACCGTGTTTGGTGGCGCTCTCGGTGAAGTGTTTGCTGAGAAGATCCACAAACTGATGGATCTTGCCCTCAAAACTGGGGCCCCAGTAATCGGCCTCAACGACGGTGCTGGCGCACGAATTCAGGAAGGTGTGGTTTCACTAGCAAGTTACGGCGGAATCTTCTGGCGCAATGTGCAATCGTCAGGTGTCGTTCCGCAAATCTCCGTGGTGCTCGGCCCGTGCGCCGGCGGTGCCGTCTATTCGCCGGCGATGACCGACTTCATCTTCATGGTGCGCGAGACAAGCCACATGTTCATCACCGGCCCCGATGTGGTGAAGACCGTGACTGGTGAAGATGTCACGCTTGAAGAACTGGGTGGCGCAGCCAGCCATGCATCAAAGAGCGGTGTTGCCACATTCGTCTCTGCCGACGAACAGGCGTGCCTGGCGGACGTGCGTTACCTATTGGAGTTCTTGCCGCAAAACAATCTGTCGGCGCCGCCCCGTGAAGAGCCGACCGACGACCCGGCTCGGCAATGTGAGTCACTTCGATCACTTCTCCCAGCCTCGCCAAACATGCCGTATGACATGAAGAAAGTAGTCGCTGAAGTTGTCGACAACGGTGAGTTCTTCGAGTACTTCCCCAACTGGGCGAAGAGCATCGTCTGTGGGTTCTCGCGAATCGACGGCCACTCGGTTGGCATCGTAGGCAATCAGCCGATGGTGCTCGCCGGAGTGCTCGATATCGAGTCCAGCGAAAAGGCAGCACGCTTCGTACGCACCTGCGACGCCTTCAACATTCCGATCGTCACTTTTGTTGATGTGCCGGGATTCCTGCCCGGCGTCGACCAGGAATACGGCGGCATCATTCGCCACGGCGCGAAGTTGCTGTACGCGTACTGCGAAGCGACAGTGCCTCGAATACAAGTAATCACCCGTAAGGCCTATGGCGGTGCGTATGTAGTAATGAACTCCAAGTCGATTGGTGCCGACCTTGCATATGCATGGCCTTCTGCAGAGTTGGCAGTAATGGGCCCACAGGGTGCCGTGGAAATCGTCTACCGTCGCGAATTGCAACAGGCAGCCGACCCGGTTGCACGTCGCGCTCAACTGGTGTCGGAGTACACGGAGAAATATGCGAATCCGTACGTAGCGGCTGAACGCGGTTTTGTTGACGACGTTATCGACCCGGCGGAGACACGAGTCAAACTCGTTGAAGGTCTCCGCATTCTTCGAACCAAACATGAAGATGCGCCGCAGCGAAAACATGGAAACATTCCGTTGTGAACAACGAAATCACCTTCATTTCTGTACGACCGGCAGCCACCGATGCAGAGGTCGCGGCAATCTCAACGGCCGTGAAGGTGCTCTGGCCGCAGCCACAAGTCCGTCGCCATACTGACGCGAATCGCAAGTGGCGATTCAGCCGGCGTAACTGGATCCGTTAACGTCGCCTAACCGCGAGGATTACGTCGTTTGACTCAATTGTGTGGATGGAGTTGAGCCATTCTTCGTCCGATGTTGACATGGTGACGACGTCGACCGAGCCGCCAGCCAGTCCACGACGACAACGCAAGTAGCCAAATCGCAACCATCACCCGACGAGTTGGTTGGATCACTGCGCGTAAACGTGCCGGTCGATCGAGATAGCGCGCTTTGGCATGTGCTGAAGCCGCACTGTGAGCCACCGTATCTTTCTCAAGAAAACCATGGCGAAGAGCGTTCAGGAATACTGCTTGCACTGCTTGCAATAGCGAAACGGTCTGACAATGCAACAAGCAGAGTTCTTCTGGAACTTCTCGACCGTATAAAGCCATGAGCGTAGGGACCAAATGGGTTCGAATTGCGCCAGATCGAGCACGCTCGGGATTGGATGAAAGCCACTCGGCTAATCGTTGGCGCTTGATGGCAAAGCTGGCGGCCGCCAGCTCGCGATCTGGACTGCTTACGTGTGGCGAAGAGAACCCGTACATGAACGAGAAGAGGGCTTGGCTTCCGACACCCATCGGCGTGCCGTTTTCCACAAAAAACGTTGCGACCTGGATGGCCGGGTCGGAGAAGACGTTTCGAAGTGCCTCAACGAACTTCGGGCCAATGAGTGCGTGATCTTCAAGCACTAGCACCACATCATGATGAACGTGTGCGAGACCGTCAACGGTCATCTGATTATCGTCCTGCGTTGTAGACGAGATATGAACTGCACCGGCTTCAGCGTCGGAACAATTGCCAAATTCGACGATAAGGATCTCGTCGTTTGGCGAAAGCTGATCCTTAAGGCGGCGGAGTGCACTTGCTGCAGCTCGACAACCGTTAGGGCAGGTGATGATGACGGAGATCTGAGGTTGCCCAAGCTTCATCGTGTCATTGTTCTTACATCAGATTCGCCGCGAATCGCAAGCGACCGCAGGGCGATACCTAGTCGATGCGTCTCGGATCCCAAACCGAGGAGGCGTCGTGGAGCGAACTGTACTGGGCGAAAAGAGACTTCAAGAAAACGCTGTTTCGTCACCGATATCGGCAACTCAAACAGGCGGTGCACTGATTTACTGAATTTGCGGTCACTCCGGCTCACTGAACCAACCTTGCACCCATTTGCGAATACTTCTACTTCTTTGTATGGACTGTGCAACCACTCTCGTCCGAGTGTTAGTTCGAGGTGTGTGGTTTTCCACTTACACACTGCTTTGGGTAGTCGGAACACCACTCGACTATCACTACGGTCTGACCACACGCCATCACTCGTTGGTATCCACGGTGACCATCCGACACCTACATGTGCGCCACACTTGCAACCGAGCTCAAAGTCAAACGTGGTTGAAGAACACAGCAATGGATAACCGCGTGTAAAGGGGCCAAACCACGTCATCAAACTGCTGGCATCTTACGATCCCATTTGTTGCGCAGTGAAGGTGGGGTGTTGCACTATCTCAAGCACTTTCCAGATGACCCAGATTTGCGCGAGTTGGCTGAAACTCTTTCGTGATTCAACGACTGGCGCGCTCGGGAAGACTCGAACTTCCAACCTTCTGATCCGTAGTCAGATGCTCTATCCATTAAGCTACGAGCGCTAGCAAAAGTAAATGCTAGCGCTCACTGCCACTTCCAACTTCTAGATACGTGTCTCTTGTCGGCGCACAAACCATCCGTTTCCCGTAACTGATTGCCCCTTCAACAGTATGGGATCTCGATATGTCTCAAAGTCGACCAACTTGAATCCGAGACTTCTGAGATACTCAATGAGTTCTACGTTGGAATCGGAGAACTCCACCTGAAGTAACCGCAATCGCGAGTTTGACTCAAGAGTGGACTGTAAACCTCTAAGGACTCGCAATTCTGGACCGTCAACATCAATCTTGATGATCGTTGGGTTTGGGTACTGATTAGTAGCAAAAACGCTGTCAAGTGTCCGTTCACCTGATTCGGCATTAGAACCTTCGCCCGCAACTACACACTCGACGTTGATTCGATCTTGAAGATGATTAATCTCCACGTTGCGCGCGAGCTTCCGAGCTTTCTGTACATCAGCTTCAACTGCAATCACTCGCCCGGCCTGCTCAACTCTTATGGCGGCTGGAATTGCATAGATCCCAATGCTTGCTCCAACATCAAGAAAGACGTCACCAGGTCCAAGGAGGTCGAGCAGTCTCAACGTGAGTGGTTCTTTGCTGCCGAATCCAATCACGCGATTTGCATCTTCGGCATTAAGATAGATAAAACGAAGCATTCGTCCGATGAACGAGAGCAGCAGGCGTCGGCGAGTATCATCACTTGACGCTTTGCGCCGCGGAATCCGAATTTGCACCGAGTTGTTCACTCTCGCAACGAATGTTGCCAGAGATAACTGCCTGTAACTGCTTGACGTCACTATTGCAGAATAGCCAACACCGAGGTTCTGATCTCATCAGCTGAGCATTCAAAACTTCTCAAGACTTCGCTCGCGATCTGCCTATTTCAATTCAAGATATACAAATTCACCGACTTGAAAAACACTCCTGGCAAACGGTGTCCAATCTCGCTCCTCAGTCAAAGTCAAGTTGACGACGAAGCCTGACACACCGAACGACTTCAAGCCCTCAAGAGAAGATAGCGAAGGACGATTGGCAAACTCAAGACTCAAGCGAAGCTTCTCTAGGGGCTCGCCAATGAGTGACTGCGACCCTGTATACAACTGAAAGCGCAAGCCTTGTACAAGAAATCGCCGACGGGTATAGGCGGGTAGCAGATAATTAGAACCACCCCACCTCGAGTCGGTGAGTCGATCAATCACTGAGACATGTATGAACTCGCGGTCCGAGTGTCCAGAAATCTGCCAAATTTCACCAAAACAGCAGAATTGATTGGATGCGAGGATGACCGACTCCTTTGTGTTCTGTCGGATATACGCCGCGACCTCCTGCAAATCAGGCTTGGCAAATGTTGCTTGCACCGTGTTCGATGACTCATAAATCCCCGCTCCCCAAAACCTGAGTTTGGAAAAGTACTCAGCAGACTGTCCCGCGAACACTCCAAGGGTTGCTGCAAGTAACAGGATGGCAGCTGTTCTTCTCTTCAACAAAAGAAATACCACTGGACTCATGAGGAGAATCCCGAGTGTGATTCCAGACGATGTCAAAAGACCAGACAGAAATGGTCTTACCTCACTGTCAAACACCAGCCTGTCATCAATTCGGCGAAGAACTTTTGGTGCATAGAACCCAACAAATGCTGACACTAAGATAAAGCAAGTTACCTGCCACACACGGCCTGTATGACTCTCAATCTTGCTCTCCGATGCAAAATCATTGAGCCTCCACAAGACAAGCAAGGTGATGAGCCAGATACCTGGCAGTCCGAAGTACCTCGAGTGCGGTCCAGCAAGAACCACATAGAGAATGGGGGCGACAATAGATACAACCAGGATTGAGAAGTCAAGAGTTGCTGCTCTCTTCGACACTTGAGTGCCGGTCAATAGAAACGCAATTGTGATCCAGAGGACAGCGTTGAGCAGTGAGCGCGTTTCTAAGAGGTCTGACAATTCATTGAGTGACCAAATTGGGTCAAGTTTGAACCTCGTGAGCATCTCCGGCTCATTGTCACGCATGAAGCAGAAATATATGACCAGAAATGCTGCAAAAAGTACCAATGCTGGTTGCCACACAGCTTTCTCACGTCTGATGACTTGGACGGCAAGAACGAGAGCCAAGACCGCGCCAATCACAACTGCGGTGGAAACCTTTGTAAGCACGAGCATGGTGGATAGCGGAGTGAGAACGAGCAGGTGTCGCCAAGAGAATCGGTCGTCAGCGCACTCTCGAACAACAGCAAGAAGTACGAATGCGACAACGATAGAAAACACCAATGAGTCGGTGCGACTGATTTCCATGGCCGTCGTCGCGATGACGAGCACCATCCACTTCAGCGAGAACCATGATGGAACGTGACCGGGCTTGAGAATAAAAATGCTGGCGAACAGTGTGGGAATCAACACCACGCCCAACTTCATCAATGCATCCCAGGGCGCAAGTTCTGCAATCGAACTTAGAGCGCCGAAGAACGCGTAGGAGAACCAGTGATAGTTGGTGATCTTGCTTCCCGCTTGACCAGGATGATCAAGTACGCCCCACCAACCGATAGACCAACTAACTGCTTCGTAGAACTGTGAAAGCCTGCCTTGATAGAAATACCACCACCGATCTGGTCGCAAGAGCAACGAACTCAGCCACCCCGCACATAGACAGGCGGCTACCAAGATTCTCCCAACGAGTTGAAGCTCGGCTCTCCGCTGTACTTGCACCCAGCATGCGAGGGCAAGCGCATAAGGAATAAGCCATGTGTGGGACAGGCTTAGTGCAGCTATTCCGATTGAGAGAACGAATTGAAACTCAAGAACACGGCTGACGTCGTTCTCAATTCTTGACACTCGAGAACCCGAGTGCCACCAGACCACGAATACAGACATTGCAGCAATCGGCAACCAATGCGCGAAGAAACGGTTGAGTCCCGAGACCAGCAAAAGTTGTCCCGCAAATACGAACACACTCGATGCGACAACGACACTTGCACCAATACCAAGATTCTTTCCGAGCAATTGATTGACAATTGCCGTTCCAAAGGCGGTCAGGATTGCAAGCACCAACGAAAGCAGGAGAGAACCTCGCCATGACACTTCAAGCAGCCGGAGTGTCACGATCGCCAGCGCCAATGCTCCCCACAGGTTGGTCTCCACACGCGTAGATTTCCGAGCGGTCAAGCCACTCCGTGCTGACATAACGACTTGACGTGTCAATTCACTCATTACAGCTCAGTCACCCATGCGCTAGCAATCTGCGACGCAGGTCTGCTAGCCGAAGATACAAGCGTCTGAAGATTGACTGTCGTGCAAGCTTCGGAACCTCCGCTTTCCAGGACCCAAAGGCTTCATCCGTCGCGGCCAAGCGCTGCGTCACCAACTCCCAGTGATTCGACTCCTGGTTGAATGCTGGACGGGATTGAAGCACTTTCCATTTATTGTCATACGGATAGTCGACATAGCGGAAACCGAGTTTCACCAAACGATTTACGTTCATGAAGATCCCACCAACTTCCATGTTTGTGTGGATGTAGTCGAAGTAACGTCGCACTACCGGCTTGTCCATTTCACCAAATGACCGAGCGTTGATCGCTCCGGAAATTCTTATCGCTCCATTAAAGAAAGTGGTTGGTTCACAGATTGTAAATCTGTGAGTCATATCTGAAGGTTCCAGATGAGAGTTGAGAGGTAGCACTCTCACTTGGCCTGGGAATAGCTCGTTCAGATAGTACGACTGCAACCAGCAAGCTGGGGGTAAGTCCACGAGTACGAATCGGAGCGACGGGAGAAGCGTTGCAATCTTTGCGACTGTGGCCCCATATCCACCACCGATCTCCAAAACTGCTGGAGTGGTAGTCCGATTACTTGACAGGAATCGGCAGAACGTCAACGCAAAATTCACCATATGCAGATCGTGCACATCCGTCTTCAGGCTCTGACCATCAGTGGTTCGCACATCGAATTGAGGTGGTGAACCGACTCGTGATTCAAGTAGCCCAGCTACTTCTGTAAACGACCATTGACTTAGCAGTCGGTCAAGAACAAGCTGTGTCTCCGACTCTTGATCGAGTCGAGCCGAGTCGAGCCCTAGACGACCTTCCTCCTTCATTGCATTCTCTGCGTTAACTCTTCGAAACTGTGTGAGATTAGACAGCGATGCAATGTGCCTGTTCAACTGTCGCCAGTGAACACTCTCTCCTGCCCGACGGCTAACGGCCATCCATCTGTCAAGATTCTCTCGAGCTTGCGAAACTGGATCTTGACTCATCTTGCGAACAATCGGAACCTCGAGGTTACTTTTATCAGGCTCTCACATGGTACTTCACTACCAGTAACTGGTGATCGCGATGAGCTGTTTGACGGAGAGTTTGAACGACTTACGGCTGACGCCACGAACTCGTCCACCACGGCCGCCACGAGTTGCCGTTGCGCCGATACAACGCCAGTGCCGCTTCAGCGTTGGTGCGCGCATCGAGAAGTTGCGACGGCGCGGTAATTCCGGCCTTTGTCAACCACGATTGATGCACCGACCAATAGATCTGAAAGAGCCCTAGGCAGCAGTCGTTTCTTCCGCCGACAACGGTGTGAACATAATTGCTTTCACGTTTGGCAACAAACAGTGCGGTTTCTTCCAATTCGTCAGGCCACACTTCGCGAATGATTGCAATAACTTTCTTGCGACCGAGCTGTTCGGACGGTGGTGCAATCACGGGTTGCGTTGAGATGCAGACCTTGTCACCCACGAACAGCGCAGTGTCGGAGGTGGCACCGTTCAACGAGAGCAGTTCCTTTTGTGAAATGCCGAAGCGAGCCGCCAGTCGGCTCCAGGAGTCATTCGGTTTTGCGGTATGTGTGCGGGTGCACGCCGTAGCAAGTGCTTCCGTATGAACCGTGGGCGCTGCCACCGACGCGAGCGCCAAGACAATTGCAATGGCTACCTGGCGGAGAGGGAGGGATTTGAACCCTCGGTCCGGTAAACCCAGACAACGCCTTAGCAGGGCGCCCCATTCGGCCACTCTGGCACCTCTCCAAATCGTGCGAACTACGCGAGAAACCGTGCTGTGAGTGTACCGAGCAACTTGATTGGCGGAACGAGAGGGATTCGAACCCCCGAGCCTTGTGGGCTGCCTGTTTTCAAGACAGGTGCAATCGTCCGCTCTGCCATCGTTCCGTTTCACACGCTATCCGCGCACCTGAGCGCGAGAGCTAAAGCGTGTGGTCAGCCGTCGATCCGTGATCGAATTTCGCGCAACCAGTCATCAGCATCGCGCCATCGCTGGTCAGCGTGATCGCGCACCGACTGTGTGTGCGCACCAGCCGCCGGGTAGGAGCCGAGAAACTTCACGTCACCTTGTTTGGTCCGC
>Ga0194133_10007603_pt1 | contig 12910 bp, 5 predicted proteins | sample TA2KigOf40mmetaG_FD_155448 | JGI IMG/M metagenome (GOLD analysis project Ga0194133, IMG submission 155448) | Freshwater microbial communities from Lake Tanganyika, Tanzania - TA2015055 Kigoma Offshore 40m | ecosystem: Environmental > Aquatic > Freshwater > Lake | place: Tanzania: Lake Tanganyika...
TGGGCCCTCATAGCCAATTTTTGTTTGCCAGATTTGTATACATTTTTGTACTTTGCTGACACAAAACACCAACTTGTTTGACCTAAAGAAGACAGTTAACTATTTTCCACAAAGTAAAGAAAAAAAGGTTGGATAATTATACTATGTATAGAACAAAAAAGTTAACCTTTTCTGTGATAGCGGATTGTTTCTCAGACATGGAATCCGAAAGTAAGGCTTTTCCATTTGCTTTCAAAAATATTGATTTTGGAAATCTTACATTTTAAGACTTAGTTTTAAGCACAATATCGCATTATTTTTTCTTAAAAATTATACTCATTAAAAATGTTCTTGAGCAAAAAAAGTTTAAAAATACAGCAAATTACAATAAATATGTAATCAGTGCAAATTAAGGCTGGTTTTGTAGTCTTTTATGTTATAAACTGGCTGTAGAGGTTTAGCAAAGGTAGTGATGGTTGTTTACTTGAAATGGTTTTGTCATTTATCATGGGTATCTCTCTCTATATAAAACAGACTGTTTGTACCTACCTATGTATGTACCTGTGCCCCTCTTTCAGACGCAAACTGCCGGGCCAACTTCCGCCAAGTATGACCCAGCAAACCTTACCTCCTCGCCCAGGGTTACCCCAAACTCCAAAACCTAAACAGATCACTGGAGAAAAAAACTTTGTGTAATGTAAAATGTTCAGATGGGTACCCTGGTTGGCTCGTATGATAAATTACTTAGGTTGGTAAAGTATATATTTAGGCTTTTAAAATAATTAGCTAGGATACAATATTTTTAATGTTGACCACATTTTATGCCTGAGTCTTTTTAGGAAAATAAATAAAATCTTATATATATAAAAGAGAATGTTTGTACCTATGTTCCTCTTTCACGCGCAAACTGCCGGACCAATCTCAACCAAATTTTGCACAGACCTCCACACTGACTCGGGGAAGGTTCTTAACACACGTATGACTCCGCCAACCCGACCCCTGGATCCCAAACTTAAGCAGGTCATGGGAGAAAAAACTTTGTGTAACGTAAAATGTGACTTAATCTCATTAAATTTTTCCAGGGCAGCACCAGGCCCCACTTGGCCATTTATAAATAAATTATAAGTAGAACATGAGTCAGAATAGTCATGCTTATATTACCTTACGTTCAAAAATTACCCCTCATATGTTCTGTTTTATAAACAATCTTATATGATTGACCTTTGAATCATAACATATGTTCGATTTCTGTCAAAAGAGGTAGCTACAAACCAATTCGATCTCTCTGTTACGTCTCATAATTGGGCAAGAGTTTTGACCGTCATCAAAGTTCCTCATAGTTGAAGGGTTACAGAGTGAATAATTTCGGTTAGATATTTTTATGCTGCCGAAACGATCATTCGGGACAAGTGTGATTCATTATTGCCTGAGTTAAAGTTACAATCGAAAATGCAATGTTATCTTTGATTAAGATGTTTTGAAGTTCAATGTCATCACAATCTTGTAAAGGTTTGAAGAATTGTGTCTAAAAGGCCAAGCATATGTAGGGTTCAGAATCCAGAGGTAGTAGTTTGGTGCTCTGCCATTGTAACCATTGCCTCAATTAAGTTCGTCACAATAGTTTATTAATGCAGCAAATAATTCATCACCAGACTACACTTACTATAAGTAAACGAATTTAAGGCATTTACATTTATTTTTATTTTTTAATTCAACTGTTTTGATTTCAAGAATAATTGTGCAAGTATGAAATATGCTTTCTGCTGCATGCCCACGGGTTTTCATCCTAACATACACAAACTGAAGTCAAAACTTCAAAGTTTTGAGATTTTTTATGGAAAAACTTTATCAAAGGTTTCTATTTAACATAAGAAATGCAGTGAAGGGTAAGTTTTGAGTTGAGAGAGCAGAAGCTTTTTGTATTCATATTTGAGCCCATGTTCGTTAGCAGGAGCCAAGCTTCTTGTCAAGTTCAAGTTGACAACCAAAAAAAGTATGAGTCTTTTCAACTTCTTGCTCCAAACCTATTGAGCTTATTGTTCTGAAACCATTTTCAGTGAATCAAGTTATTGCATTCAAGATAAATAGAACACATCAACTCATTCAGTCAGTTGGAATCCAAAAAATCCAATTTTCTCTTTAGAATATATCAAAAGCTGAAATCGACATAAATTTATCAGACTTTATGCAACATTCTTAAAACTTTGTTGAGCCAGCTTATACTGGTAAAAACTTAGATATTCAATCATCAAGGCAATGAAGTAATAGTATTATTAGGGCCATTAGAGGCTACTGGGATTCTGGAAGTAAAATTGATCTCTCTCATCCCTACTCACCCTCCTTTGTTCATTGTTTTCATGTTTCTTTGCTTTGGGCAAAAAGCTTCAAACTCTCATTTGGCAGCATTCTTTTGGAAAACTCAGGTTCCAGTTATAATTAGGCTCACATTTTTAACACTTTAAGATCTGTTTCCAGACTTTTTTTCCTTAATGTCTAGCTTATGTTACCTAAAAAAGAAGGTTAAGTGAAGTTTTCGGAAATTTTCAAGGAAGGAGCAAGAACACAATAAAGAGTTAATCTAATCTATGTAGACGGCACAAACCTTACGAAATTGAACTGCAAATGAAACAAAACTCACAAGTTCCTTTTCTTTCATTTTGACAATCTCACCTCACAGACCAATTTGAATATTTCCTCTCGTGTCTGAATGTAATTTACAATATGCCAATTTTATCTCAACAGATGTTTTGCATGTCGAGATCCAATTGTAAAAATACCCCAGCACATCCAGGAAACTCAAAATGAGAATAATGAGGATAAAAACAAAATGATTGAAAACATGTGTTCAAAAGCAAGATAGGCAGACACCCCTTTCCTTTCCTGTTGGAAGTAAAGTATAAAAGCATGAGACCCTTTTGCTGGTTTAAGGAGTATAAGTTCAGACCTTGCTAGAACAACAAGTTTCACCACCATGTGCTGTCTACCTGATTGGCTAAGCGCCCTCTGTTGCTTGTTTTCATTTTGCTGCATTTAGAATGTTATGTCTCTGTATAAGGTAATAAAATATTTCCATATTACATCGACTTTTATTCAGTAAGCAAAGGGAAAGATAGAAAGCTCAGGGATTCAGATAGACTGATTGATTCTCAGGGAGTGAGTTAGTTCGCTCAAAATCACTCACTACATCTATGATAGTATAACCTTTTCTCATGCCATAATTAATTTTCAAAATGTCTGTACACGAACATGTAGATTAATGCAGTCTGCCATCTTAAATCATTCTTAGAAAAAGATAAAAAAAAACTTTTACATTATAACAGTATTCCAAAATCCTATTTATCCTTTTTCATTCATCAATATTGATATTCTAAATACTTTTTCTCAGTTTAAAGCACATATTTTCAATATTTTTCAAGATAGCTGGTTGCCAATAGTACCTTATAATGTCGAAAGGTACCTGATGATGGTTTTTTGAATGTAAATTGAAGAGTATTAGTGCCTTGAGAGTAAAGTGAACTTTGACAATAATATGGACATACTTTAAATAGATGGAAAAATAAATAATAATTTTTCGTAGTTTAACTGGCAGTATTGTGGGATTTATTGGGAAATTTTGACAAAAAATATATGGTTGCCCAATGGAAAATAAGACACACAAATCAGTCATTTTCAGGTGTATCCACCTTTGGTTTGCCAATCCACACCAATTTACACCTGTGACCTAAATTTGAAATTTTAACCTCCCCATTTGCTGATTCTACAGGTGAATTCACCATTGACTTTTAGCTATTTTAACCTGTCATTTTGGATCCTCCCAAGATAAAAGATGAACCTACGATTCACTGAACATGACTTTTGCTCACCATTTTCACTTGTGTTGTGACTTTTGCTAATCATTTTCACATGTCCTTTTGGAGTTCACCAAGATGAAAAAAGATGAAACATCCTGGGCATTTTTTTTTCAATTTTTTGTCTACCAGCTGAGATATTTGAGCTCAAAGTGCAAAGCGCTATTGTCTGCCAAGACCCATTTCCCCAATGTATTTTTATACATTTTTTTGAGATAACCAAGTGTCACGAAAAGCATATTTTTTAAATAACATCAAGCATACTGCACCCTGATACCCTGGTATGTTTTTTTCAACCCGTATTCCCATCCCACAATTGGATAGCGGGTCCACCCTGAGGGTCTTGGAATAGTGATGGACAAAATATCAATAAATACTTCATATATTTTAAGAGGATTAGATGGAGCAGAATTCAATGAAATATGATCAAGATAGTCTTTGCATCTCAAATTATGAGATAAAGTTACTTGACAAAATTTAAGCTGAAAGAGTGGATGCCTGGCCAGCTTTTGATTTCCAGACAAAATCAATTGTTATTTGAGAATCAAGTGTGATAAAAAGAAGTTTTTTTCTAAACAACATCAGGGAAGCTGCTTCCTGAAACCCTGGAATATTTCTTTTCAACCTGCTCAGCCCTTCCATTATTAGACCGCAGGGTCCAACCTGAGGGTCTAGAAATTGTACTGGATAAAAAATTACAAAATATTTATGTGAGTAGGGCTAGATTGTTCAGATTTCAATAAAATCTGATCAAATTAGTCTTTTCATCTCAAATCATGAGTTGAAGTAGATTGACAAAAATTAAAGTGAATGAGTGGATTCCCAGCTTTTGATTTCCAGACAAAATCATTTGTTATTTGAGAACCAAGTGAACTGAAAAGCAAACTTTTGCTTAACAACATCATGGACAATTCATCCTGAAAACCTGGGAAATTTTTTTTCAACCCACCTTCCACTCCGTTACTTGGACAGCGCAGTCCACCCTGAGGGTTTTGGAATTGTGATGAACAAAAAATTACTAAATACTTTATGTTAGGAGGATTAGATGGAGCAGAATTTAATGAAATATGATCAAATTAGATGTTGCATCTCAAACTATGAGATATAGTTTCTCGACAAAATTTAGGGTGAATGAGTGGACTCCAAGTTTATGCATCAGGGACACTGGATCCTGAAACCCTGTGATGTTTTTTTTCAACCCACTTTTCCCTCCATTACTTGGACAGCGCAGTTCACCCTGAAGGTTTTGGAATTGTGATGTAAAAAATTTGTTAAATATTTCAGAGTAAAGAAGACTAGACGGAGCAGAGTTCAGTAAAATCTGATCAAATTAGTTTTTGCATCTCAAACTATGCAATAAAGTTTCTTGACAATATTTAGGATGAATGAGTGGACTGCCAAGTTTATTCTTTCCAGACAAAATCATTGGTTATTTAAGAACCAAGAGTTCACAAAAGCATATTTTTCCTTATTAATATCACACTATAGGCAAAATCTGCTTTTCATGACACTTGGTTTTCAAATATGACCAATGATTTTGTCTGGATATCACAAACTCTGCTCCATATAGTCCAATTTTCTCTGAAGTATTTAGCAATTTTTTGTCCATGATAAGTGTGCAATCAAAATTCAAACTGTATGTTGGTAGAGCTCTTGTGATCCTGTGGATTAACAAACAATCACTTTTTTGTGATTTCAGGTACAAAAAATTTCAAAATGAATAATCAATCCAGCACAATCAAAAAAAATAATCGGGCAACTTGGTTTCAGAACTGCAGTACATACCTAGTAGAAGGGTATTTTTAAAAGAATCTTTTATACATTTGTTAGATCATTTTTACTATTTGGTTATTTCATAGATTATTTTTTTAATCAAAAGAACTTTGTCAAATATTGTAAAGTTTATTTTAATAACAATTCTTGCCACAACGTTTCTAACCATTTTTTTATCGACCATTAATAAGACTGCTACCCTGTAGAGGTTTAAAAAGGGGTGTGGATACAGAGGGGCCTACAGGGGGCTACTGGGAGGCCCAGGGGGAGGGGTATGGTTAGGCAGGTGCATTCACCTGCTAGTGCTAGACCAAATTTAAGGTTAAAGCACCTGATTCTTGTCTGGTGAATACAGTACACACTTTCCTTGTTAATAAAGGTGAATACACCTGCCAATTAACACATGTAATCACTTGTGAATGTCAGCCAATTTTGCCAGAAATATATGGTGTATTTTACTTTGTAAACCGCCATAATACACATGAAAATCCCTTTGATTTTTATTAATGAAATTATACATGAATATGCTGGCTTATTTTCGGTTGGGTGATTTTAACAAATACCATTTTTCATGAAAAGATTCTAGATTTTTATATAACACTAGCACGTTCAGGAGCGGCTAAGCCGCCCCCCTTTTTTTCGCCACGCCCCTTACCGCCCCCGTGACGGGACAGACGTTAGGGTTTTATATATATTAATGATTGCATAATTTTTGCTCAAACCGAGTATCACTTTTCGGGTTGGGCAAATGTTATATCTCTCACAACTAAGCAAAGATTAGGAGCTGAACTGTTAATTGACAGCAGTGTGCCTGTTTAATCATTATTTTTTAAAGGGACAGATCAGGAAATTAAACTTGCTTTGGAGACTGATGGGGGCATGCATCTGTTGATGCTCTTAACATGATCTCACTCAAACAGAATGGCCCGCTAATTTCATACATCTTGAACCAGAAGCTCTACATCAATGATTGCAACCCTAATAAAATCTCAATTCATGACACATCGAGGCTTAAAGTGGGAAGAAACTCCTTTCATAATAGACTAAAATGTTTAAAGTGCATTTGGGTTGATTGGAAAGACATGACCCCATACCCTCAGAATGAATCTAAAGAAAACTTTTTTCAATTAAAAATCCCCTCTAATTTACAATTTACAAATATTCACTTATGGCCTTTATTTTTTCGCCTCAGTAACTTATTTTGATTCTTGAAATGTTTTATTTTTATCTTTTTTACATTACTTTATTGTACTTCAATGTCTAAGTTTTTGTGGTTTGTCTCTTTTGTTGTCTTCGCTCTTGAAAAGATTCTTGTTATAACACTGTAATAGATGGAGCGCTGTGATATACAAATACAAATATGAAAACATAAAATTAAAGGCATCATTGGAAAACTCTGGGAATTAGTAGACATAGGTTAAAGCTTCATTAAGACTCAATGCCAATGAATACATGACTTTTTTGTAGCTTGTGTTAAGAACTGATTATTTTATCACTAAATCACATTAATGTGAGTAGTGTTCACTTTACAACAGTTCCTTTTTTTGACTGAAAGTTGTGTCTTATAGTCACTTGATTTTCATTTTGATAAATGTGAATAAATGAGTGTAAGAGTTAATTCTAATCAAGTTATTTCTTCACAACAATCAATCCTGAATGAGATAATCATTTACTGGAAATGATTAATTAAGGCAAAACCAGGGGTCAAAGATTTTGCCCAGACCGGGGATTGAACTCCAGTCTCCCAGTTCTCAGACTTTAAATAACTAACTAATGATGAAGAAGAAAAATTCTGCAAATTTTATTCTAGGAGCCATAAACATGATTTTTACTGATAAGTTGTACATTTGAAAGTCTTGTTTCAATTTTTATTCAAATGAGCAGAACAATGAAATTTCATAAGAGCAAAAAAAAGTTGATTCAGACTTTGGTTATGTCAAAATGAAGTTAGAAAAACGCAAAGTTACATGTTGATAATTAACTCTAATACTTCTAATGGCTGTTCTCGTTAAGCTTTTCTTTTTGCTTGTTACTGTACAAGTAGCTTGGCTTTTAAATTTAAGAAACCATTTTTTAGCCAACACTGTAAGCTGGCATATGACTTTGTAATTCAAGGCATTCTTGCATTTTCACAGAAGGATTTAGTTTTTTAAGGGATGAATGGCTATCCAAAATCTAAAATGGAGCTCTGATAATTCAAAGAGACTTTTCCGAGTCTAAACTTAAGATAGATGAAATGTATATTGATTTTTCTAGACATTGCTTTCATACATTTAGTCTGCTCTAAATTATTTTAAAGTTTGCATGAGATTACAAAAGTCTCGTGTTTATGTATGACTTTTGCTGATTGATTTTCTGATTGTAAAAATAAAGGATTAAATTTGACAAATTTTTTCCAGGCTGGGAACTGATAATTAAATCTTTTAAGGATTTTAAAGTATCATGTGTTAAGTGTTATGAAAAATAAACTTAATTTACCTTATTTTGTGGTGCTAGACGTATCAAATAAAAATGTGCAGCTCAAATATCTTACACTATCTATATTATTCAAGTAAATAAATTGTGTAAGCAACAAAGCAAATGTTAATGATGTATATAGAGAAGACTTCTGGAAACAAGCCTCAAAGGTATGTGTTTTCATCACACACAAAAAATGGATAAGTATAATTTACTTCGACCCAATGTATGGAAAAATTGACCAAATTCTTCAATGATATCATTGTCTAAACATTTAAAAGGTTTTGATTAATTCCATTATTTCTGCCATGCTAACATTTTTGTTTTGGATGGAGATTTTTTGTAGACCTTTCGAGGCAATGAAAAAGGATAATTGAGTACTTTAATACTTAAAATATTTTATGAATGCTTTTTGGTTCATCTAAGAGCATTGTCAATCTCAAGATAAAATCCATAAAACCATAGTGAAGAATTTTTTTAAGGCAAAAAGAAACTACAGTGTGTAAAAAACATTTGCCCATTTATCCAACTGAGTAAATAGATTAAAGTAATGACTTTCCTACAGAGTGCAAAACACTTTTTTCGATTCTCAAGATAAAAAGCATTATTTTTGGTATTTGGAAACTATCTCAAGAGGTTATATTAATAGGTTTATATGTATTGAGCATCAAGAAAATATTTCAGTTCATTCTTTTAAAATATGAAATAAAAGCAGTCAATAGACTTTTAAGCCTTGGAAACAGTTTTGTCTTATAGACTAAAAAAGTTGAAAGCATTTCTGCTCCATTTAATCTTATGGGGCAAAGATTTCTATTTTTGTAAAATTTACCAAAGAGTTGTTTTATCAAAGTGATTATTCGATTTTCGTCATTTCTTTGCTACTTTTTCTGATAATTTATGAAATAAAAGAATGAAAAGAGAAATTGTTTCCACACGATCAATTTTTATCTTCCTTAATGTTGCTTATTTTTTTACATTAAAACTTTAAAGCTTCAGAGGTAGCCTTCATGACAAGATCAAAAAATATATGAAGTTGTAGAAAATAAATCCTCTTTCCAAAAATCTAAGAATATGTCTTCTAGCATCAAAACTCAGGGGCTATAGTTGCAAATGACATACATACAGACAGACATCCCTTTTGAACTTGAACCCTGGTGAAATTTCTAAACTCGCCGCTCGCTTTGCTTGCTTGCAAAATAATCACATGATGGAAAGACTTTAGATCACTCTAAGAAACTATGAATTGCAGTTGGTGAAAAACACAATCCTGAGACATAAGATCAAGCTATTTCTTTCAAAAGAAATTGTAGCTGGACCGTCAGTGTGTCAAAATACAGTCAAAGAACTAATAACTTCAAACAAGGCTTTTTAAGCAGTCTTTTTTTACATTCTTTAGTCTAAAGTCAGTATATCTCTTAACTTGGTACATTTGCTTAAAATATTCTTAAAGAGTACAAAATACAAAAATGTGAACCTTTAAAGCAAATGTAACTAAAAACTTGTGAAACAACACAAGTACTACTATTTTACCCATTTCTTGTGAGTTAACAACATGGGCAGAGGACAATTTATCATCATGCCAGCAAAAAATTTCCTGCGATATTATTTCATACATTAGTATTTCTGCTCATCTGAAATGAAAAAAATATGAAAAGATGAAAATTCTTTTTTACCTTTCACCATAATCAAAAGGCCCAATTTTTTTATTGCATTTTCAAAGGAATCTCAGATCATCAAAACATTGCTGGTTTTTTAAAGTAAGTGTTTGAGTTTAAAACTTGTATGTTGGGTTGGGAGGATAGGATTGCAGGGTTTCAAGCCTGGTTTTGACCCATTCATCAACCCTGTCCAATGGATCTGAAATTATCAGCTCTCTCTAAAAAAAGCCAATTAGAACGTTTGAAGTAAGAACATCCATTCTAAAAATGTGGCAAAAATGAAAAGCTTATTTGAATGATAAAACAAGATTATCATCATCTTTTGATCTCATTTACATCCAATAATGGAGATCATTCCATTGTATTAGCTATATTCAACAAATGATGACATTTCAATTTTTACAGAAAAATTTGTTTTTTTAATATTAAAGTGATTGTTAGATTGTTAAATTATAATTCAATCACCAGTAATTTTAATGAAGTTAAAGGTTTAGTTGGAAGTTGGAACACATTTATGATTAATTGAATTAAAAAAATGTATTTTGATAAAAGGATGAGTCCCTGGCACCAGAGCAATAGGTTTGTCAGATGCTAACCAATTTATGTCATCAGACATGCTGGTTTAAAAATAGGATAAAATTTATTTCAATGAGGATCATGGATAATCATGCTTGATGATTGATCTAGACACACTATACCTTATGTGAAATATCTTGTAAGCATCAATGGATTAGTTACAACTCTTGATAGGACCAAAAAGAAAAATTTCGAAGTATGTACATTAATAGTAAAGATAATTCACTTGAGTGTTTAAGGAATTGTTATTCACACCATCAATTAAAAGGGAATTGTTAACGTTAAATTTTTATTTGTTTCAAACAGGCCCAATGAGTGGTACAATTGAATCTCGAAGTAATGTGCCGTCTGCAAATGCTTCAAAATCTTGTATGCCTAAAGCCAAGGAGTGGTTCTGGCAAGCTTTCAGAAAGGTCTTGTTACTCTATTTTCAAACTTCACACCATTAAAGCAGTTTATAATCTTTAGTTTGTCTGTGGTATTATCATCATGATCCTAGAGGCGATGGCTTGGATGGCTGCTACCCAATTTTTGAAGTCTACTTACCTGATTGTACAAACAAGAACGTCAAATGGAACAACTAATTCAAACAATTCTTTGGTAAGTTAAAAAGTTTCCAACATAATTCCTATGGAAAAATAGCATATGTTTTTAATGAATCTTTTTACTACCTTTAAGTCAAAGAAAGTTTCTTGTTTTTTGGTTATTTCACTGAAAAGTTTCATTTTATGAAATGTTTACACATCTTTACATGACATCAAAAAACATCATAAACAAACACATTCTTTGATATCTTTATTTTTGAAAAGGCCATTTCAGATTACTATTTTAAAGCACTAAATTATTTTGTCTATTAAAGTTCTGCATTTGTTTTTTCTTTTAAAGTCTCAAGTTTAGTGTTTTATACTTGTTTAACAGTTTTATGCTAAAAGCTTATTAAAAAGCCTTTTTGGCTATGGAAAGCAAAGCACTCAAAATCATGATCAACTTATACTTATTTAATATGTGCTTTTTGGCCCAAAAGATGTGTCACTTAAGTAAAAAGCTATTAGTTATTTTTCTGTCTGGGGTGTTTGGCAGCTAAGCCAAGGTTTGCAACCCCATAATTTCAGAATTCATATTGTAGGCTTTTACATTAATCAATCTTGTTGCCTCTAAAAATACACAAAAAGTCAGGCTGGTCGTGTGGTTTGAAGCTAGAATTCTTTTGGGTTTGACTCCTGTCCAGGAAAACCACAGAAAGAAGACAGCCAAAAGGAGTACCTTTAGTGAGCTAAAAATATATAAAGAATTAATGGATGTTTACAAGAATTTTCATGAGCAAATTAAAAAAAAACATGTCAAACAAAAGACAAGTTAAGATTTCACTGTTGGTTCCAAAAAAGACAAAAATCAATCCTAGTCAAATACTTCAGTAAATATCTTTTGACACTGAAGAAGTAACATAAACTGAAAAAGCTTTTATGAATTTGGGGGGTTGATTGTGACATTTAAAGTTAGTTTGCTGTCCTAGAAATGGACTTATCTTATATCTTGTAATAAATGAATGGTTTGTGTAATAATTGATGTTGTGAAGCAAAAATCTGCTTTTCAGCACACTTGGTTATCAAATAACAAGTGATTTTGTCTAGAAATCAAAAGCTGGGAATCTGCTCAATTACCCTAACTTTTGTCAAGCTACTTTATCTCATAATTTGATTTGCAAGAACTAATTTGATCAGATTTTATTGGAATCTGCACCATATAGTACACCTTACATGAATTAGTTGGCAAGTTTTTTTTCATCACAATTCCAAGATCCTCAGGGTGGATCCCGAGGTCAAATAATGACAGGGCTTTGCGGGTCAAAAAAACATCCTAGGGTATCAGGCTGCAGTGTGCCTGATGTTGTGAATCAAAAATCTGCTTTTCAGCACATTTGGCTCTCAAATAACAAATGATTTTGTCTGGAAATCACAAGCTAGTTACCACTCATTCACTTTAAATTTTGTCAAGCTACTTTATCTCATAATTTGAGATGCAATGACTAATTTGATCAGATTTTATAGGAATCTACATCATCCCGTCCTCCTAAGATGACTTATTTAGCAATTTTATGTCCATCACAATTCCATTACCCTCAGGGTGGACCCTGAGGTCAAAATAATGGCAGGTCATTTGCAGGTTGAAAAAAAACATCACAGGGTTTAAGGATCCAGTGTGGCTGATGTTACTAAGCAAAAATCTGCTTTTCATGACACTTGGTTCTCAAAGAAACATGTACAGAAGTCTGTTGGACAAATGGGGTCTTCTCACAGTAGCTCTTTGCTTTGCACTTTGAGCTCAAATATTTCAGCTCCTAGACAAAAAAATGCCCAGGATGTTGGATGCAGTGTACCTGATATTCTTCTGCAAAACTCTTTGTATAAAAATACATTGGGGGAAATGGGTCTTCTGACCATAGCTCTTTGCACTTTGAGCTCAAGTATTTCAGCTCATATACAAAAAATTTCAAAAAAAATGCCCAGTATGTTAGGATACATTGTCCCTGATGATCCTATGCAAAACTCTTCTTTTCATGACACTTGGTTATATAAAAAAAATGTATAAAAGTATGTTGGGGAAATCAAAAATCGCCTG
>Ga0194133_10007606_pt1 | contig 12905 bp, 26 predicted proteins | sample TA2KigOf40mmetaG_FD_155448 | JGI IMG/M metagenome (GOLD analysis project Ga0194133, IMG submission 155448) | Freshwater microbial communities from Lake Tanganyika, Tanzania - TA2015055 Kigoma Offshore 40m | ecosystem: Environmental > Aquatic > Freshwater > Lake | place: Tanzania: Lake...
CGGGTGAGCGACCATTAGATCCCAGCCAAGGCCAAGAATGTGCTCAACCGGTGCCATCCAATGCGGCCCCGGCACTTCAGTCGGCAGTAGGTCACAGCTGTAGGCGTCATGGCCTTGAGCGCGAAAAGCATCACGCACCCTGCCGCTGTATTCACAGGCGACCAACACCCGCATGATCAGAAAGGACGGAAGCGCAAGGCGTACTGCTCGCAGATGTCGAGCCAAGCCTGCAGGCACTCGTCAGCGGTGTGGGTTTGGATCGTGAGGCTGCCGGGGCGTGACCAGAGCGTGAGGCAGCGGCTGATTAGCAGCTTGTAGTGGTCGCCGATCATCTCCACGCCGGCACCCAGCTGCGGGCGGGTGTCGTAGGGGCTGGAGGCCTTGCTGCTCTGGGTTTTGAGGTCAGCGATGCCGTAAGTGCCGTCGGCGAAACGCAGCACCAGATCAGCGGTGCCGGCCACGTTGCGGCGCAGGCTGTAGGCCATCACCTCTGCGCCGATCACCGTCACCCGATCCCAGAGTTCATGGGAGAGCAACGGCTCAATCCAGGCGCCGTAGTCACCATGGGGCGCTGGAAACAGGTTCGGCGGCGGATTGGGATTGAACCGCTGATGCGCCATCACCTCTAGGGCTTGGTGGATGGTGTTGCCCCGTGGCTCCCAGTTGTGGCGGCTGGCCATGATCGCCTCCATCTGCTCGGGGGTCTTGGTCACGGCTGAGATCAGGCTGGTGACGCTGACCGGGAACTGGTGGCCATTGGTGAGGCAGTACGTCCACGTGGCGCTGTCCCTCGTTAGGCCTAGTGGCTGCAGCCAGGTCGAAGTCGCGGGGGCTGATGGGTTGGACGACTTCGCCGGTGTTTGGCCGGCGGAGGGGGTTGGCATAGGGAATAGGGGGCTCGTAGGTGGGGTTGAAGTATTTGGAGCGGCGAGCGTCCAGCAGGTTGCGCTCGTAATCGGGGGAGGGGTAATCAAGCTGATCCACGGTCCAGTAGCCACTGTTGATGCCGCGTTGCAGCAGGGCCTGCACGGCCGAGAGGTCATAGAGCCTACGCATAGCTAGTGCTAGTCAACAGGGACTGCCAAATGGCCACGGGGCGGCGGTTGGCGCAGGGGCGCGTGGTGGGGGTAACGCGGTTGGTCTTGGTGATCCAGCCTTCCAAGGCAGCGGAGCGCATCACGGCACCCATGGCGCGGTGCTCAGCGGTGTTAAAGCCAAGGCTGTCGAGCTGCAGCCACACGTCATCAGCGGTGAACTCCGCATGACTAGAGGCGAGGTGTTGCACCACGGCGAGGGCTGCTGCTTTCCAATGGGTGTTAGCCGCATCCCAAGCGCGGTCCATGCCGATGCGCTTGTTAGCTTCACCCTCCAACATCAAAGAGAGTTGAGTCACCAGCTCACCCCCATCAACAACGGGTTAGTGACCGGCAGCTCTGGCGGCAGCACCGGCTGACCAGGGCCGGGCTGTGGGTTGAATTGACTGGGGTGCTGCATACGCTCTGGCAGGTCGGCCTTGAGCCCCCAGCCAACGTTGGCGCGACCGTTCTCGTTACGGAACAGGTAGTTGAGCAGCTGCAGGTCCAGCGGCACGTCGTCGGGAGGTTTGGGGTCAAGGCGTCGCTGGCCGGCGGCATAGACCCACATTTCCAAAGTCAACTCCTCTTTGGCCTTTGGCGGAAAGGTCATCCATGCCAATGCCAAGGCGGTGGCATCCCATGGCTTGAAGCGCGGCAGCGTGCGCGTGAGGGCCTGCAGCACGTCGCCAAATTGCTGTTCAGTGATCATGCGGCCTCCGAGCTGGAGAACATGGCCAGGAACTTGTCCCGCTCAATCCGATCCCTAGTGATCGAGTCCACATAGCCCCCATTCGCACCCTTGAGGGAGGGCGGTTCAAAAACATCACCCCAGCCGCTCGCTATGGCCCGCTCTAGGGCCTCTCGACGCTGATCAAGGGTCCACGCCCGCAGCTTGCCGCAGACGCGCTTCCAGACGCCTTCTGAGCGGGTCCCTTTTTTGACAGCCCAGAACTCCGGCAGCAGCTGCTGGCAATCGAGCAGATCGTCTGGCACCAAATCCGCACTGATCGCCTTTGCGCTGAAGCCATCGGCTTTGCGCGCGCGTGGTTTTGGTTTTATTGGTTTTAATTCTTCTTTGTAAGAAGAAGAATTAGAGGGAGTCCCGGGCTCCGTGACTCCCAGGGTACTGGGCTTGTCAAGTTGTTCGTTGAGCAAAAGGCAGATAAAGCCCTTCCTGTCTAGATAGTTGGGCTTGGCGGCGTCGATGCGATCCAAGAGATCCGCAGGAATCCGCAGATTGAGCTGTGGCACGGCAGGTAGCCGATAGGTAGTTGTGAGCTACCTGAACACCTACCGACAGGTAGCTCTGCGGTAGCTCTCAGGTATGCGAGAGACACTAGCTGCAGCTAGCCGCAGATCAACTGCACTAGCGCCGAATTGATCGTGTCCCATGGATCCCACTCTGCTAGTCAGGGCAGATAACCAGAGAAAAGCCCCGGAGCGGGGCCGGGGCATCAGGTGGCCCGCTTGGGCCAGCGCTTGGTGATCGGCGGCCCTGGGGGGTCGCCTAGGGCCGTCTCTAGGAGAAAGGCAGCCAGGTTGCTGCAGGAGCGGCCTTGCTCATCGGAAAGGCAGCGCAGGCGTTGATGAACGGAATGGGAGATCGTGATGGTAATTCGGCAGGGCTTGCGGCTAACCAGCTGCAAGGCACGAGGTGTAGCAGTCATGGCGGTGCTGTTAGGGCCTAATCATCCACAAGTGGGACTAGGACCAAGCAACCTAATACACTCCGCTAGCAGCTAGTGTTATTCGCAGCACATCTGCCGCTCACTCCCCCAGCATCCCAAGCGCCAAGTCGTCCCCTCGATGCAGTGCTTTGAGGGCTTCCCGCAGGTGGTACTCAAAGGCGTCCAAGTCGGGACCGAGCCATTCAGGAAGCGCATAAAAGTCGCTCGCGTGGCGGAGGCAGCTGAGGGCGTCGCGGACGCCAGAGCCCAGAGCCTCGTAACTTGGCGCGTCCACACCAAGTAGCTCGTGCAGCGAGCGAGGGCTGATGGGCTGTTGGGTGGGGTTCAAGTCTGCAGTGATCATGCTGCTTTTCGGCTGTGGGAACAGGCAGACCCGCTTTGGCGCGGTTAAGCCTTACACCACACACTAAGGCCTAGCGGAGCCTCTGCATTGACCACAGCCATCTATGCCCGCGTCAGCACCGAATCCGATGACCAGACCCACGCCTTAGAGCAGCAGCTGCACCGCCTTCGCACCAAGGCCCAGGAGCTGGGGCAGCCGGTGGTCGAGTTCATCGACGTGGCCTCGGGGGTCAAGGATGATCGCCGCGAGCTGCAGCGCCTGATGGAGGTCTGCGCAGATGGCCTAGTCGAGACGGTGCTCTGCACGCGGCTGGATCGGATGAGCCGCTCCACGGTTCACGGCGGCAAGCTGCTGCGCCTGTTCAACCAGCCCAAGTGGCCCAACCTGATTTGTCTTGATCAGCCACTGGATCTGAGCACGGCCACGGGCCGCTTTTACGCCGGCCTGCTGATGGGCATGGCCCAGATGGAGTCCGAGATCATCGGCGAGCGGGTGCACCACGGGCAGATGTTTGCTCGCACCCAGCTAAAGCCCCAAGCGGGCAAACCGCCCTTTGGTTACCGGTACACCGAGGGAAAGGCCAATTACGCCCTAGACGAAAAAACCTCCCCCCTGGCGCGCCAGATGGTGGCTGAATTTCTGCGCACGGCCAGCCTGCGCGATGCCTTTGATTTTCAGCAGGCCTTTTGTGGCGCGCCGTTCATCAGCTTGGAGGGGCTGCGGCGCTGGCTGCTCAACCCCGCTTTGGCGGGCTACCGGGTGTATGGCACCAACCGCTGGGATGTCACAGAAGACGGGCAGCGCAAACGGCGCCTGAACCCGCCGGGGCAGGTGGATGAGCTCCATGCCAACGCCCATGCCCGCTTGATCGATGAGAGCGAGCGGGAGGAGGTACTGGCGATCATGCGGTCGTTGAGCGTGCGCAAGTTCACAAACCTGCGGCACCGGCGTAGCCGGGTGCTCACCGGGCTGGTGAGCTGCACTCACTGCGGCGGCACGATGTATTACCACCAGCCGCGCGTGCCAGGCCCGAACTACCTGCGCTGCACCCAGCAGCGCTGCACGGTGCGGCCGCACAAGGTCATCACCGAGGAGAAGGTGATCAAGGCGGCGCTGGCGCAGTTGCACGAGCAGCGGGAGCTACTGGCAATGGGCAGCGTGGTGGATGAGCTGCGGCTGCGGCAGAAGCTGTCGCCCGAGATTGAGCAGCTGCAAAGCCAGATCCAAGAACTGACGCGGCTGGCGGACCCGGACTTGGCGGATGTGATCACGCGCAAGCAGGAGCGGCTGCATGAAGCGATGCAGAGCTGCGTAGACGAGGGAAGCAGCCGCTTTACGGTGAACGACGCCGCCAAGGCGCTGGAGCTGCCGAAGGTGTGGGAAGACTTGACGAGCTCGCCGGAGCGGCTGCGGCGGCTGCTGACGCAGTGGGTGGAGCGAATTGTGGTGCGGGAGGGGGAGGTGGAGAAGGTAGTGCTGCGGATTGCTGATGGGTCTGCTAACGCTCCCTAAGGTTAAGCTAGCCGCTAGCGCAGCCCTAGTCGATGGACCACGCCCGCTACCAGTACCCGCCCTTAGCCGCCCGGCAGCAATTCGGCCGCACGCTGAGCGCTTGGGCCCACCGCAATGGATGGATCCACAGCACGCTGCACGATTGGGGGGAGCAGGCGGGCTTTCCAGCGGTGCGGGACAGCAGCTTCAACCGCCTGCAAAACGCCAAGACCGAGCAGCCCACCCCGCTGACCTTTATCCAGCTGGCCTTGGCTAACGCGCGGGTAGTCGCCGGCGATTACAGCGGTATCACCGACCGGGCCCTGAAGGACCGGCTCAAGGACTCCGAGCCGATCATTGGCCCCGATGGCACGCCCTGGGGGGCAATGCAGTTTTTTGGCCATTTCGTGGGCGAGCTGGAGGCACCGGAATGGGCCACCGCACCGCAGCCGCTGAGCCCGCAGGAGGCGCAGGCCTTAAGCCAGCACCACCAGCAGCAGTTTGAGGCCACCGCCCTTCGCAAGGGGCTAAGCCCAGCGGTGGCGTGGAGGCAGTTGGAGCAGTTCAGCCAGGGCCTGAGCGGCAGCCAGCGCGACCTGCTGCGCAACGTGCTCTCGGGCTGGCACAGCTGGACGCCAAGCGAGTGGGAGTCAATTTGCAGCAGCGGCGGCGACCCGGTGGCCTTGGCGCTAGGCGCGTGGGATGAATCAGTTGACGGCTAGCAGAAGCTAGCCTAGGGTGCAGATATGCCGCAGCGACGCGGCACCCGATAACCGCACCCATGATTCCGACTGACTTTCCCAACTTGGGAGGGGTCATCACGCCTGATGATGTCTCCACCAAGGGCAGCGGCTCCTATGCCGCCGACTATGTGAATTGGGCCAAGATCGCCCACCTGCTCCACGTCCATGCCTCGGGCTGGCAATTCGCGCTGCGCCTGGCCCCCAATGGCAGCCACATCTGGTGCGCCCCGGATGGCAGCGGCTATGTGGTGGGCTACTTTGCTTGCGGTGAGCGCTGCACCCCGGATTTCCCGCAGGCGTGCATGGACAACCGCAACAACCCAATCCCGGCCGAACGAATCACGGCGCGCACGCTGACCGACACGCACCGGCGTTGTCTGTGCACAGCGGCGGCGTTCAGCTTTGGCTTGGGCTACGAGCTTTGGGCGCGAGTGGAGCTGGAGAACCCGATGCGGGACGATGACGCCGTAACTGCAGCGGCTAGCGTTAGCAAGCCTCAGCCCAGCAAGACAGCAGCCAAACGCGCCCCTAGCCATCCGGTGGCCGGCAGCGAGCGGCTTAGCGCTGATGAGATCCAGGTACTAGTGCGCGCAGTGGTGCAACTTAGTGAGGCGCAGCGCGACAGCGTGGTTAGCGCTTTTCAAGAGAGGTTCAGCCTGCCCAAAGACCAGAAGGCCGCCGACTACATCAAAACGGCGGTGCACCGTGACTTTTTGATGGCCCAAATCCATGCCGCAGCACGTTGATGAACACATCCGAGACGCTCTCGCGCATGTATCCGCTGCCATTGAAAGCTATGAGGCAGCAGCAGCAGACGCTTATGCAGAAGCTGCACTCAATGCCCGGCTCACCAACTACGGCAACCACTGCGCCAAGCGCGTTCTGCTCCAACGGGTCCGGGGCGACCTCATGTTACTCCATCGATCCGTATCTTCACCGGGTCTATTGGCTGCTGAGCAACGCTGACAGGCATTACCTTGCTGCACTCTGCAACAACACGCTGCAGTGGGTGGCGTCAGCTAACGCTGTACCGCCCGAGCTGCGTTTTTGCTCTCATCAAACCGTAAAGCAGCGGTGGATTGCGTTGCAGTCAGTGCTGCAGATTAGAGATCAAGCCATCACGATCACGCCGATTGATTTTTATGCCCATCGCAATACCCCCCACCTTTGGTCTGCCCTTGATGAGTGATGCGCAAAAACCCAAGCGCCGCCGCTATGCGCGCAGCACACGCTCCAAATGTGTGGGCACTCACCTATGGCCGGACGTGCTGGAGCTAATCAAGCAGCACGCCGATGAGCACCAGCTCACCCCCAGCGGTGCCGTGCACGACTGCCTGCGCCGTTTCTTTGACCTTCCCCCCATTAACTAATGCCTGACTTTCCTGCTGACGCCTTCACACTCTGGTTCACCTGCAACCAAGACCACAAAACCCAAGGGGCCTATTGGGCTGCCTCGGAAGTGCCGGTGGACGAAATTGAGAAGCTCTACAACTGGGCTCTGATGCAGAACCCGACCACTAATGACAAGGGTCAGGCCTGCGTCAACTTGCGCGCCAACCTGCTGCCGCGCACTAGCAAAGCGGGTAACGACTACCTGCTGCTAGCGATCAGCGATCAAAAGGCCAAGACCTACGCGCCTATGGCGCGCCCCTTCTGATGAGCCAAAACTGCAACCATCGGGAGCAGCAAGCCCGCCAGGACCGTCTGGAGGCGGCTTATCGCGCTGATGGCCGGCACGATCCGGCCCATCCCAAGCACAGCACCTACACCGGCCTGGCTAATAGCAAGGCCTACGCCAACACCGTCATTGTTCCAACCATGAACCAGACCAGCCTTGAGGATCTGCTGGTGATGTGGTGGCGCGACAGCTATCCGCACGCCGCACCGATCAACAACCAGACAGCCAACCTGATCGTTGCCTTTGCCGCTTGGGTACTGGCCAAGCGGGCCCAGGAGGTCAAGTCATGATCAAAGCTGACCACTGGATTCGCTTGCGCGCCGATGGCGGGGTAGCAAGTACCAAGACCAGGAGCACACTGTGACCCTGGCGACGGTCTAATGGGTGGCAGGTAGTCGGTCCTCACGCGGTGCCGGCTTTACCGCAGCCTGCCGCTACGGACGCCCCAACCATTCTCATGAGTTGGGATTGACAGATTAGCGACGTTTTCTCGCCTTTGATGCCCCGCTTTTCTGAAAACGATCCGGCCGCTTGGATCGTCAAACAGTCCAACAACTACCCGCTGCTCACCGCTGAGCAGGAGATCCTCTACTCGCGGCAGGTGCAGGCATGGCTGGCGTTGCAGAACGTGGCCAAGCCCAGCAAGGCGCAACAGCGGACTATCAAACGCGGCCAGCGCGCCTATGAACTCTTTTACCTCTGCAACATCCGGCTAGTGGTCAGCATTGCTAACCGCTACGCACGGGTCTCCGGCACGCTGGAGGTGGATGACCTAGTGCAGGAAGGGCTGATAGGCCTGCAGAAAGCGATACAAAAGTTTGATCCAGCTCGGGGCTACAAGTTCTCCACCTACTGCTACCACTGGATCCGCCAGGCGATCAACCGGGCGATCAGCTGCAAGTCGCGCACGATCCGCCTGCCGTTCAGCGGCCCCGATGTGATCAAGCAGGCCATGGACTTTATTAACGAGCACGAGCGGCTGCACGGGCGGCTGCCGCGTCTGGAGGTGGTGGCCAAGCACTGCGGCAAGCAGGTGGAGACGCTGTGCCATTACTTGGCGCACAACGCTGGGATGCTGAGCTTGGACAGCCGCATTACCAGCGGCCATGCCAGTGAAGCCAGCACCTACTTGGAGCTGCTAGCCGAGGAAGCCGAAGAACCACAACTGCTAGATGAGATGGAAGATGTCAGCAATAAGTTAAAGCAGGCGCTGAAGCATCTGACCCCCAAGCAGCGCGAGGTGATTGAGCGGCGCTACAGCACCCCCCTAAACAAGCCGCGTCCTTTCACAGAGATCGCAAATGAGGTAGGGATGACACGCCAAGCGGCGCAGACATGCCACCAGAAAGGGCTTAAGGAGCTTCTGGCGGTGTTAATGGAGACTCTAGAGCCTGGCGACATTCATGTTCTACAATCAGCTTCGCAGCCGCACGAATAATCAAATCTTGGTGCAAACAAAGCTGGCAAAGTTTGAAAAGCTGTTGTTTTGCTTCTGGTAGCTGATAGTTCTCAATGGCTCGCCGTTGACGCTCTAAGGTGAGCTCATGTTCAGGCCCTGGCTTGGGCACCATCCATTCAGCCCACGCCATAGCGGCAAGCTACTGAGTTAACGTAAGGTGCCGCATGGAACAGCCCACCGTCGAGCTGGTGGAAACTACAAACGGGCCGACTTGGCGGGTGTGCGGGCTGGGGTATTGCACCGAACACGGCCAACGCTGGCAGGCAGAGGTTCTTTTTGAGTGCTTGCTGGTGGCCAAGGGTATCGACTTGCTGCGTTGTTAGGCGGCCGGCAGCGGATCATCCATTTCTTTGCTGAGCCACAGCCGCACCTGATCCTCCGAGTGGCTGAAGTAGGTGATGCCATTGGCCATAGCAATCCAGACCACGCTGCCGCAGTCAACGCGCTGCACCCGCCACAGGCCGGTCTGTACGCGCCGGCTGATCTTGACGCTGCTCATGGCTCGGCCATGATCGCCCAACCGCTGCGGGGCCCCTCCACCAGCCAACGCGGCCCCCAGTTCTTGCGGCTGTAAGCCAATCCCGCACCTTTAGAGTTGATGTACGTGCCGTTAGCTACGTCCATCTCGCCAAAGGGGTCATTGACCACCACATGGCCGGCGGCAATACCGGTGACGATCAACCAATGGCCGTCACCCTGGGGTGCCGTGCTGCTGCCGTGGTGCAGGAAACCACAAGGCACGGGCACGCGCCGCGCAATCTGCTGTTCCAGGTTGCTCCAGTCGGCGTTCTGCACAAATCGGGCTTTGATGCCGTAACTAGCGAGGGCCTTAAGCTGCGCTGCGGCGTCGGTGGTATCGCCGAACTGCTGCACCCGCTTGAGGTAGACATCATCAGCGGCGGCACCGCTGAGGGCCTGGGGGCGCAGGGTTGCCACCAACATGGCGCAGCTGCTGCTAAAGCACATGCGGTTGGCTTGGCCGGCAACCGTTGAATCCCGCTGGCTGAAGTAAGGCACCTTGAGGGGCTGGCTGTTGCCCTGCTGCTGCGCTGGAGTGTTGAGCACCTGGGGCCCGCAGAACAGGTTCACCTCTGCTGCGCGCCGACGCTCTAGGCCTGGCAGTACCGCCTGGCCGGCATGGACCCATTTGGGCAGCTCTTGGCGCACCACCGTGGCCGCATCCTCACCGGCCAGGAGGCGCTTGCGCAGCGTGCTGTCCTCTAGCGCGCCAAGGCCCAAGTTGTAGGCAAAGCTGATCAGGGCTGCCTGCTGACCGGACCGCCAGTGTTTGGCCATCGGCAGCAGCTTGAACACGCCCGGAGCAAACAGCTGGCGCACCTCCTCCTCCAGCAGCGCATCGGCTTCCGCTTGGCTGATGCGCGTGCCGAGCTTGACCGGGCCATTGCGCAGGCGGGTGCTGCCCCAGCCAATCGTGGGCACCCCGACCGCATCGCTGTAGGCCTCCAAGCGGCAGCCTTCAAAGCTGCGGATTAAGGGCAGCGCCGCCTCCAACCATGCCGGCGGCAGTCCCTGTTTCGGGACTGGATCGGCGCGGTAAAGCTCCGCAAACTCGCGCAGCTGCTCGGCGGTCAACTGCTGCTGCAACCAATCCCAGGCCGCTAGCTGATGAGGCAGCTGTTTGAAATGCTGCGCTGCGCTGCGCAGCTGCAGAGCGTTCACTTGATCGCTTCCAATTTGGTTACTCTTTGCTCAATCGCATTAAGCCGGGGATAGAACTCTTGGCGGTCGTCCTTGATTTCTTGGCGGAGCAGGCTTACCTCAGCAGCAATGTGCTCCACCGCCGCTGTCAAACGCACCACGGCCTTGCTGGCTTCATCGTCGCGGCGCACAAAAGAGCCAATGCCACTGGCACCTACTGCCACTGCTGCGCCAGCCAGTGCCGCTAAGACCTCAACCACAATCAACGGCGCGGCTTAGTCTGTGAGGTGGCCATGCCCTTCAGGGCACTGATTAGCAGCTGCACCCAGCCGTTGGCTTTAACCCCGGGAAGGTAGCTCAACAGCTCAGAACCAGCCAACAACGCCACGGCTATGGCGGCGATTTGATCAGGTGTCATCGACAACCGGCCACTGCTTTAATGTGCCCGGTCACAAAAAAGCCCCTGCCGTCGCAGGGGCTTGCTTGACTTCTTCATGCAGAGCCAGTCTAGCTAGGCATCAGCCGAAGCGTCAACCTTTACCACCGGCCTTGCAGTGGCGCGTTTGCGCCCTGTGGTTTTGGCCACCATCTCGGCCCGCTCTTGGGCGGTCAAGATCCAGCCATTGCGCAGGGCGTCCAGCATCTCCAACCGAGTCTCGGCCACGTAAGTGGCCTCGGTCTCAGGGTGGGTCATAGTGACTGGATAAGCGCTCATCTTCAGCTGGCGCCGTTGATGTAGACGGTCGAGGTAGCAGCACCGGCGGAGCCGGTCTTGGTCAGCACCGCTTTGACAGCCACGGCGTGGCCGCCCAGACGCTGATACACCTCAGAACCGGAGAAGCCCACCTCAATGGTCTTGGCGGTGTTGGGCAGCACAATCGACTCCACGGTGACAAAGGTTCCACCAGCTGCAGTTGCAGCTTTGAAGTCCACAGTCCATTCGGCAGAGCCGGCGCTGTATGAGCTGTAACCACCGGAGGTGATCACAACTTTGCCGGTGTCGAGCTTGGAGGCGGCGAACGTTACTTCGCTGCCGTTTTGAGTGGTGCTGACGGCTGTGGCGGCCAGCAGTTGCAGGTCGCCGTCACGCAGGTGTGCGCGGCGGTCCACCATTCCAGTTGCTACAGGCATGAGTTGAACCTCAATGAGGGTGTGCAGTAATTAGGCGGCAACGGCCGCGTTGGTGACGCCGGCCAGGCGAGCGATGGCGCGGGGGTGGAACACCGCCATGCCGAGGTAGGCCTCAACACGGATACGGCGCACGGGCTTGGTCGCAATCTCACCGAGATCACGCACGCCGATGCCGCCATTGGTGATCAAGGTGGCGCCGTTGACACCTGCGGCCACGCAGTAGACGGAGCTGCAGACGCTGCTGGAACCTTGGGTTTCGTTAAATGCCAAGATTTCAGCGCCGGTTTCATCGTGATCAAGATCAATGACCGGCACGCCGTTGTAGCTGTACTGCTGACGGCCCAGGGCGTCTTGGCTGTAGGAGAGGTTGCCCACAGCGGATGCGGTGCGAGCTGCAGCCGAGAGGCGGCGACGCAGGGCGCGGTTCATGACCAGCACAGGACTGCCGACGGTTTCATCCACTGCGTCGATGAGCTCATCGAGGGCAGCCAAGCTGAGGCCAGCGCCGTTGGTGGCATTGGTGATCAGCTGCGAGGAACCGCTGGGGATGCGAGCCTGCAGGCCATCAAACTCATTGACGTTGGCGGTGGAGTCACCCTTAATCAGGGTTTTCTCCAGCTTGAGGCGAGCGGCCTTGACCTTCATCTGCACCTGAGCGGTGCGAATCTCGGAGCCTTGCATGGCCTCCAGGGCCAGGTCGATGTCCACATCGCCACCGAAGATTTTGAGAGCTTCGGATTGGGGGTTGATGATCCCGGTGGATTCGCTGTAGGCCTCATTGACACCCCGGAAGCCGATACCCGGCAGGGTGTCCTCCAGGTTGTAGTGGATGCCAGTACCAGCAACGCTGAGCTGCGGCATGGCCGCAAACAGCTTGCCTTCACGGAAGATTTCAACGATCCCTTGCTTGAGGGATTCTTGGCGGCCGAGCTTGCCGGCCTCAATAGAAGAGAGGGCCACGGGTTTCAGGGTTGTGGTGGAGAGCGTCGAGGGCGTCGCGCCACAAGACTGTGGGGAAGCTGTCGAGGGCGTCGCGCCGCAGGACAGAGCAAAGAGAGGTCAAGGGCATCGCGCCACAAGACAGGCCACACGCAAGGTGATTGCCGTCTCTTGAGTTGCCAGGTTTAACGGCCTTGCCCGCGACGCTTTTTGCGGTGGCGCAGCCGTGAGTTGGGGGAGTTGCCTATAGATGTGCGCTTGGGCTTGGGGTCGAGCCGCACCGGCTTAGTGGTGATCTTGGCCTTGACCGCCATGAACCGCGATGCGCGTTCATTGAATTGCCTTACTCGGCGCGGCGTGAAAGCGAAATCAGCGTGGTCAAGACGCCCATCATCACGGTGACAGTGCGGGCATCCACGTCATTGCATCCCATCGGCGTGGGGTCAATCGCCTTGCCCTGCGGTGTGCCTACCCACTTAGCGTACCAAGGGAAGACCTGCGGCCAGACGGTATAGCGGCAGGAATACCACTGAGCGCAGGACAGCAGCACAATCGCCATGGAAGTGGCAACAATGCTGCGCCAGAGCCAGTTAGGCACTGGGTGCTTCCGGCCAGGTCGGGTTGAAGGGATCGCTTGTCACAGCAGGCAGATCGCGTAATGCCTGGCGGTAGGCAAGCCACTGATCAAGGTTCTGCAC
>Ga0194133_10007610_pt1 | contig 12903 bp, 13 predicted proteins | sample TA2KigOf40mmetaG_FD_155448 | JGI IMG/M metagenome (GOLD analysis project Ga0194133, IMG submission 155448) | Freshwater microbial communities from Lake Tanganyika, Tanzania - TA2015055 Kigoma Offshore 40m | ecosystem: Environmental > Aquatic > Freshwater > Lake | place: Tanzania: Lake...
AAGCTTATTGCAGCAATGGATGGTGACCATGGGGATGTTTTGGTCTGTGCCTCTGAATACATTCAGGTATATTTTTCAAACAAAATTTAACAAAAAAGTATTATTTTGGTTTAGTCCGCAGTTAGGTTCTGATATTTAATATTGGGGATAAAAGCTCGAAAATGTCCTCAGTACAAACAAAAATGTGACCTGATGCTTCAAACATTAAAAAGTGCTGAATTATAATTTTGCATGATTTCAGCAAAATTTGAGGAACCTAAAAAATTGCCTGCGAACAAGAAAGAGGCTTACTTTTTATATTTTGACTTTGAGGTTCAAATAACTAAAGTCTAACATCTATGACTTATTTTAGATTAAGACAATTGACCAAAGTAATTATTTATAGGATCGATTGTATTTTGTGACGCTGAAGACTGTGGTGAAGCCTAAATCAACAACCAATACGCATTACTTCTCAATAGATGATGAATTGGTCTATGAAAACTTCTATGCAGACTTTGGACCTTTGAATTTATCACTACTATATAGGCATGCTTTTTAAACACAATAACAGCTTTTGATCCTTTTCAATTGATGCATTTTTGTTAGGTACTGTCAAAAATTGAACAAAAAATTGAAGTCGTTCACACTATCTAAGAAGAAGATAGTGCACTATACAACTTTGGATCCCCACAAACGATCAAATGCCGCCTACCTTATTGCCAGTTATGCCATCATTTATCTGGACATGTCACCAGAGGATGCGTACAAACCGATTCAAGGTGGTCTTAACCCTCCTTTTGTTTCTTTCAGGTAAAAACAAAGTATTAATAATCTTAAAATTGCAATAAGCACACAATCAATTCAACCTTCGTTCAGGGATGCCTCGTATGGTGTACCGGTTTACACTATTTCGATTATGGACTGCCTGCGAGCAATTAAGAGGGCTAAAGAGGCAAACTTTTTTGACTTTGATGATTTTGACTATGAGGAGTATGAGCATTACGAGAAGGTGCAAAATGGTGATTTCAATTGGCTGGTACCCCAAAAGTTTTTGGCTTTCTGTGGACCTCATTCGCAAAGCAGGTGCAGAAAATCGAGATAAAGTTTAAATATCGTTGTTGAAATTTATAAAACTAACTGATTTTCTTCTTGAAGGATTGATAATGGCTATCCTCTACACGCACCAGAAGCATACTTTCCTTACTTCAAACTACATAATGTAACAACGATTGTCCGTCTCAATAAGAAAATATACGATGCAAAAAGGTAAGAATTATGAGCAATCAAATATTTTAATCCTTCAATATTTATAGGAAAATTAGAAATATTTTTAGTTGGAAAAAATCTAATTCTAAAAAAATTTCTGTCCAAATTTTTAGGTTCACTCGAGCAGGATTTCAACACGAAGATCTTTTTTTTACTGACGGATCTACTCCCTCAGACAGCATTTTACAACAATTTCTCGAAATATGTGAAAAAGCACCTGGTGGAATTGCTGTTCATTGCAAAGCTGGTCTTGGCAGGACAGGGTCCCTAATTGGTTGTTACATCATGAAACATTGGAGATGGGACGCTTATGAGACAATTGCATGGCTCAGAATTTGTAGACCAGGTATCAGCAATTCATGGAAAGAAAGTTTTGAGGTTATCTCATTTTTGATGATTTTCCATAGGCTCAATCATTGGTCATCAACAAGATTGGTTGGAAGAAAAACAAGCTGAGATGTGGGTGCAAGGTGATATCTACCGAAGAAAAAATAAAGATAAGGTTGTCCTGAACACCAAATGTCCCCATCCAGTGTATAGCCTTAAACTCAAAGAAATTCTGCACGCCGAATACTCTAGACAAAAGCTAAAAAATGAATCCAACTTTCACAAAATTGTCAATAAAGTTGAGCAGATAAAGATTGACGATGAGAACAATGGTAATGTTGGAGATGGAGATGATAATACAGTACAATCAAACAATACGACAAGTGCAAAATACGACGATAGTGATTATGAAGAAAATGGAAACAGTGAAGGTCTTACTCAAGGTGACAAGCTCAACCAAATCAAGGCTCTGAAGCAAAACCAAAACTCTTCACCACCTAGACCTGTCGAGCCCAAACAGAGATTTCATTCGGAAAAGTCATCGCGACGAAGAGAGGATTTGATGATTTCTGATAGTGATTCTGGAGGTCTTTTGCTGAAAGGCAGTAGTAAAGTTACTGGTTCAAACATCTCTTCAGCCAAACCAAAGCGCACCCTAGGATTGGGATCTCTTCATCAAAGATCTGAAAGTCCAAGAAACGTTTATTCTTCGAACCGAAACCATTCAAGAAACTTTGCTGAAACTCAATTAGAAGAAAATGGAAATTTTACACCTGATGAACCACTTGACCGAGTGAAGCACAAAAGTCGAAGCCAAGTAAAAAATTATGTTGAAAAAAGTCCACGGAAGCAATCTGTGGAAGATGAATCTACGCCAGCAAGGTCTGCTTCAACGGCACCTTCCTTTACGAGAAAGTCGAGTGCAGTTAGGTAAGAGAATCATTGAGTTTAAGACTTTTCAACAATTTTTATACGAGTCTTGTTTGAAAAATACAGGTGACTGAGGGCGGTGGTTGGTTCAGTGGGCTTGCCAATGGTTCCCATCACATCACCAACCACCCACACCCACAACGTCGATGGAAAAAAGTCTACTGACGACATTTTCTGTAAATGTGAAACACCTTCGTCGCCTGACAACCCTACGTCGTCATCGAACTATTCCAAAACTGTCTCTGGAATCAACAACAATCTGGTGGGATCTTCGAAAAAGATTTCGCTCGATACATTCTCACCTTATATTGTATCGGTGAAGTCCCCTGCCAAGAAACCTCACCCTAAAACTACATCGTCTGTGAACACCCCGTCCTCTACGGTGAGCGAATCCTCTGTTGCTATCCTCCCACCGCTTCACATCCATCAGCAACAGCTTCACCACCCCTCAAACCGGAAATCAGCTCGGAAATCAGGTAAGTCTCCTCCATTTTCCTTGTGTTTTGAAGAATTTTTTCTATAATAAAATATTGATATTGTCAGGCCGGCATCACACCGTCCCTGTTATAGTAGCTGGATCTCCCTCAAGATTTGAAAGCTCAAGTAAGCGCGCCCTCAGTGCTGCAAACGCATACGAAGAACAAGTAATTTTAAAAGATCCCAACATACCTTGGAATTGCTGTCATAATTTTGGTCTCCCTCTCTAGATAACCACGACCATTTTAGCCCCCTATGAAACCCCTCAGAGGAAACTTCATAGAAGGACGGCAAACACAATAAAGTCACCAGAGAGGAAGAACAAACTTGTTTCAACACCCGAAAAGCATCAAAGGTAGCTCAGTACTTGGATTAAACTTCTACCAACAAATTCACAAAATTTTTCTCACCCAATAGGCGTTCCCAAATTATCAATCGTATTGATACCATTCGTGTTTTGCGTGCAAGACCTGCGTTCTATCCGGTCAAAGACAAATTCACATCTAAAGTAACAGGCCCAATGTCTAACTTTGGACTCTCTGATCCTTTGACAACGGAAATGCCACCTCTGGACAACGTTTCTCAACATAATTTGTTGGGCAAGCACATCACACTGATGGTCGATCGAGGTGGAGTAGCAAAAAAGAAGAGGAAAAGCTCCCAACATCAGAATCAGACCCCAATTAAACAATATGAAGACCTCTTCTGAACAATTAGGAAAAGTATTTTTTAGGTTTTTCAATCTCTTTTTAATTGACAGAGCTGTTGGTTCATTGTGATATCACAGACTGCTTTAAATAATCAAGTAATTTTAGTTTTTAGATTTATTTAATGAATTGTTAGTGAATGAATGCCGACAACGAAATTCTAGTCTCGGCTTTTTAATCTATTTTAGTTGGTTTCTTTTTGCCAGCTAAAAGCAAATGTCTTCCTTATTTTGGTTGTATATTCAAATTATTGCAATTTAATCCAGAAAGGTGCCTTGAAACTCTATTGTACAATTTGATCTTTCTTCCAAAATGCACGTTCTGCAAAGACGTACTATTTTTTTACATTTTTAGATAGTCGTTTAAAATCTTTTAGCTTAAAACATTTTGCCAAATCAAATTTAACTTTTCATTAATATAGCCGCTTCATTAGAGCACATAAAATAATCTGCCTTGTTTCCTAGTACTTGATTAACTCATTTTTAGAATATTATTTCAAATCTGTTTTGGAAATACATGCTTTCTAGTTGAAGTGTTAGATTTATTATAAGCTAAACTATTTATTTGTCAAGACAAACAATTATTGTACATCATGGAAAAAAAATCACAATAGGCTTGATAAAAAAAGTACTTCACACTTTAGCATAGTGAAAATCGTGGCAAAAAAAGTATTATTTAGAAATGATCACATTTTCATGATGATTGAGGAGCATTTTTAGGAAGTTGAGAAGGCTGAGTGTTGCCAAATGGAAGAAAAGTCATTCGTAAATTCAAACTGAGTTCATGTTAAAGAACTAAATAAGAGTAATGTTCCCATCCGCCCGGAGGAGGTAGAAAGTTGTCTCTAAATTTTAATACTTGTTGCCAAGGTCCATCCCCAAGCTTGTATTTCATTGAAGAAGATCCGGGTATGTGGGTGTAGAGGGTTGACATTGAAATGAATCCATTTTGGTCGATAGGTAAGCCTTGACACTTGCCTGAGCACAACTCTGACTCTACAATAATGAACCGTAAACCTGCTCCTGGCACACGGGGCCGGAACAAGAATCCGTCAGGCGAAGAAGGGATAAGCAAAGGAGTGGATGGTCTCGATACACCTCGTGGTCCAACAAATGAATTGGACGTATGAAGGAGTGGCCTTTGTGCTGCCGATGGAAATGGAAGAGGAGGCTGAACTTCTGCCCCACAAAAGCTTTGTGGTAGCATTGTCAGGTTCTCTGTAAACGGCGGGTTGCTAACCTGAAATCTTGGGCCTGTGTTTTGACTTGAAACCAAAGGATTTCCAAACTGCAAAGTTTGCCAGAGTAAGAGCTGAAAAATGCTAACTATATTACTCCAGGTTAAATATCAGAATGCAATTAGTGGGTTCACCTCGTTTACATCCTGAGATTTTACATCTGATGAATTTTGGGCACTAGGACTTTGAAAGGGTTCCAAAATGATTGGGTTTCTGGATGAGCGATGTCCCAAAAGCTCGTCAACCTGCAGATTTTATTTGAGTATCTTTTTAACATAAACAGATTTAAAAAAATTGCCTCACCAAGTTTTCTACAAGTGCTCGGTTGTAATTAAACTTATCAAAATCCTTGATGTAATTCATATAAGCTGTTTTTTCCATGGCATTGAAGTATGCAATAGTTGAACGAACCTTGTGAATAGATTGAAAGTTAATTGTACAAAAGTTTTAAAGCTCTTAATGAATTTGAATTTACCAATTCTAATGGATTCACAGATTGAGGCAGTTCTACGAGGTACAAAAGGCTTAACCAAGAATTGAAAACGCACGATTCTCCACCGAAAGAATACAAGAAATGGTAATCGATCGACAGATGAGTTTCAGTAAAACCCAGTCTAAATTAATAAGCCAATTTGAATAATCATTAAGTTCTCTTTTCAAACACAAAAATGATAGATCATAAATTACCTCGCCCATACTGAGGTATACAAATTGCTTTTGACTGCTGCGTTTGCATTGAAAACAGTTCCCCCAAATGCTGTTGCAAAATAACACTGTAACCCTTCTAGTGATTTTGAAACTGAGGCATCAACTATGAGTACATCGACACTTTTCCTGTTGAAAATACGTCGGCTAAATTCTTCAATCACTGCTTTTTCGTAAGTGAACTGGTTAAAAGCTCGAATGTGCTTTGCATGGCGCTGGACAATATCAACATCCTTTGAAATAAAAATGAGGTCAAAAAGCTTCCAATAAAAGAGGTCCAAAAAAGTTTAACCAGTGTTGGACGACGACGTGGTTTTAGAAGTTTTCCCGTGGTCTCATAGTCTCCAGGTTCTTCGTAAACACGAGTAACTTTTGTGGCCATCCCCCATGATAAATCTTGATAAGAAAACTGTCTAGCATGAAAAAAGACAAGGTTTCGGTGATGATTTTTTTCTGATCCAGTTGTCTTCAGCATCTTTTTGTCAAAGAATACGTATCCTAGGTCTGATATAATGGTGCCAAGTTTTGAAGGCAAATCAGAAACTACGATACCAAAGTTCTACATAGAAAAGGTCAAAGCTAAAACCGACTTCTTATTGAACTTTTTTTATCTTAAGTAAGCTCTTACCCGAGTCCAGGTGCTTTCAACTTTAACTCCCTTAAGCACATTTTGCAAACCTCGTGTTAAAACTTTGTTGGGCAACAACGAAGCAACCATAAAGGCCAGAACAGGGTCAAGGAGATCGGCTATGAGTAGCTTTTCTTCAGTATCAGAAAATCCTTTAAGGCCCATTAAAAATGTTGAAAAGTAATCCAGAGAAAGGCCCTGGAACAGTCATTTGAAGAAGTTGAAAATTTGTCCTTTTTTCTTGACAGATAATTGGTTTTTTTCACACTAACTTATCATAAATATGATTGAAAACTTCTCTATCTAAACCAGTATTATAACTTTTAAAGATTGCTAAAAACGTTTGCCCAGTGTTTTTCAAAGTATTTCAAACTTTACCTGATTTATCACGTTCCTAAAACTTTCGTAAAGTGTTTCAATACTAATCGATAGTTTTTTCATGGTAATAACTACGCTCCAGGCAAATTGCTCTGAACAGGTGATGTTGTAGTTTGGAAGATAGTAATGTTGAATCAACCACTCGAGAAACGTTGATTGCAACGAGGGGTACGGCTATATCGATATGCAAGTGTTTGAAAAAAGAAATCGAATGTTCTTTTAAAGTATCTCACCTGTTTTTCTTCGTCAATAGCAAGTGTTTCGAAATCGAAAGTGGCTTCAATATCATTGTGAGTTTCAATTTGTTCTTCTGTAATTGAGATAGCCGACACAACCTGGTGCTCATCTTCCTTTATTCAGTACAAGATTTAAAGTTAGTATAGTTGTCATAGTCAAAAGTGAAATTGTTACAATTGTAAAAAGATGAAATGCACAAAAACAGGGGTACATTAGTCCCACCTCAGCTAAATCAATTGTTGGACTCTCAGAGTCTGATCTGATAAGCATAATACCAGCGTCTGGTTCTTCATGATCAAATTTGTAGCTGGACTCTGATTCAGAGTCATCGTCAATTATAATAACACCTCGTTCTTGAAATTTTTCTGTTCTATTGATACTTCCGAGATCACAAGTTTTCTGCTGATACTTTACATTAACAAGCTTTTCTTTTAGAAGAGCGAGCATATCAGATAAAGTCCTGAAAGAATTACGTCAAGGATAAAATTCGAGTTTTGCTGAGAAAATTATTTTATTAGTCTTACATTAAATGTTGAAGAATTGAAAAAAAACTATGTTCGGCAATCTTGGCAATATCTGGGTCTTTAATCGCCAACTTGACAACAAGGTCGTCAATTTCAGAACACATTAACTTGTTTGGCTGATCACTCAAATGGCCGTAAACAATTTTTTCGCCTTCCTAAAAGAGACTTAATACTTAAAAAAGTTATAAACTATAAAATAAATCATGAGACTTGCCTCGTACTTCTTAAGTGTATGAAGAATGACTTCCTTATTAAGCAAAGCTTCGGGAGTATCACTCTCTGTTTTTGATACATCTCTTTTCACAGTGTGGAAAGGGATTGTAATAGTATTCATGGAGCTTTCAACAATCAAATCTTCACCCAGGAAGCTCTTGACTATGACAGGGTAGCAAATTATGGACCAATTATCTATATCGGATTCGAGTTGTGAATCCATGTTTAAGTCAAATAAAAAAACTGTTTTTCACTGACACAGCACCACTTTTCATCTAAGACGTTTATTTTATTTTTTGTGCAAGAAGTTGAAACGATATCCCTTGAACTTAAACTTTCATAGTTTGACAGGAAGTTTAGTTTGGTGAATCGCAATCGCAACGACCATCACAAAAAAATGTAAACAAAAGTATAGTTTACGTAGATAGCTGTGGATTGTTATCGTTCGTAAGTTTCTATGAACGACGATTTACTCACTTAACCTTTCACAACTGTCAAATAAACTCAAAAATTCAATTCAGTACTCAAGAGACGTAAATTTAACAATATATGATTGAAAGTCGAAGCTAAATTTCATCATAACAAAAACATGGATGAGTGATTGTTAAACTTTCTTTTCGTTGAACGAAGCTCATAAACTGACAAATGAAATCTGTTTCAATCAGGCATCAAAAGTCTCTGCATGTATGCACGAGGATGGCCACGAAACTGATTAAGAGATAAAGGCTTGTGACACCCTAGCAATACTTGCTCTACAAATTGGACAGCTTGGGCTAGTCCTCATAAGGGTCATCGCACAATTTGCACAAGAACAAACGTGGCCGCAATCGAGGAAGATGACTAAAATTAAAGTTCGAGGTCAATACATCTCAAGAAATAAGAAATTAAATACGGGTCTTGCCTTCACGCGGTTCTTCAAGACACACAACGCACGTCGACGATTCTGGGGTGCTACTAGTTACTGTGCCAGATGCAACAGCCTCCGATCCACTAAAAATAACATTTTATTCAACTCAGATTCAATATATTTTAAATGTGAAAAGCAAGAGATAAAATCATGATTGTTTCTCCGTTTGAGTCATGGAAGTATGATTTTTAACCAGACAAGATTTACCTAATGATTGATGGTGTCCTGTTCAATCTGTCGTCTATAATCTATTTCAAAAAGACAGATGATTAATTTCATAAAGTTTCATTGTCTAAAAAATGAGTTAATAGTTTTTCTTCTACCTGTTCCAATCTTCTAAAAGTTTCCTCTGAATTCCTTCTAGTTTCTCTGTTCTTACAAAATCTCCAGATACCCAAACCAATTACTAAGATGCCTATCCCTCCCAGCAAGAGAGTTGCCACTTTTAATACTTTTCTTTGAGATTGGAGATCTTCAATGAAAGCTCTCAAACTATCCTAGATTGGTGTGTTGAAAGGAAAAGTTTAAGTTGCAAACCCTTTCAGCCACTGAGTTTTACATGCTTGATCATAATCATACCTTGATTATCAAATAATTTAGTCCGTTTGATGGTTGCCGAATGGAAAATTTTCCTTGTTGACTTTGAACTAGTTCCCCTATCACCGTGATGGTCGATCCATTAACAAGCATCCTTTCAGTTGTTTGGATACCTTGAGGTTTATTTCCCAAATAAAATCCCAAAAGTTGGTCACCAAGGTTGGAAGCAGAGGGGTCAAAGTGGTCAGACACGACTTCCTTTTGAATAAATAATTATGAAATAATCTATTAATAAAAAATTTACTGATCAGCCTTTCACTTGCCAGATCAAGTTTTTGAGCTCTCCCGAAATCTTTGACCTCTACAGCATTCGACTTTGCCAACCTCAATGACCCTTTAGACGAAGGAACAATCCAAAACGGAATGTCATTTGTGTAGGAATTAATAGTTCTGATAGAATCATACCTACATTAAATGAGCAAAATTATATAGGATCACATAAGAGCAGAGTAGTTAAACTTACCAGAACCCAATACTGCTGAGCTTTTTTCTATGCTCCAGAATGGAAATCTCTTTGATGACCCCTTTCACCAGAGGTAACCCAGTATTTATGATGGTATTGTTGGCAAGAAGCTTAGCCTCATCTTCAGGAACAACTTTCCCACTTACGGCCACAAAAGGAAGGATCTTCGACCCATCGACAATTTTCAAATTTGTTTTATGTTGAGACACGAGTTTGTTGAGGTCGCCATCGTTCAAATCAAATTTTGGGGCCTCCTTCAAACAATCGAAAAGCTCATTAAAATAAAATAAAATAACTTTCGAAAACTGTGCTACTTACAGTGATAGATTTGATCAGACTTTCTGTATGCCTGAAAGCAACAAATGCAACACCACAACACAGAAAATCTATACCAAAGACTATTATTTCAGGTAGAAACTCAACAAAAATGTTATTTTCAGACATTGTTTAACAAAATACACATTCACACACAAATGAAAACTATACTAGGCAGTTTCTGTCTCTGATTGACCCTCAAATTAAGGTGGTTGTTAATAGAAATGACTGAAGTCAAAACTCAGATTTTCAATTTCATGCAATATGAATGAACTCAATAATGAAGTCAGACATTTGTTTTGAAATTTGTTTTGAAATTCTCGCTCGCGAAACCTCCCTCTCGAAAACGTTGAAATCTATCAAGTTCCATTAAAGTAATCTTCGAGAAAATATGCGATTGAAGAACTTTTGGTCGAAATCCGCCAATTCAATGACGAACGTAAACAATTCAGTCAATTCTTTACAGGAGACACACGACTCACGCGTTCACGACTAGAATGTGGCTAACTTGAGCAGCCGAAGCGGTACTGGGCTCCTTATCTGTACCCAATGGACTCAGGTGAGTTCCTCTAGATCCTTCTCACTGGGGGATTGCTATAAAAACCACATAAACCAGTTTAGGTTTATATCCAAGATTGCACCCCTTTTGGTGTTCCCTTGGCAGAATTAAGATCTAAATAAAGCTATTACTCGCTGAAGCTCCTTAAAAGCTCAGTTAGGGTTTGGTGTGTGTACCCCTGCCTTAATTTCTGGTCAAGGGCCTGGTGGTCCATATCTGACTCTGAGCACGGCAATTCCAAACCAATCGGTATTTTTCCTGCCTATTGCTGATTGAATTTTTACACTTAACCAATTTCGACCGGAAAAAATTAACTGTTGGCCGCAAGCCCGCAACCTCAAGAAGAGGTTCAAAGTCTCAATATCCTCCAAATAAATATCCTCATTAATGGGTTGAGATTTGGCTCTAACCACGACCAACTGTCATCAGAAAGAGAGGTGTGAGATTTTCTGTTTATAGCCAATAAGTGTTTCAACAATATGCTAGGTTGGGGAGCCCTGAACGAGCAAGAATAATGGTGACTTGGGAAAATGGCCAGAAACAAACCAATCTGATGCTGAAAAGTCGAGGAGAAGTGGCGACGGAACTGTTAGGGAGCAACAAGTGTAATAATTTTTGGGATAGGCAAGGGGATATGATCAAAGTGTCTCACTCACAATGGACTATATGCATGTTTCCTTTTTGGAACAAATTTGAATTCTGGACTCTTGCCAGAGGCTAGCTAGATGGCCTGCCAAAACCAAGAAAATTTCAAAAGTTTCAGTTTCATGAAGTCGCATTGTTCTCAACAATCATCCGGAACTGCAAGCAAGCAAATGATATATAAAAACTTTATTTTTAAAACAAGTGCAATGATGAATTGTAAAAAACATTGCCAGCAACTACTTTGATTTTATGGGCACCCTAACTATTTTTGAAATTAAACAATTTTGACATCGAAATGCGAATCAAGCATATTTTTGGTGACCTTAATTTTTGTAAAAATTGTTAAAAATGAAAAGCATGCCGACTGTAACAAATATGGGGAAAGCTACCAAGAGTACAAACATGTGAGGAAAAGGTTTCACAACACGTGGCTTTGGTAGAAACCTAAAATTGAGAAAAATGTATTCCTTTCAATTAGCCAAGATTAGATTTATGCTTTTTTAAATTTTTACCTAAAGGCCATGGCACAGGCCGTCATCATTATGAACTGCATCATTGAGGTATCAGGTATCAAATAGGGTGGGCTATCAACCCAGAGGGACATGACAGATCCTGAGGATCCCGTCTCTAATAATGAAATAAATCCTTCTCCGACCTGGAACAGAGAAGCACGATGTTGATATTGAAAAAATTTAATCTTAAAGAGGCAAAAAACCTGAACAGAATTCATGAATCCCCCGACTTGCTCCCTCATCTCTTCCAACTCCTTTTTGGAGCATCCTTCTAAAATAGGTGTGGTCGTAACGGATGGACACAAGCACATGATACGAATGCTGGCTTTGCAGGAGCTCATACATCTAGTAGCATTCACCACAGCACTTTTGGATACATTATAGGCCCAACCCTGTTTCATCAAGGTAAGATCAGAAAAGAATGTCATTGAAAGAAACACACTTCTCTAACCTTGGGTTGCTTGGCACAAAAGAGCCCAAGTATGGATGCCACATTTACAATGGTACCCTCTGACATTTTTTCAAGTGCCAAATTGGTCCCGTACAAGACACCTAACTAAATTAATTTGATACCAAAAAATATTTTTCCGGTTATTAATGGCTGATTAAAAATATACCAAATTAATCTCTGTGCATTTTTCCCATCCTTCTTTTTCACCCATAACTCCTGCATTATTGACCACCAAGTTGACTTTCTTCGGACCGAAAAAGAGACTTGCTTCATACCACAATCTAAATCAATGTCAATCTAAGCCAATTATTCAATTAAAACTTTTCGATTTTCATCTCACTTTTCCCACTGTGTCTTGGAGGATACATCACATTGAACAAAATGAACTTTCGAATCGCCAAACTCTTCTTTGAACTCTCTCAAAGTCTCATTTCCAAGCTTTGTATTGACATCACTTAAACAAACACGTGCTCCTAGTTTCAAAAGTCGATGTGAAAATTCTTTACCCAATCCACCAGCAGAACCTGTGATGATTGCCACTGTTTCCTTGTAATCAATCAAAGCCATGATTCCTATAAACAAAAAAAAAGATTTCGTAAAATACAGGAGATCTTTTAACCCTGAACATCTTGATATGGCTAAGTCCTTTACAAAAACTCTGAAAAAAGTTGTGAAAAAAGAGGCTAAAAGAGTGTTTCAGCTAAAAGCTGTTTCACCCAATCCAAAAAACTTCTGGCAGACTTTTAATTTTGCTATGGGTAGATTTAACTCACCTATAACAGAAATAACAGTGGATGGTAAGACTATCAGTGACCCAAAAGAAGTGGCTGAAAGGTTTGCAGA
>Ga0194133_10007611_pt1 | contig 12903 bp, 6 predicted proteins | sample TA2KigOf40mmetaG_FD_155448 | JGI IMG/M metagenome (GOLD analysis project Ga0194133, IMG submission 155448) | Freshwater microbial communities from Lake Tanganyika, Tanzania - TA2015055 Kigoma Offshore 40m | ecosystem: Environmental > Aquatic > Freshwater > Lake | place: Tanzania: Lake Tanganyika...
TCCCCCCCACAGGATATCTAGCCTCAAGGATGCCCCTTCCCACAACTGTTGTTCAAAGGTGCTAGAGATAAGTGAACTACGTGATTAGCCCTATCAGTTCAGATGATGCCTATTTGCAAATCTTTAATAAAGGGACAGGATTAGTCTATTGGTGGGTAAAGAGTTGAAGTACAGAAAGTTTTACTCATTTAACATTTTAACTCATTATTCAGAGCCACCTGATAATTTAAAATGCATCCCACATAAGCAACTCCAAACTAGTTAAGGCTGGGTCGCAGGGAAGGGGAAGTCAGGTTCCCAGATGGTAGAACAGGGGTGACTCAAACACTATGCAAGGATTTCCAGAGCAACTTTATAACTTACAATAAGATCCTACTCAAGTTAGTTGTTGCTCCAGTTTAGTCTCAATTTGCTTGAAAAATTCAATTCAGATTTTTAAACCAATCTTAGGAGTCTTTGCATCTTGGATTGGCATATCAATACTTGTTCATTGGGCTCATTTCATAATTGCTATTTAAATTTTAAACGCCTGACTGAGAAGAGAACTGTTGTGGGGTTAATCCCCGGCCACCCATGCAATCAATTTTTCAACCCCGGATTGCAAAAAATAATCAACAAGGCACTCTCAGTCAGGGTAACAGAAATCTACAGTGATCATCAACTTCTATGGCAGGACTCTTGTAAAGGTGTTGATTGCGCACCAACATCACCAGAGTCTATGCTGCACAAGACCATTATTATGTGTTAGAGAAAACCATTGGACAAATTGAGGATTAAATTGAGAAACTTTTCACATTTAAAATATTTGATCTTTAGTTACAAAACAATGAGCTTTGAAAGTTGAAGATTTCCAGCACCACCATATAACTTACTATAAGATCCCATCAAGCATGAAACTCAAGTTAGTTGCTGCTCCAGTTTAGTCCCAATATACTTGAAAAATTCAATTCACTTGTTCATTGGGCTCATTTCATAATTGATATTTAAATTTATAACACTTACTGAGTACATTATGCTATTTATGGGGCCTTAAAAACAATCTAACAAAGCTTAAGGGGGCTACAATTAAATCATAATCTGGGGATGCCGTGGCTGAGAGGCCATAGGCACCTGACTGAGAACTAAGATCTAAGGTTGTGGGTTCAATCCCTGGCCACCCATGCCAGCAATTTAAAAATCAACAAGGCACTCTAAGTCAGGGTAATAGTAATCTGCAAATCTGCAGTGATCATAAACTTCTATGGCAGGACTCTGATATAGGTGTTGGTCGTGCATCAATATTGCCTGAGATTATTACTATTATTTTGTGATAGAGAAAACCATTTGAGAATTTGAAGGATTAAATTGAGAAGCTTTTAACAGTTAAATGTATGATTAATTCTTAAAGCATTTAAAATCTTTGATCTTTAGTTACAAAACAATGAGCTTTGAAAGTTGAAGAAGTTTACAATTTTTAAGCTAGTTATTGAACTGTTCATGTTTGAATAACAAATTTTAGTAGTTTCATACCAAAACATTTTCAAATGCATGATCTTTAAACTTGACGACTTTTGTTTCACAACATCCTCGTATAAGACTCTTGTATGTGTCTCTCTGTGATGTATTGAAGGTAATTAACCCTAATAATAGACATCAAGTGGATTGTGTGCAGTCAGGATTTTTCAGTGGATTTGGGGATTCCAAAACGGATTCTCACTAAGTTCGAAATGGGTGCCTAAGTAACTGTTTCATTTCATTTTTCAAAAACCTAAGTGAAATAAAAAAGGCCTCTTCTATTTAGAAAGGTTCCTGGACTAATGACTTTTCGTGATGCAGACTTCATAAACAATGAAAATTGCAAATGGGTTAAAATTCAATGGCCATCTCAATCTAATAATTTAACATCAACTTCAACCTGTTAATAAATTACCCTTTGAAGTGTTTTCAATGGGATTGGAAAAGTGTCACAGGTTTGGGGAAAAATTAAACAATTGTCAACTGAAGGTACAACATTTTATAATTGTTTAATAAAAAAACAGCATTGATCAAAAATCAACGTATCTTTTTTGTCAAAATGTCCCAATAAATCCCACGATTTACCAATACTGCTATTTACTTTAAAAATTGAGCCATTTTTCTGACCGGGAAACTATCTTAATAACAATTTGAAATGCATTGGATCTGTTTTAGGATCAAACTGACAACTGTTTAGAGAAAAAGAATTCATTGGTAAATTTTCTGTACAAAAACCTATCCTCTCATAGACTCTTGACTTAATCTTCCCAAAAAAAGAGCTATACACCAGCAATTAAATTCCTAAAATAAGTTTTAATCTTGTAAAAATATTTTCATGATCAACAATGTGAGCGAGTGACACCATTATGATAAATGTACACGTTCAATCCGGTTTAACATATATTTGACCCATGGGAAAATTGTTTTTGTATCATCCCCTTTTCGGATGCTCAACACCCTCTTTGTCACAATTTAATGAAAATGTCACATGCCCAACTTGCATTTCAAGTCAAGACAGTTTTTCATCCTTTTTGGATCAATATTTGCCAGCATCCTGCGTGATTTTTAAGCCATTTTGTTGAAACGCAGGACAGCTTTAGATTTTCTCATGATCCATTTTGACATCATTTTTCAAACAAAAAAATTTTTCATACATTTTTTATTTGTCATTTGTGAACCACCCCATTCCATTCTCTCACTCATTTGGAAATGGACATGAGTCAGAGATAAAATGATGAAAAAACAAGCATTTCAAAACAAGGTACGAAAAAACCTTTTTTTACGTTATCCACATGCAGGTGCATGTTTTTCTACGGCAATGCAGTTGTCTACCTCTATCAAAGGTTTGAATTTCATTCAATGCTAATGATGAGGCAAACACAAAATCAACAGCTGAAAAAAAACCGCAAAGAAGATGAAGAAGAATGGAGGGATTTTTTTTGCATACATACATTTAGAGACGTAGACCCTCACACGCACCCTCTCTCTCCAACCACACACCCTCTCACACACACACATGACATACCAGAGTTTCCTCTGAAAAGTGCTTCAGAAATGTAGACTTGTGAGTAAGTAAATATGTTGCCTTAAAAAAAAGCGACCAAAAGTGTCATTCATGAACAAGCAAATTTGACCAAAAAAGGTCCTTTCTCAGGATGGAAAACTTCCAAAAGTAGTATTTTGACACTCTAAAATCACATTATATTTTACTCTACCCTTTTTATTATTTTCATTCATTACAAATCGTCTGTTTTTAATGAATTTTATTGCCAAACCGTTTTTTGAACCAAGGATCTCATCGGGTCGCCCTGCTTGCATGAGCCGGCCTGTTAATTTTGCCGCCAGGCGGCGCTCCACTCGCTCCCTATTCTTCGCCCTGCCACAGAATGGCGTCGAAAATCGCTGAGACACAGAGCATTAAAATAAAATTTGATTTATTGCAATGCTACAAATAGCTTAAAAATTCTCATTTTTATACAAAGCGCTTCCATTCTAATTATACATTGAAAAAGGTTAAAATAGGCGAGTGAAAAAAGCAAAGTTTAGACTCGAAAAAATAAATACTGTTTTTCATAGTTTTCCGTGTCCCCCAAGTATCGTCTGCGTTGTTTCGGAAACTCTAGGGTGAGGCCAACTGAATAGAAGCCGAGGGATTTCAAACGTCAAAACACAGCTATCACAACAAACCTTAAAAAACGTGTTGTATTCAACTTAAAAAGTTTGAAAAAGTGACAATTGTCCTTCTGAAAAATCAAGGAATCTGCCAAGGTGCCTTTTGTGTCAGTTTCCGAGAGATTTCGAGCAGAAAATTGCATTGCTTTGGTTGAGGATTTTCACAGAACGGTAAGAGGCGTTAGGGCGCAATTTCAAACCGTTCAAAATAACACAGGGTTCAGGCTAGAAACGGGTCGATTTTAGTTCGAAGAATTAAGTGCAACTGACCAGGAAGAATGGGAGGTGAGGAGGAAAGTTGGTAAAGCAGAATTTTTCTGGGGATTCTTTTGAAAAGTGCAACCTGTCAAAACGTTTGTGCATGATTTGAGTTGAGGGTAAACATTGAGTCCATAGTTGGGTGGTTTTCATATTTATTGAGCTTTTGTAACCTCTTTTAAGTTGTTAATAGAGCGTATTTTTCTTTGCATTGCAGATTTTCTTGAGAATCATGTTTCATAGTGACCAGGTTGTCTCGATGTCAGTTCCAAGAATACACTTGTGACAATGATCAACTCCTCTTTAAGTCTTGAACACAAGTTAGCAAGTACGATGACCGTCGTGCCGACGGCGCCCCCAAACAACGGTCTTCCCATTGATTCTCTCCACACGAACGGTGCGTCGGGGAGCTCGGCGGTTGTGCCCATGACGATCCCCGCGAGCGAAGTCGAGGCTCTGACAAACTTAGAAAAAGACTATTATGGATGTTATTGCCTCAAGTTTATAGTGAAAAATGGAACGCACATTACCGAAGAGAAGGTGGTGGAAGACTTTGGGGTGTACGGCGAAGTGGTGGACGTCCGCGGTCCGGGTCTCTTCTCCGGATTGCGCGGCAACCACGTCTATGTCAGATTTATAGACAAGGCCGACGCCGAAGAGGCTCTGAAGCACTTGGGGAACAAGTATCACCAGCTCACGCCGGCCAGCATCAGCGACGTTCTGCCAGACAATTACGGACTGTACACCATCTCGTTTTACAACAAGACGGGCATTCCCAGCTCAGAAGTGAGAAAAGAATTTTCAAAGTTCGGCGAGGTGAAGAACCTGACGGGGTCGCTGGACGTCAAAGGGGGAAGAGTGTTTGTCAGCTACAAAGAAAAGGTGTCTGCAGTGACTGCCCTTCAGGCCTTCTTTTTTAGAAAAGACAAATATCCGAACATGAAATTTGCTCTTCCGAGATGCGAAAAAGATTACTTTGGTTGTTATTGTCTGAAGTTCTACAACAAGAGCGGCGACATCACGGAAGAAAAAGTCCTCAAGGACTTCGGACAGTTCGGAGAAGTGGTTGACATTCGGGGTCCTGGACTTTTTGATGTGACCGGCGACGACGTTTATGTCCGCTACAAGGACAAGAGTTCTGCTGAGCAGGCCCTCATCGAGTTAGTGGGAAAGTATGACTCTTTGTGTCTGGCGCCGCCGAGTGACATCCAAGCGGACAAATTTGGTTACTATACCATTACTTTTGTGAATGACAAATGCCTTTCAAAAAGTGATGTCTGGTACATATTTTCTAAATTTGGCACCGTGGCCTGCGTCAATGGAACGTTCGACTGCAAAAAAGGGCGCGTGTTTGTGTCGTACAAGGAGAAGCAGGGAGCCCTAAACGCTCTGGAGACTATGCTCATCACCAAGGAGTACCACCTTCAGGTAAAATTATGCAGCGCTACCTTTTCTTGCTTTTTCTCAGCTTTAAACCTTTGAGAATTTTCCCTTTAGGTCTCCAAGAACTCAACGGTCCGCAAGAGCGATTACAATGGGACGGCGTCGTCAAAGGACCTCGGCAGCATGAATGACGTCATGAATGGTCACATGGATGGAGATTCGGCGGAGACAAATGGAATGATGCATTCATCTAGGTGAGAAAAAAGTATCTTTCTGCTTTGTTTGCGTGAGAAAATCACTTCGAAACTATCTACTTGTTTGTTTAGAATTGACAAGTTTTCCAATGGGTCACCTATTGGCCGGCACCAGAATATCCACAATCACAATGGCGACGACGGTAGTCTTCATCATCACCACCATTTACGAACGAACAGCCTTCACAGGACGCCTTTGCACCATCGAGATAACAGCCGAGGACGAGACGGTCCAATCGTACCTGTTGGTGTTATGCCCCCCATGGGCCATCCTTCGGGACCGTCAATGATGATGCCGTCAGCAAACTCGTCAAGCCATGGATCAATAACGCAGCTTATTGATCCAAATTTATCTGTTGCACCACCGCCATTACCGCATGGTCAAACCGGCAAATCGAATGGCCTTGTCAAGTTTAACAGGAACGTGGAAAAGGATATCTTTGGCTATTTTTGTCTCTCATTTCTCAACGAGGACGGAGACATTAGCGAAAAGAAAGTCAGAAATGATTTTGGAAAATTTGGCGAGGTTGTCAGCGTGCGTGGTGCCCTTGGCAAACAAAAGGGTCATGTGTTCGTCCGATTCCGCAAAAAGGAGGCTGCTGAAAATTGCCTCAATTGTCTCAACTCCTTCCCGCTCAGCGAAATGTCTGAGCTTTTCGGCAAATACTTGTTCCTATCTCCAGCAACGCCAAGGGACATCGATTGTGACATGTACGGTCTCTACAGCATATCATTCCTCAATCTAAATGCTAAACCGTTCCGGGAAATAAGTCAAGAGTTTTCGAAGTTTGGCGAAATTGTGAGACTCACTTCTGGTGGCAGCATCAATACTGACGAACTCGTGTCTATTTCTTACGCCGATAAAAATGCTGCAATCAAAGCTCTTCAAGTACGTAAAATATATCCATCAAAAGTTAACGTAGATGAAAAATGTCAACCGATTGTTAATTTTACAGGTTCACTTTACCAACAAGGAATATCCCTACTTGGACATTGCCAAAGGTTCTTCACTTTTACTCGTAAACAGCAGCGACTCCTCCGACAACGAGGAGAATGAATCTGACTATTTACATCGGAGGGGTGAATTCTACAACCAGTATGCTACAGCAGCCGCAGTAGGATGCACTCCAAAAGCAAAGGATCCATTCCATGATCCCTCTCCTTCAAAGTCTGGAAATGGAGGATCAGATATTGTTGACGAGCTACTTAAGCCTTTGCAAAGTTATTTCAACATTTATAGGACAGGGCAGTATGGAAATCAAGTAGATGGGGCAACTGCCGATCAGGTAATGTCCGAAATAAAACAGTTTCATTTTCTACAAACTTCTAAAAACGCACTTTTAAATATTTTTCAGTTCATGAATGGCCATCATGTACCTACGTCTCATAGGTCACCAGACAAAAAGTACAGAATACGAAGTGTCAAAAATGGAAGCATGAACCACCTTCAGCCAGTCGTTGCTTTACATCCCCCTCCTCCTGTTACCTTTGCTGAGTGCATGAAACCTCCTCCGAGTGTCAGTGTCCACGCAATTCCAGATGCAGGGTTCACTTGGTAATTCTTTTTTATTTTAAGCACCAGGCTTTCGACATTTTGCTCATCAATTTATTTCTAGCCCGCCGCCTCCCATCACCTCTAATGGTCGACCCTCTGCCATGTCGCACCACATCCCAACTTCCACTGATGCAACTAGTATGCCCACACCCACGAATATTCCACCACCACCCATTCCAGCGGGGTTGGACAGGCCGGTAATGGCTTCTGTACCTGATGATGTTGGGTCATCGAGCCCTGAGGAACATGCACACCTAAACATAAATTTATTGGAAGTGCAAGGAGGTAAAATTCATCCGATCTACATGACCCTGTCGATAGTGTGCTTTATTTTTATTTCCATTGTAGACTTGCAATCTCTCCAGCTAAGTAGCGAAAATTATAACAAAGCATCAGATAACCGACCTGTAAATGAGGGTATGGAATGTACTCCGCTGGAGGAGACCCTACCTGAACCAGAGCCCATTCCTCCAGTCTGCACTGAGGACATTTTTGGACTGTATTCGCTGGCATTTGTAAATAAGTCCAAGGACCTTTCTGAGAGAAGAATCAAAGTTGATTTCAGCAAATACGGTGAAGTTGTGAAGATCAGAGGGCAGTTTGGTATTTCAAGCAACCAAGGAAATAATGGCTCTGGTGCTACGGACATAATTGTTGTGAGCTACGTTCTCCGAGACTCCGCCCAAACGGCTGTCGAGAGCCCTGCCCTGATTGGAAGGTATCCATCTCTCAAGGTTGCCCCTCCGATGGAGATTGTCACCGACAAGAACGGTCACTTTAGCATCGACTTTGGAAATTCTGCCATGAGCAGCATTAGGGAAATCACCAATGTGTTTGCAAGGTAAACGATTTCTTTTTCCTTCATACAATTGAAGTACCTTAACTTCACTGTTTTTTTTGCAGGCATGGAGAAGTCAAAGAAGTCTCAGTTGCCGGTGCCAAAAATGAGATCAAACGTGTTACGGTCTCATTCCAAGAGAAGGTCTCAGCGCTCGAGGCAATAAGGTGTCACGCAAACAGCAAGGACTTCATCGCTGTAGACTTTTCTAAAGAATGCCTCATGCTTCGAGATCCTCAGCTCGGCATCCTGTCTCAAGGCACCTAAGAAAAATGACCTTATATTCATTCCATCGTGTCAGCACATGCAGACTTCATAGCTTGAACTTTATAAAGTGAGGAAATGTCCCCCCGTCGTCTCCCCACTCCCACCCCAACAAACCACACGAGTAACGTCCACAAACTTTTTGATTTTCTTGGAGAAAAAGCGTTTTAGATCATGTTTTAACGTGCTGGTTAAACATTTATTTTACACAGTTTTTAAAAACTTTCTTCACAAGTTGATTTTAAAATGTTGAAGTAACATTTAAGGCACTTTTAGTGATACTCTCATAGGTTTGATGAAGTAATTATTAAGTTAGTTTTTTTTTCTTTTTAAAGGCATTTATTTAAACATTCATGCATCTTCATTTTCTGCAAGTTTTATTCCTCCAAGCCCCCACCCCCAGAGGAACAAACAACTTCAGCAAGCAAGGTGTAGTGTAGCACTTTGATCTGTTGGTCTCCATCCTGAGCCTTTTGCAGTCTTGAGACGGATTTTCACTCGAAATGTTAAACTATTCATTCTGTGATGAAGCTCTTGTATTCCATACTTGAAATCATATTTCCGCTCTAAAATGGTTATTGCCCATTCCCACTTGAAAGACAGTCTTCAACCGTTCATGTCACCAATCGTTTTCAGGTCAGCATCCAACTGCAAAGAATACAATGAAACAATCCTGTCTACAAAAATCATCACTTTTTTTTCGAAAAAGAGTACAATTATTCCTACTAAAATACCTATTGTCCTCCTTTTTATGCCCATATCTTATTCCTCTAAACCAAAGATCCTTGGAATCTTGACTCTTAAAAAAAAACAATTTTCAATGTTACCCTCCTAAAATCTTAATCTGATAGAGTTCCTGCCATTAAAATCAACTGTTATTTAGCATGAATCATTTGAGATCGCTCCCAATCAAACATAAAATGATTTTCTTTCTTCAGCAAGGCCTTTTTTGTAAGAAATGATTTTCAGATATTTTTGAACGACGTACTTTGTGTATGAACAATACTTAAGAAAGAATAGAATTCGACATAGCACCGTAATAAAATGTGTATTTTATTGGGCTGGGGATCAACCTATTAAAACGTTTTTTTGGGGAAAGGACCATGAATCCAGAGCTAGCCTGGAAGTCCATCATTATCTTCAGTATTTGAAAGGGAAGTTAGAAAAACATATATTAAATTAAACAATAAAGTAGATGTGAATTTTTTTTGCAGTGCAGAACCCTCCGGGAGCTACAGGGTCCCCTCAAAAGTACAAAAACAAAAGTATCTTCTTCAAAAAGAGTCTTGTATTCATATCAGCAGATCTTGTTTTTGAGCATAGCATATGGGGGTGACCTTAAGGGATCGGGGCAAAAGGGTCACAAAAAGTTTGGACCCATCAATTTTGCCATAATACCAAACAGTTTTTGTTTAGTCATGTTGTTGATAAGATAACTCCATCCCTTGCTTTTGTGTTAACTAGGGCTCAGGGTTGACTGTAGAGTGTCCCAAAAGTATTTTTTTAACAGAAACTCTGACAAACACTTTGTGTTAGATAAAAGTTTTGTTAGCTACTACCATATTATGTTTTTACGCATGCCGTAATGGGGTACCATAGAGGGGTCGGGGTTAAAGAGTCACCAAAATTTGTACCCATCAATTTAGACCTTCTGAACAATTTTTGTTCAATGATGTTGTTTGCATTTGCTTTTGTGTCAGGTGCAAAGAGGTACCCCTGAGGGTCCTAAAACCTAGACTACTGAGGCTTAAATCAGTTTTTTTTAAACAGACTTCATATCAAATTCAATTTTAAGAAGGGTTATATTTACATTGAAAACTCAAAAATTATTTTTAGACCATGCCATACTACTGTATGCAACCCGGAGGTTGTCCTAGTGTCTAATCCTGCAGGACTAACCAACCGAGCAAACCAACTAGACCTTACCTTAATTGAACCTGACTGGGTCATGGTGATAGGTTTCCACGCAGGATTGGGCCTGTGTAGATAAGTAAGGGTATTATTAGGCAAATAAATTCATAAAATCACTTGTATATTTGGCTCAGGCCTAATTACATAGTATGAATACTTTACATTTTTCTGGGTTTTTACTATTTTAAACACAGCCCACAGACAAAATGTCAGAAATCCCCTTATTATCTTTTTGTTGCAATACTTTGAGGAGTCTTTATGCAAATTTTTGACTCTGGCTTCAAAACTGAGAGATGAGTTTGAGTTAGTTGACAGACGGACGGACGACTCGCTGCTCCCCTTTGATTGCAGGTGCGTGGCAAAAATCTAACGAAGTAAAAATTCTAACTTCTCAACTTGTAATTCATGCAATAATAATAATAATCTTGTGCAGTTTAGACTCATCAGGTATTAATGCGCGATCAACACCTTTATAAATGTCCCGCCATAGAAGTCTATGGTCACTGCAGATTACTATTACCCTGATGGAGGGTGCCTAGTTGATTTTTTTTTGCTATCCCGGGTTGAAACTTGCTGGCATGGGCTGTAGGATATTGAACCCACAACCTTAGATCTTTGTTCTCAGTCAAGTGCCTAAGACCTTTCAGCCACAGAAATCCATTCAACCTGGTTTATGAGCTTTGAATGGATTTCTCTACAAATTCCATTTCTTAATTATGGCAGAAAAATTGGTTATAAAGGGAATTTGAATTATATTAGATTTAAAATTATATATCCTTGGAAAGTGGGGTATGAGGACCAACTCTGACCATAGGTTGCTACAAAAACTATAAATAATGTGGGTTCCTTTGAGTAAAAAAGTGACATAGAGAATAAAGGTTATTGCCTGGTAAATGAAAAATTTGACATAAAAAATTGTGGATTTTAATTGACACAGAAAATTTAAAGTTGCCCATAACATTTCTAGGTTTAACAATGAAAATACTTAACATGGATTTCAATTCAGTCCCTCAGGATAAGAGTAGGAGATCTGACCACAAGTCCAAAAAGGTTATCTACCCTAAACATCTTCATTGCTCTTCTGTTATTCCCAACAATCCTTCGTATTCGTATTCGTATTTTTATTTCAACTCATTCATTTTACACATTATAATTATGTAAACTTTACAAGAGTCATAGGAATTCATGCATGATTTATGAATTCACGCACACTGGCCGCAAGGCCTGATGGGTGTGCCTTGGCCTGGGGTCTTCTATCCAAAGAGGTGTTCCCATGTCGTGGAAAAACTGGGCTTTTGTAGTCAATGTCAATTTGCCCCACCCCGCGGAAAAAACCACAACTCCTCTAAGGATCGGCCGAAATAGCGTTGAAGTGCCGTTTGTCGATTGGAGTGATGATGATGAGAGTGCCAGTAGAATAATACTTTGTCAGATTTGTCAGATTTGGTAACATTCGTCCTTCGTTTGAAGTTCTAAAATATACAAAGTCAAGAGATAAAAAATAGTGATTATTCAATTGCAGAATTGGCTCTTTAGATTGAATCTCAACGAATCTTCCGAGATGCGTGGTAAATAGTCGAAGTCTGAAACTTTTGAAAGAGATGTTGTTCTGGTTCATTATCTTTAATTCTAGTTTCACCCGTTTGTTAAAACAATTAGGCTGTGACAAAGATCTCTCGTTATCATGTCAATAATCCATTGATTTATTTTTTTGTCAATCGATCATCTATAGATCAAAGCACAATAAACCTTGTTTCCAGAAGGGTCAAATCAAAAAATCCGTGCAAAACGTGACTTTTGTCTCATTTTTCCTCGCAGTTAGAAATAAACGAAATGTAGTAGGTTGACAAAAATCAGAAAACTAATCTGCTCAAGTGTAACTTAAAAAGATACTCTTTCATTTTCTTCATTGCACGTCTAATTTCTTAATGTAACTCGTCTAAAGCTTTATATACAAGTAGGAGGGGATTTGGATTCAAAATCTGCTAGAATAAATCTTCCCTTCAAATAAAAACTACTTGAAAATGAATAAGTTTTCTTCTTAAATCTTAAATGCTAAAAAGATTAACAAAAACATTTTTAAAGTTCCAATTGTTATTTTAGGATTCACCCAGTTTAAAATTTCAAAATTCTGACTAAAGTGTTGTGAATAAAACTTGAAAATAAAAACTTTTGAGCCAACTCAACCTGGGGCAATAAAGTATATATTGTATTAACTTATAAAGAAAGGTGCCTGCTTGAAGGGTTGAATTAATAATTACAGAAAGTTTTCGTTGTCTAGGTTGCAAGATGTAGATGGGCTAAACAATGGACTTAGAATTGACCTCAGGTTATATAGACCAGTGACTGACCTTTCAGGCCTGTTCAACACTTGGCTGAATCCGTGGAAAGGTGGGAGATGATAATCTGGAAACCTGGAAAGAATAACTCAACATGGATCTACAGGCTATTTTTTTACTGAATCATATCTTAATGGGGTCATTGTAGCTCATGGCTATAACAATTGGCTGAGGACTGGGGAGACTTGAGTTCAATCCTCGGTCAGGGCAAATCTTTGTCCCCAGGATTTGTCTTAAATAACAAGGTAGAAGGGTGATTTTTGCACCAAGAAAAATCACCTAACCGTCAGCTCAGCTCGCAGCATACAATAATAAACCCCCCAAGCAACCTTCACAACATCCTCCCCCACACTAAAAAAAATTTCAGGCTGAGTGTCCTTGATAATGTTAAACAAAAATCTACTTTTCAGCACACTTGGTCCTCAAATAACAAAT
>Ga0194133_10007613_pt1 | contig 12902 bp, 15 predicted proteins | sample TA2KigOf40mmetaG_FD_155448 | JGI IMG/M metagenome (GOLD analysis project Ga0194133, IMG submission 155448) | Freshwater microbial communities from Lake Tanganyika, Tanzania - TA2015055 Kigoma Offshore 40m | ecosystem: Environmental > Aquatic > Freshwater > Lake | place: Tanzania: Lake...
TAACCCGCTCTGCCGGCTGACACAACGCAACTCAAACAGGGGTGAAACCCGACAAAAAGGCTAACCTCCGGGCCGTACGAACGTCAGATCGCTAGCCGGCTCCCCAAAACACCCTACCGCTGACGGACGACCCGGCCAAAGTTGGGAACCACGTGCCCCGCACCCAAATGGGAAGAGGGGACGGGGGCGGTGATCAGAATAGTAATCTATATATATATAAACTAGCCATCAAAAGGATCAAAATGACGCGACCCCCTCTTAAGCATAGTTGCAACACATAAAGTGTGCTATAGCTAAATTTGTACTGATTCACCCCTCCAGCATTCGGTGTCTTCGTCCGGCCCAACTAACCCTTAATGAGCAGAAGTCTTGGGAAACTATTTTTTATTTCAATTCAATTGTGCAAATGGACACTTAAAATTGAAGAAAACAAAAATGAGTGGAGTTGAGGTTGGCCTCGCGCGACCTTCAGAAGCAGTTAATTTTCCTCGCTGCTGCTGCTTTTGTCCACCGAGGCCATAGTAGGACCCCGTTTGGTGGTGCTCGTCGAGGATCTATATCTAAGTGTAAAAAAAGAGAGTCGCTTAATGGTTAGGACTTCGTTTTCTGTGGTTATACCTTGGTTGAGTGGAGGTCATTGGCCTGGACCTTGTGGAAGATGTCAGGTTCAAGAGGCCGGCAGGAGCCTTTTATTCATTCCAAATTTTCAATTTAAAGAAAAGGTGTGTTTTCTTTTTGTATAATTACCGTGGCTGTAGAAAACTTGGTGGCCGTCGTCGTTGCCGGGACAGTCGTGGCAAGAGCTGAAAAAAAATCCAAATTTTTTGTCTATCTAGGGTAGGGTGGTACACCCTTATCATGAGATTTACTTGTCGGTGCTCTCCTCTTGCGTTCGCGAGGCACCGCCTGGACAATAACGGCAAAGACAAGGAGTAAATAAACAGCTGCGAATCTCTGCATAGTGGCGGATTCTGAACTGAAATGTCGAATGAACACTTCCGATTCCCCGTCAGCCATTATAAAGGCAAAGCAATTATACCTGACTTACCTTCATGTTTTCAATTTAGCTCTAAATTGGATCTCATTTTCCGGTCGAATTGTGCCTTTCATCATTTTCCAGCGAAATTCGTAATTGTGAATTGTGATTCGTATATACAACAATCAAATACTAAGAAAATCTTTATTGAAAACAACTCTCTATTACTTTTTACAATTTAGATAATCGGACAAACATACATCAGAGAATCTCTTGCTCTTGTTGTTTCTGACGAAGAGTTCGCCGTTGCAAGTTAAGATAATATTATAAGAACGAATACAATGTTTTAAAAAATATATTTAAAAGAAAAAAGAAAGAAAATCATCTCTAATTTTAATCGTGTAGTCTTTTTTTCTGTCTTTCCTTTTCATCCAGACTCTTTTCTCGAAAGTTTCGTCAGGCCTTTGCGAAATTTTCAATACTTTGAGGTAGGTTTGTTGGATAGACGCGTCGAATTACTTAGCCGTTGACGGTGCCGTCGGGTTCGTGCCTAGGTACAAAGGTCACCATGCAGGAACGGGCAACGGACTCGAACAACTTTTGGATTTCTGGTGCACAGTGAACGAACTCGTGGTCCCAGAAGTTGTAGCTTGTGTTTTTGATCAGTTCGATGAACGTGATTAACAAGCCTTAAATAAAAATGATGCGCGAGTTTAAAACGTGTCCATTGAGAATCCTATAAAAGGGCAAAACCAAAACTCACCCCAAGGATGAGGCCTGTTAACAATTAGTCTTTCGAGGAGGACGCGGGTTATCTGCTCTTGGATGGCCTCTTGATTCGCTTCGGCAAATAGATACAGCAAAGTGCACGAGAAGTAATGCGTGTGGCTGTTTGGATAGCGTAGCTGATTTGCAATGCAATTCAGGAAGAGGTATCGTCCTTCAGTTTCGAGATCAACAGCAAGGTTCTGAAATTTTAAGGACGGTTTCTGTGAAAACGTCCGCAGGTGACTCAAAAGTCATCAAATTTACCTGAAATATGTCCATGTGGGACGAATGCGCAATCGTTGACATTTTGGGAGACAGGCCTTTGGCTCGGATGAACTGGATGGCAGAGGTTCCAACATACATAACGAGAGCGTTGATGAGCTGAATATTGTACCTTAGGACAAGAATTAAAAGATTTAGTTTGGAAGGATGATTTTAATTCAGAGGTAAATTATTAGACAATACCTGTTTTCAGTTGGCGAATCGGCAGACCCAGTTGATGGCATAAGAAGGTTAGACCTTAGCTCCGAAAGGAACGCGACTGGGGACCTTGAGAAAAATAAAATAAAATTGAATTTGTTAGCAAGCCTCAACCGTGCAATTTATTTTGTACCTGTTTTTAAGATAAGAATCCAAATCTTTTTTGAACTCTGGACGTATGATTCCCGCATAGTTTGTGACAGGCCTGGGTGCAATGGAGACCTCAGGCAAGTTGTCAATGATCAAGTTTGGAGTAAAAGGATCGGGCAGACGCATGTTGCGTGGAAAAGCAGAGAGAATGAGATTGCGTAACTAAGAAAAAGGATGACAGAAATATAAAATCTTTGGGTGTTCCTCCCTGCGTATCTTTTATTTCCGAGATTCACCTGAATGCAGTTTGGTGGGATTACATCGCAGAAGCCGTAGTGATAGTCGCACAAAAACTCTGGGAAATCATGTAACAAAACAAGAAGCACTCTTAGTGACCCTTTGTAAAGAAGCTGCACTGGCTTGTCAAGTTCGGCGTTTCTGAGAAAAGGTGACAAGAACTTGAACAAATCCACTAAAAGCTGCGCGTAGTTGGGCCATCCTTTTTGTCCCGGTGTGTGTGAAAGAATTCGTCCCATGAAAACTCTGTGGGACACTATCTCAAGCCAAGCGAAAGCAAATCCGGTGGCTTTTTCTGGTCTCAGAATATGCAGCATATTGCAGTAAGCTGTCAGAACCTAAAAATAATAGGGATGTGTTTGGCATCTGACTTTTTAATGAAAGGGCCATAAATCCTCTGTGGCGCAATCCCCTACCTGAAAGCTTATATTTTCTAATATCGGATCTGGAGAACAAAGTTCTAGGAAGAGCATTATGAAGATCCTGTGATACGGAACTTGTTGAAAGCTCTGAGCACGAACCCCGTGATCGATCTGAGAAAAACAGCAATCCTAATGGAATGTTACAAAGTAAACAAACGTTGAGCATACCAATAAAACTCCAGCTACAGTTCCAAGAACTTTGTTTAGCAGGTTGACTTTGGTAATTGTATTTTGCGTTTCTCCAGAGTGCTTCACTAGCAACGTAATCAGACGTACGTATGCATCAAGTGTGTGGAAACATTTGGCCCTTACCAATGTTGGTGAGTTGCTCTGGAGCATTTTGAAAAGATAAATTTAACTAAGCTAGAAAGAAACGAAGTTTGCAAGAAACCTCACCGTATCCGACAATGCTCTGTAACAAAGATCAACACACATCTGAGTTGACATTCTGAAGAAGCGTGTAATCTAGAAATAAAAAAAAAAGTCTTTAGAAAATTGCTACAATCAGAAGAGACTTTTCGATATTAAAAATTTGATGAGATAAAGTTCAAAGAATGTCTCTAATAGATCATACCAAGTCGTCAGTCTTAAGTATTCCATGCTGATTCATAAGCTGAACAAAAACCACGAATGCTTGTCTAGAGTCTTTTCCAGCGTCCCGGGAATGATACGCGTTTACCCACTCGCGTAACAAGTACTCAGTCTTCTCTATCAACCCAGGAGGATCTTCAAACTCTCGTGCCTAAGATATAAAATAGTTACTTACTTTGACAAGTCGGGATTTTTAGAATTTTTAGCAATAGACTTGTATTGCTTAGAAGACAGCCTTCTCTAGCAGTACCTGAGCTATTCCTGAGTGAAGTTGTGCTGTTGGGCCTGACATAGCCAAATTTTGTTCAAGTCGTTCACTTGACATTCTGCAAAAGCAAAATTTTTAACCCGTTTTTTTAAAAAAATATGATTTGAAAACCGCTTACTTTATCATATCCATGAGATGGACAATTCCATCCGGAGGATGAGGGGACTGAGTACTTATTCGCTGAAGAACCTCTATTATTCCAAACAAATCGGATTCAAATATGTGAGCGTGTGACCGGTCGTCAATCTAAGGGATATTCCAATTTAAACTTTTTTGTCATTCAAAAAGCGATCAAAACTTGTACTTACCAGATATATTTTGCACAGGTGCATAGCAAAAGCAGTTGCCATAACGTTCTCTCCATTCGACATGGCCTGAACAAGGTGTTTGTCTAGTTCGTGCAAAGAGACAACACCGGACCTGATGAGTGCATCGACAGCGTCCAAGTTGTACTTAATGTCGTCGCTGGCATCGACAAAGCTGGACGTCACGCGAGAGCTCACCCAAGCCTGTCCGAAAGCACGGTTATCTGCTAGAGCTCGAAGAACTAGCAGGTTAGCATCCCGATAACGAGCCAAGGACTCGGTATCGACCTGGCAAAACGGGAAATTTAATAACCCAGTAAGAGGACTAAAACAGTTTATCTTTTTTACCTGGATATGGGGAGTTAGGCCTTCGAGAAGAGATATTACAGCTTTCGAAATCAAAATAATGACAGAGCTGACATCTTTGCTGCTCCGTGCCAAAGACAAAGCATCCATAAGAGCGTGCAAATTGGACATGTGAGGATTTGCTGGTAAGGTTGTGCAACCCTAAGAGCGTAAAGTGAGTATTTACAGTCTCTCAAAGTTGAACACGTTAGCAATAAGTTGTTTCTTTTAAAACTCATGGTTTTACAATCTTCAAAGGTTACCTGGACGAAAGGCTCAAGTTTGTTCTGTATATCGTCAACGATTGAGATACACTCTTCTGAAACGGTAATCTGACCAGAAGGTTCTACAGTTGGTGTTAACGGTAGCTTTGGGGCGATTGCAGAAATTTCGCGATCGGTTAGTATCTTAAAACCTAGACAGCAAATCATTTCCCATTGAAAAGCCAGGAGTAAAACAAAATATAAGTAAAATTTTTTATCTCTAACCTGGAATGTTCCTGGCAAATTCATCGTAAACTGAATTTTGTTGTGAAGTAGGACCTCCAACTTTAAGACGCACTTTTTCTGGTATGCGCTCAACTTGGTAGGAAGCTGCCACAGCATCGAAATAAGGTCGCCCCTCTTTCCGAGCAATTATTCTCATTTCATACTCGCTTTTGAGTCTCTTGTCAATTTCAGCCACTGCTCTATCAATCGCTTTTTTCTGTATAAACGCACAGCCAAGCTCGACGTTATCGTTGGCAACGACGTTAACAGTCATGTCGATTGTTTCCTTAAAGTAGAAAGATGAAAATATGATTTCTCAACCATAAAATGAGTAATCAAGTACCAGTTGCTGTGGTGTGGGACTTCTGCCACAGGTCATAAGATTCTTAAGGTGGAGTTTGATTGAAGAGTGTAGGTGGTCTCTGCAAGTGATCATAGCCATCCCTGCGGTGAGGTTGCGGACCATATTGTGAGCATCCTTAAAAATAAGATATTCACTTTTATCAATCTGTTTCTCTCGGTGATAAAAAGAATAAAATATTATTACTTGTCTCATTCTGTTTTCATCGTGATCTAGAGCAAAGTCCTTCTTAACAATTTGCTCGCAAGTCGTTACTGCAATTCTTACAGCCCTCTCGACGACAGGGGATGCAACGTCCTTTAAAATATTTTTTAAAAAGTTACTGCCAAATTTCAAAATGATTTCGGACAATAAGGCCTAACCTGAATGGATTTCTCAATGGCGACCTTAATAAGTTGTTGAACTTCAGGCTGATCTTTTGTCAAATTCAGTCCACTGTTTACAACAATATGAGGCACTATTCCATTAAGATTAGCAGTGCTAATATCAGTAAAGTGGAACTTTGGATCTGGGGGCCGTATTTGGGAGGATGCTGAGACCAAAGAGGATGGAGCTGAGTCTAGAAAAATATTAACAATTGAGTCTTCAAATACTCCAAGAATTTTTAAACCACTACTCCAGCCAACCTGTGGACTGTTGTAGAGGCTGCTGTAACGGTCCATGAACGAGAGCACCTCCAAGCCCAGATCCAGGTGCATTGGCTACAACGTTATTAACACTGGTACCACTGAACGCATGTATGCTGCTTGAATTCACACCCTAAAAAATTTCAAACATCATTTTATAAATGATATTTAACTGTACTACTAGAAATTGTCGGTCTCAGACTTCGACGTTGGTCACTTACCATGGACCCAGATGAAAGATGAATCGGATCCATAGCTGGTGGGTGGTGTGAGGAGATTGTTTGTTCATGCTTACGTTGACCTAAGTTAGGTCCATGAACCATTCCAAAAGAGTCCTGTACCAGGCTTTTAGCGTGTAGAGACCCACCAATTTGACCTGACGTGACAGGAGGTGTTTGCGATTTCAGGCCAAAGCTCCTATAAATTGTTTAGGTATTGAACATTGAATTAAGAAGGTAAAAAATGATATTTTTACCTTATTTGAAGCTGCTTGTTGAGAAGATTTCCTGGCCTTAAAGAGGTCAGTTCAATCGAGAGATTTTTACATAGCACTTCAATTTCAAACTTAAGATTTAGCTTAAGTTCATTTTCTTGGTGCAACTCTGCCAATAAATTCATAATTCCCATGGTCCAGGGAGAAGGTGGTTTAAAAACTTTACTTTTGGAACAAGAGTCCAAAACCTTGGCCACAAAGGGAACAACGTACATGAGCTCCTTAAATTTATAAAAAGCATCAATAAGTCATCCCCCATTTATTTCAAAAAGTTTTCATTAATATTAGTATCTTACTTGTTGTCCAATTTGATGAGCTTCAATTATGAGAGGTTTCAGGTCAAGATCAACTAGAAGTATAGGCATGTTTCTGGCTAATGTTATGAGCCCCAACCAGTGACCGAGATTTTTTAACAAGGAGCGGTCAGAGAAGTTAGCAATACTTTTGTCATTTGTCAGAAGAAATCTATTCGAGATTGTTAAGGTTTTTAAAAGTATAAATGAACTTTTGGAAAAATAGCCCTTTACCTGATATTAACGTAAGTATCTTTTAAAACTTCGCCGTACAAGATCTCATTGTGCAAAACCTTAAAATAATCCAAAGCAAATGGTGTTACATACTTTAAAAAATACTTAAGTTAGTATAATATACCTCAAGAAAATTTGCATATACAGTGTGAAAATTTGGCTCTATTGTAACACGCTTGAGAACTAAGTAGTTAGCCAGCCAGTTAAAGAATTTCGTTTCTTCACCACCAGCTTCTTGCCGTAGAGTGTCAATCTGAAAGTGGTCAAAAGTAAAAACCTTTCGGATGAGATTTAAAAACCTGTCTTTGCTTTACCAGATCATCTGACTTTTGCTTCACGTTGATTAAGCTTAAATTATTGAAGATGAACGCTACTCGGTCTTGAACAGCATCTGATGGTGTAACCAATTCAATCAAACCTGCTTTTACCCTACAATTATGAAAACAAAAAGAATTAAAAATGCATAGTTGAAAAAATTACACTAAACAGCAGCTTGTGATTGGATAATGACTTAATTTTGTAAGGACAAATGAACTATACCTTGCGCTTAATAATGTGTCAATGTTAGTTGTGTTTGCTATGGATGGTCTTCCCCCAATTGCAGTGGGCCTTACGATTGCTGATGCATTCGTTGGGCCAGCAGATGTGGGATTCGGTTTGGGCACAGATGGAGGAGGTGCCGATGTGACTGCACCCATTAAAGCCGGTGGCGGAGGAGCAGGCGGAGGTGTGCCTTTGACTATTGCTTCCAAATGGGATGGCAAAACTGGACCCTGAAATGGTATGATTCTCTTCATTGTTTATTCAAGATAAAGTCAATTTTCTTAATCTGACTACCTTACATACAAATGTAAAAATTCAGTAATCTTACCGTTGGTTTTGTCGGTGGCACAACCGATTGAGCTCCAAACTCCACCCATTCAATCAAATGAGGTGGAAAATCCTTAAAATGCGGCACACAGCTCACGTGATTACAATATTGCGGATAGTCCTTAAGACGAGTTTTGAATCGGTCAAGAGCAGTAATTCCGAAGTAAAACATTTTGTTTTCAGGTGTTTTTCTTACAGCGTCAAGCACAAACCTATGCGAATTTAGAGAAGATTTTATGAATTCTGTATCCAAAAGAGATTCAGTTGCTAAACAAAAAACCTTACCGCAATGCTAGACCCAAAGGCACCATGTTTACGAGAGCATGCTCGATTATACCACCAAAAAGTTGAGCTGTTACATGCAGTTCTTTTTCGGGGTACTGGGGGAAATATTTGTACTCCTCGAACAGATTTTTTATCATGCACGAAAACACGAAACGTTCTCGCTGAAATTTTTGTGTTTTATAATTATTAGCAGACTCTTTTTTATAATAAACAACAGTGAAGTACCTGTATTTGTGAATCCTGAAACTTTTTAAGAAGTGCAAGAACTTCATCGATAGAGAGGGTCGGGTGAGGAGGATGATTATAAATCCTCTGAAAGTAGGCATTAGACTCATCCTCAATTTCGCGCGATATTTGCCCAGCAGCATCAGGAAAGAGGTTGGAAATGTTTGAAATGCCCTGCTAAAGATGAACATTTGTCCGTTTTAGAGACTTTCTCAGGGCCATAGTTTTGTAAATGAGATATTCCGGATACAAGATCATTTTGGACCCATTTTGGCAACAGGTCGCACAACATAAGCGCAAAGATTCGAAGCCACATCCCTTCGTTCCCCAACAAGTTGACAAACCCACACATTTAAATGTTATCTATACCTGTCGTATGGAGTCAGCAGAAATGGCAGCTGAAGATGTTGAGGTTTGTGAGACTGGAGCAGGAGACTGATTAGGAATCACTTGGCTGAAAGGAGATGAGGAGCCTCCGACACTTTCCAAGGTTGAGGCTAATTTTAAGTAGAAATCATTTCAACAAAAGATTATGGCTGCACTTTTCAAGTAGGACCAACCGCTAGAAGAAATGGATCCTGGAAACATTCTACTAGGTGAGCTTGGGGGAATAGACCCGCTTCCACTTCCTGAAACCATTCCAGAAGATCCTCCTAGATTAAAGTTGTTGCTGCTTCCTCCAATATTTAGTTGACTTGCAATATTTGTCAAGTGGTCGATAGAAGAACCTAAGAGTAAGATCATGTTTCTCTGGAAACTTCACTAAAATCATTTGCATCATTTTACCAGTTTGAGGTATGCTCCTTGCAGTTGCTCTTAGAGCCATCTCACTTAAGTTTCCAACACTCCTGGGATTGACTTGGCCTAACACCATCGGTAAATTTGGCTGTTGTGGCGTAAGAGATTGGTGAGGCCTATATTTAAAAAAGTTCATACAAATATTAGATTTGTAAAATATTTTGTTTCAAATTCATTTTCTAAACGAATTTATATTTTGAAAGAATTTAATATGATTTTTCTACTTGCAAGTTTTCACCTAGGTATTTTGTTTATTAAGGACTGGCTATTCGAACACATATTTAGGATGTGGTCCTTTAGCTCTGGAGGCATCTGGGCTGTAGTCGCAATATTTTGCAAGAAGTAAAGAATTGTGGTGAGACTCTCTACATGGAAATTCACCTGCAATTGAACAAACTGTTACCAAAAAATCAATTCGAAAACAAATTTAGAGGCCCTCTTGCCTTCATCAAATGTTCTTCCTTTAATGACCCTGGTCCATGTATATTGGGCAACTTTCTTTGCAGATAGGACACGACTGTTTTCACCAGGTCCCTATGATCCCTTGATTGGTCGTTCAACCTATCACAAATATTGATTCGGTTGTTTCCCATCTAATCGAAAACAATTGTAAGTTTATTTGAGCAACACACCATTTTTCCAAGTTGAGATACTCGCGCCGTGACGCTAATACTGCCAAGTCGATCACAAAGTAGGCTGAAAGCAAAAAGCATGTCATCTTAAACCTGTTCAGAAAAGTTCAAATTCTGAATAAACTTAAAACGTACAGGGATTCACAGTGAGAAGAATTGAAAGAGCCTTTAAGTCTTGCGCCACCTCTAATATTCTCGAAAGTCTAGTGTGTTCTGTGTCACATTCCAAGCCAGCTTTGGAGTACCACTCTCCCATAGCATGAATCACAAGCATCTTTAAGTTTATCATACTGAAAAGTTACGGTGGTTTAGATGCATAATAATAGTTTCAAATTGATTTAACTGTCAGCAGTATACTACTCACTTTGCTTGCCATGCATAATGAAGTAACACCATTGAATTAGGGTGATTTCCAAGAAAGACTTGCAGGCACTGAACAAGAAGCTCTGATCGAAAAGCTGACAATGGAGGGTTGATTTGCATCTAACAAAGTTGCAAAAGTCGCATAAATGCTCACCTAAACAAGTGACATTTTAGATTTGATGTCTTACCAAACCGAGAGTAAGTACGTCTGGACATTGTGCAAGGGGAATCGAGAAGATCTCTTTCACAGCATGGGTATGACCTGCTTCAGCAAGGTATAGCAATGTGTCTATCACTTCCAAGGAGTGCCTAACATAAAAGAGACATTAAAACAAAACGACGGAAGAAAATGTACCTTTTTCCACTTACCACGCTGATAGCTCTTTGTTTTCTTTATCAGGCATGACCTTTAATGTGTCAACAGACACTAAGTGACGAGCATAATCCCCAAAATTAAATACGTCTGGATTGCGTAGCGCCTGTTGAAAGAGGGACACCTGGCCGTCCGTGTTCTTCCAATGTCTGAAAACGAGTGACGATAAACTTTGGAACTAGTTTTAGAATCCTAACGAAGAAAATGCTTACGCAAAAAACATGTTGATTGGAAAGGGACCCACTGGGAAACCTTGACATTGAAACCCAACGTTGAGGGCTTTTAGTAGCAGGAGTAGTCCTTGACGATCTTTAACGGCGAACCCAGGGTGGTCAAGCTCTCCCATTATTTCTTTCCAATGAAGAGTGGGTTGAAGTTCAGTGACAACCTGATGGTAATCATTGACATTTAAATTTTGAATCGTAACACAAAACTTTAAAACACATTCGGATCAGCTACTTAAAATCTCACTTTCTTAAGTTGTCTTGTGAATTTCATAATATATTGATTGGCTTGTTTTTTAATTCTTGTATGCTTAAAGGGTTACAGCATCTTTTTAAAATGTTAAAATGAAAAATGTAGATACTTTGAATCGGACGAAAACTGCTGGGGCTTATTTGGGCAGAAAAAACTCTTTAAGTTGGGTGTTTTTGTCGGCGTTTCAACAAAAAACTTTTTGTGTGATTTACCTTAATGAAAACTTCAACGTTCCAAGTTTTTTGTTCGGAATCCTTTTTTTCCCACAAAGACGTTCCAGTGGCATTAAGCTGGCATTAAAAAACCGAGAATTTTAGGATTGGAAAAACAAGAAATTAGTTTCTTTTTCATCCAGAACTAACCTGTTGTAAACTTCCTGAGTCGTCTAGGCCTGTGTGAGTTCTGACCATGATTCCGATTATTCTTGCGATAGTCGAAGCGTGCATTTCTGTTCCAATGCCATCTATTAGTTTGTGAACCCCGTGACGACATGTTTCGGGATTGGCTGTAAACTACGAAAAATCGAGGTTAGAAAAGGTTTTTTTTCTATATTTATGCAGAAGAATTATATTTTCCCTCTTCCGCTCATTGACACTTACTTGATACCCCAGCTCCCTGATAATCTCAGGTAGAGCCGTGTCCAACCGCGACTTTGGGAGCGCCATTTCTGGCGTTCCAAGAGAACTCGATAAAAGCTCTTCGAAAGTCTCAGCTTGAACTGGAAATAGTGAACTGACGAGACTAGCAGTCTCTGCCCTCAGTCTAGTCTCTTCAGATATATCGTCTTCTATCACCAAAGGCTTTGCTGCGAACTTTTTTTCGTGAGTGACGACAAATGGGACCAAGACAGAAGGAATGGGCTTAAAAAAAGTTGAACCTTTTTTAATCTCTGAATTGATTCATGTGAAATGAAACAACACTTTGAAATTCTGAAATCAATACCTCAAGGAGCTTCACACTGTCTATCAGAAACGTCTTAAAGTCAGATTGCGGTAATTCGCTCAGTACAAAGTGAGTAATATTGAAGTCCTTTTCAGTTTCCAAAAACTAAACAAAGAGGAAAAAGAAAATGCTGATTTAGATTATATCAAACTTATAAGCACGCTTCTTAAACCACAGAAGGTTTTTTACCTTTGTTTGTAATTGCAAATTTCCAAGGAAAACAGGAAGGTTTTCTTCAAGGAATCTATCAGCAAGCTCCCCTAACTGAGGTTGTGAGGAGTGTTTGAGGGCTAGTGCAAAGGCAGTACACCTGGGCAAAAACGAACGAGAATTACTAAACCAAAAGTGCCTTGTGCGATGTGCAGTTTCTCCAATCATTTACCCTCGAAGAGCTACTAAAAACGTATATTAATTATATGTTCTGGATACCTCAAAGGCGAGAGTCTCAGATTTTTTGAGATTTGAGTAAGAAGCTGAGACGAAGATTGCGCCCAAGTGGACTGCGCAAAAAGGTGTTCCACGGAGAAGCAAATCAAAGAGACAAAATTGGCTCGATTAAACAAGGCTTCACAATAGGAAGTTAAAAACTGAAAGAGGATAGATCCTTCTTTCAATGAGACAACTTAAAAAGAAAATTATCCTAAGTGTTTTACCTGCAATTGAGGCGACGTTGGTCTGGCACTACCACTCGAGGCAAGTTCTGATTGAGCAAACAAAACTTTTAGCAAATGTCGCTCACTCTCTAGACCGTATTTATCCACGAGGTTGAGACAGTCAGAAACGCTCGATTTGAAATTCTTTTTGTTTAAACTTGTCACCTGGTGAGAGAGTAAAAAATTCGTAAGGCTTACTTTCTGGCCTTAGCCAAACATCTTTTTCGTTATTTATTTATTTATTTAT
>Ga0194133_10007619_pt1 | contig 12895 bp, 12 predicted proteins | sample TA2KigOf40mmetaG_FD_155448 | JGI IMG/M metagenome (GOLD analysis project Ga0194133, IMG submission 155448) | Freshwater microbial communities from Lake Tanganyika, Tanzania - TA2015055 Kigoma Offshore 40m | ecosystem: Environmental > Aquatic > Freshwater > Lake | place: Tanzania: Lake...
TGGATCGGTACTAGAAATATTTATCGACACATCTCATGACTTTTATTATGATGTAGATGGCTGTGGAAGTTGAACTCTCCAAATAAAACTCGCGAAACCTCGTAATATCCACGGACCTCAAAGGGTTAGAATGAAAGGTAAACAAAAAAAAATTTAAGACAAAAAGTAAGTGCAAAGTTGATAAAGTCAATAATTTGTAAAGAAACAAAATGTTTTCAAGAATTTTAAAAAAGCAAACAACACCACAACTACTTCATTTGGTTAAGCATAACTCAAATTTTTGTTACCAAGTGCCTAAAAAGGTCTGATCTTAGAAGTATATTTTTAAAATATAGCTTTGTACATGCAAGATCAAAAAATTATCTTGGTATTTTCTTTTGCCATCAAAAATTATAGAAAGCAATTATTTTGGGGCTACATGATGTGAGTACTCCTCAGGATTCTAGTTTTAGACTGACAGCGAGGGGTCAAGAATATTTGGCCAAAAATGGAACTGGGTTGGTTGAGGCAATTCAGAGGTGAGTAAGAAACATTTGTTTTAGCTTAATGGCGAAAGGCAAGAAAATAAAAGATAAATTCTATACAAATCATCAGCTCAGGACCGCCTGTAAAGGAGGGTGGGGTAAGAATGCTACCTTCTTCGCTTTCAAAAGACCATATTGTTGTGATGGTTGGTCTTGGGAAAGACGACGATCAAAAACACATTTCTGAAACAGAGAGCCATGATTTGTCAAAGGTAAATTACAAATATCTTGAAATAGGACGGTTTGAGTGATGCTTGCTTTAACTGTATCTTTTTTTAGGAGCGAGTCAGGGTCGCTATATCAGCTGGTGTGCGATCGCTACAAAGTACTTAAAATTTTTTTTAGAGTTTGTTCTTTCCAAAAATATTTCTAATTATCCACAGCCATAGAGGGACTGGAAGAGGTACATATAGATGATTGCAGTGATCCCGAATCTTCAGCGGAAGGAGCTTTTTTAGCAGTCTGGAGTTATGACAATCTCAAAGCCAAGAAGAACTCTCTCTCAAAACTTAAAATAGAAGCCCTAAATAGTGATGGAGAAAAATTATGGAAAGTAGGAAAACGTAAAGCATTAGGTCAAAATTTGGCTCGGACTCTTATGGAAGCTCCTTCCAATTTCTTGACTCCCCGAGAATTTGCCAAGGTTGAACTGGTTACAAAAGATATTCCCCTATTTGTTAACTAATGAAAATATTCTTTTATGGAAGATTGCAACAGAAGAGCTTTCACCTTTTGGAGTTGAAGTTTTAACTCATGATAGAAGTTGGATTGAATCTCAAAAAATGGGGTCTTTTCTGAGTGTAACTCGAGGTTCATATGAAGAGCCAGTTTTTCTCGAAATGATTTACAAACCTTCTGTGTCGGAAAACCTAAAACCTGTGGCCTTAGTAGGTAAGAATCAAAATTGTATTCTAGTCGCAAGGAATTTTATTTCAAAGGCTGTTCATTTATAGGAAAAGGAGTTACTTTTGATACAGGTGGAATATCTATCAAGGTACTTGCACTATAGAAGAAACTTTCCAGAATGGTCAATGAGTAAGTTATATACGAGATTTTTTAGCCTGCTTCAAAAATGGACGAGATGAGATCAGACATGGGTGGTGCTGCAAATGTTATTGGGGCTTTGCAAACTGTAGCATCGTTGGATTTGCCAATGGTATTTGGATTGCAACAATCAGTGTAAACCTTTTTGATAAGTTTAACTTTTGAATCCAAGGAAATACGAGCTTTTACACCCCTTTGTGAAAACATGCCAGGAGGAAAAGCAACAAAGCCAGGTGACGTTGTCAAGGCTATGAATGGAAAAACTATACAAGTAATTAACCTAAATTCGCTTGCCCTGTCATGTGATCATTTTTTCGTGTCACAAACATCTAAAAAAAATATTTTGGCGCTCAAAAATTATTTTTGTCCGTCGAGTGAGAAAAAAGAAAATTCAAATCGAATTATTATCAATTTTTAATCGACTTAAGCAATAATTTTGGTTAATTTTATTTACTATTATTTTTCATTGTAAGGTTGACAACACTGATGCAGAAGGCAGGTTGATTCTTGCAGATGCTTTATGCTTTGCAGAAACATTTTCTCCTCGTGTCATGTGTGACCTAGCAACTCTCACCGGTGCCATATCGGTGGCCCTTGGCCCGGCAGCTTGTGGTGTCTTCACGAACTCAAATAAGTGCGACAAAATTTACAACTATATATATAACCCAATAAACTGGTCCTCAAATCCCTCATTGTTTAAGGTACTGGTCAATCCTTGAGGAGGCTGCCTTTCATTCAGGTGACAGAATATGGAGAATGCCTCTCTGGAAATTCTATGGGGAGCAAATGAAAAGTAAAATTGTAAAAACTTGTTCGTTTCTACAGCCCTATTGATCTAGACTTTAATTTCAGAAAGTCGATTGGCAGACCTCAACAACATTTCTGGTAGACCAGGAGGTGGTTCCTGCACGGCTGCGGCATTCCTCAAAGTAATGTGACTTGTTTTAAATGCTCTTTTGTTAGCTTTCATTTTTCATCAAGATCTTGAACATATTTGTGGCCAAGAACCTTCCTATCTAAATTGTTCTTATTATAGGAATTCGTGACCTGCCCTAATTGGTTTCACTTTGACATAGCCGGAACTGCAGACAACAGTGATGAGGTCTCTTATCTTCCTAAAGGCATGTCTGGAAGACCTTGCAGGTATTGAGACTCGTGAACACATTAATGTTTTAAACTACTTGTTTTAATCTGATATGAAATGTTTTACAGGACTCTTGCGGAATTTTTGTTTCGGATTCATACAAATGATTCAAAAAATAGCTAACGATTAAAAACAATTCAGATATTATATCTCTGAGCTTTTTGAAACGCCCCCTTTTTGCTAACACATATTAAACATTTGCTTAAATAACCACATCATATTTAATTTAAGCATAAAAAAGATTTTGCACAGACTAGGATCAACCACCTCGTTTTTTTGCCATCCATGACTCAATTTCCTCTTTTAAGTCTAAAAATTGAAAGTAAGATTTGAGTCAGAGTGAAGCTTAGTTTTAATCAACTTTTTTTGAAAAAAAACCTGGGCGTGGAATCACCATGTCCATTGTAAGTGGGGCGCGAGTAAAGGGATCGATTTGGTCTGACAAGAGATGTCGTGCTATGATCGGGCGGTCAACAACCTTAAAAAGTGCTTTTGGTTTACTGTTCTGCTCGGGGTCTTCGTTTCGAAAATACTATTGATCAGTTAAATTACGAATGCTGAAGAGTTTTTGTACCTGTCCAGACGAAGGCAGCTGAACTGGGTCAGTCATAAGTGAAGAAAGTATCGAGTCGAGAAAATGTTCTGGGGCATCACTGAAGAGTTCCTCGTCAGCTTTGGCGCTCTCAGCACTTTCATTCACTAAAGCTGCGACTTCACTTAATCTATCTGCAAGTTCAATGCTCCCGATTCTCATTAGGACTTCACCAGCTTGATCGAACAGTTCTGCGAATTAAATTGAACTAAAGGATTCAGTGCATCAAAAATAACTGAGGCAGTTATCTTACTGCTACTGTAGCTTCTTCCATCTCTCGACACAGCAGATACGAAAGGTTTGCAACCGACATAGTTGATATAAATCTTGCAGATCCGTCGGACAACTTCACTCGGCTTGAAGTGAAACTCGTCCAAATTTTTTACCTTTAGTTAAAGAAAGGAGTTGTAAAACTTTTTCATTCGTGGCCCAAGCAGATTTCATCCAACCTTAAAACTTTTCCTTTCAGGCCCCACTAAATTTTTAAGGAAATAGTTGAGCATTCCAGCAATACGGTCAACCATTGCTGGGTGGGTAAACACTGCACGTATGTCAGCAGTGAGATCGTCTAAAATTTGTATTGTCTCCAGCCCAAGAATATTGTAAAAGTTTGCAACGCGTCCTATATATTGGTACTAAAATAAAGAATTCTTTCATTAGAGGATGAAACCTTTAGTTGGTTCAGTGAAAAAGTTTATCATACCCCTCTTTCATTTTGAAGCCTCTCTTGATTTGGAAGTTGGCTCCAATTGGGCTGCTCCTCCTGTTGTTGCTGAATCTGTTTCATATGACCAAGACCCTCGTCCAATAAGAAAATAGCATCGTTTATGAGCAGGTTAATGAACCTTAGGAAAAGAGGAGCATCCTCATCGTCAAAATGTTTTTCAGCATAAGAAGCTAGCTCGAGAAATCTGAAAATTACAAAAATGTGAGTTATTACACTAAAAGAAAATGGATGCCTAAAACTGGACAAGAGAAAGTGAGAGGTACAAGAAAATACCTCTCTTTGTAGTAGTCCATTTCCCACAAGTATTTCATGATCTCATACATAGGCCTACGGTAGTTGAACTTCATCTCAAAAGAGACTGACTGGAAATAAAAATTAACAAAAATATTCAGTATTATACTTTCGTAAGATAAAAATGGTTTGTCAATCTACCTGTCCTGTTAGCTCAATATCGACGAAAACGTGCAAAAGAGTTGATACAATCTCTTTCCTGCAAAGGGAAAAAATTAAACATTATTTCCTTAAGTTCATCCAAAAATTAACTTTTCAATTGATATTTTGTTTTTGTGTATTGTGGAATTTAGCAAGCTCGGGAGGATTTAACATTTTTCTCCCCACAAAAAAATGCCCTTCTACTTAATTTGCAAAAATGATGGTAAACCTGTGCGGATGGTTGTTGAACAATGCTTGTCTGCAAAAAGTTGATGCTCTCAATCCTCCTTCGTCAGATTTGGGTAAAAGGGCCTCTAGACACTCAGCCATTCTTGCACGCAGGTGAGGGTTGCGTACCCACGTGCGGGAACCCATAAATGCAAGAATAAACTCAAAAATGCAGGGCAAGTGATGAACCTGAAAATTTACAACAATTTTTTTTGAGACAAAGCAACAACCACTGAGTAATTTGCAACTTTTTACCTGCTCTTCAAGATGAGAAGGGTTAAACCTTTTTGAGAAAATAATGTGTTCTATGATGTTGTCCATGACAAATTCAGGAATATATTTTAGAAAGCTAGATATTTTGTCCGACGGGAGTGGAAATTTTAAGGGTATTAACGTGTTTAGATCCTCATCATTGCTTCTTAAGCTCATCTAAAAGGCATTGCGTCAGTACTTAGTGTTTTAGGGTCCCTATTAAGGATTTTACCTGTATTAACCAAGACGAGCTTGTTGCACTGAAACACATCAGCGTTTCTAAGTAGGAGGGAACGAGCATAGCAGCTTTCATGGACATGTACCTCTGGGAGATTGCTGAAAGCTGGTTCTGAGTTTCATTGAATGATCCACCAGATGCCTGCAGGAGAAATGTTCTCAAAAGTGACTTGAGATTGATCAATTCGTAACATTTTCTTACAAGGTCTTGTCTGTGTTGCCTTTGAACCCTAGCAAGCTCCTGGTTGAGTTTCACAAGATTCTCATGGCAAACTCTAAACCCCAAGTTTTGTGCCTTGTGCGTAAGAAAAAATATATCTGTTGAAAAATTATATCTGTCTCGACCCGAAAATTGTCCTCCCATGGAATCTCTTGGCTGTAAACTGTACATAAATTTTGCTTGAATACCAACTTGCTAAAAACAAAGTTTGTAAGACAGTTACCACGTCTCTTGACTACCATCTTTTAAATGACAGTTCTTGCTTCTAGCTGACTCTCTATCTTTACACTCCTCCGCAATATACAATGGATCGATGCCCAGAATTTTTGCTGAGTTAGTCCCACTGCTTATTGGTTTACACAAACGGACTAGAACGTCACACTGAAATATCACCATGAAGGTACTTTAAATTAGGTAAATGCTGATAAAATACAAAGTAAAACGCATCTTCTTACCAAATTCAAAAAGAATCCGTCAGAGGCAAAATTGGCTGACATGAAAGGTCCAAGCTCTGACGTCCAAATCTTCCCTCTCCCCGAATTTTTTTCCAAACATTCACCAATCCATTGAGTTGTTAAGTGCTTTACAGTGGAAGAACTTCTTAATAGGCTGTCGAACTAAATTTTGAAAATTTTTAAGCTAACCAAAGTAAACTTATGTCAATATTTCTCAATAGCTGGGATCTAAAGTTCATGATGGTTCAAGCCGATAACTCTAGCAACCGTTTACCCTGAGTTGCCATAAAAATACGAAAAAAATTACGCTTCCCTTGCCAGGATATAAAGTGCCTTCTCAGGAAGAAAAAAAATAGGTTTACCAATTTAAAAATGTCGTCTCGAACTACGTCGAGTACACTCCATATTGCTTTCTCGACCATTTCCAAATCTGACTGGGATTGACGAAAAATATCGTTGAAGTATTCGTAGCTAAAAATAATTTAAATTTGGTTTTTGTAATAAATCTAATGACCTACGAATAATTATTCGACTTACTTTCCGTAAGGAGAGTCAGGCAAACAAGACTTTGACAAAATTATACCCAACAAAGACATAGAAAAATCTCTAGCCTGTGCAACTCCTTTTGGAAATTGTTGGGAAATAAAAATCTCAGCTGCAGCAGGACTTTGGGCAATCGCCATCAGTTGCTCGACATACTGAAACAGTGGTTTTGAATCTGTTTATAATGAATACACATTTTTTTAAAGAAGAGCTTACAACTCGTTCTCCCAAAGAAAGAGCCGGCGCTGAGGCGATGTGAACTTTGATGCTATCAAGAACTTTACTCATCAGAATCTCAGCTGTACCAGGTCTTTCCATTTCTACAAGGTTAGTTACTGTGTCAGTGACGACACTAAACTCGATACTGAAATTCCTTTTCAGCATCTCATGAAATTGTGCATCAATATTTTGCCCTAAAATTTGTAAATGATCGTAAAGTTAAGTTGTATTTTTAAAAAATACTTTAATAAATCTTGTACCTTGAAAAAGCTCTTCTTCAGCCAGTGCAGTTGCTAAATTTTGCAAAAGAGTTTTTTTCATCTCATCAAAGATGGAAGGAGTAAAGCCAGAGTTTTGAGACAATTCTTCCTTCTTGTTTTGCACTCTTGAAAAATGGACCGACAACTTTTTTATTTATTTATTGAAAATGTTTCTGATTAAATATAAATAACCTTTCGTAAGTGGAGGCTAAATAGAATACCACTTTGTTTGCCTCTTCCTCGGACTGATCAGCCTTTAAAAAAAATAAATTATTAGCTATTTTGTTCAAGGTAAAGATATTCTCAAAGGGTGTAGAATCACCAATTGGTCTTGACTCATTCGAATTCTTTCAAAAACTGCTCTACCCAACACATCCACGTCCAAAAATATACGGCCAGGGCTTTCGGATTGGATTTCATCAGCCAGATCCTTGAAGAATTAAGATGGATATTACCGAATGACAATGACAGCTTCAAATCTTGAAAAAACTCTACTTACAACTAAAAACGTTATGCTTTTGGTTAAAGTTGCGAATGGATTAACGGTGAATAAAAAAGTACTTTCAATAATCTGATTCACTTCTTTTTGTTGCCTTAAAGCTGGTGATATGTAAGGCAACATTTCTGGAGAGTTTCCTGCATCCACAGGCATTTTTACATTCAATTGAACACACTCTTTCTTCTGCTATAAATTGATATATCTTTAGTAAAAGGCGACAGAAAGATATACAAATTGATACTGTTTTGCTTATTATTTAGCCTAAAACTTCAAGAAAATTTGACGTGTCGATCGGAGAAATTCACACGAAAGTTGAAAAATAAATAAAACAATTCCAAAGATATCTAATGATGCTTGATTTAGATGTCGTTGCCAGGGAAACGATTTCGGTCGCGAAACCTTTGGATTCCTTTCCCCCTGGAATACGAAAAAAACAAAAACACGTGCTTCCATTTGAATGTCATTGTTTAATCAATCTTACGCAATGGTTAAAAACATCTATTATCAAATAAAATCATTAAAACTTACAAATTTCTGAAACTTTTACAAAGATCAAAAAATGAATAATTGTTAATCCGACATATTCCTAGGGGTCTCCTCATGAGTGTGATGCGAATCATAAAACTTTAAGGAAGAGCTTAATCCTGAGGTAAAAATAGTTTCAGTCGCTATCGTTGATCCAAAAAAATAATGAAAAATATTATTTTTCTCTTTCCTTCCAAATTGGATTGCTTAACAAAACAATTAAATAAACAATAAAATATGAATTCTCGAAGTGAACCTTAATCCAGACTGAGTGATTTGAGTATCTTTGGTAATTAAGTTTTAAAGAATCGGCTTAAAGCTCTACCATAATAACAGAAACATCATTATCGCTTAAAAGCTAGGTCCTATTACGAACAATGAAAACAACTTAAATCAGAGACGAAATGCAAGCAAACGAAATAGGATTTTTAAACACAAATACAAAAAAAGAGAGGTATATGGGGTGGGGGTGTTTCTCAGGGTCGGGTTATCAGTCTATATTTTTGCCTTCAGGTGACTGAGATCATGTTTTAGCATAGTTCAAAAAGTGAAAAAAGTTCTTGAGTGAGATCTCATGTTGAAAACAGGATTGAGCTTTTGTGAGTTTAATTGCAGTTTAAATTTTTTTTTTGAATCTGAACATTTTTTTTTCATTTGCACACAGTTTAATTTACATTCCGTTACAACAATTTGCGAATGATTCATTTTGATTTACATTTGTTGCCCTAAACAACAAGCAGGAACAAAGGGGGAATTGAGGTGAAACAGCAACAGATCAAAAGCAAAAAAATTCTTGACAGGATAGGTGGCGTTTCCAAGTTGAGTGCATTGGTTTCCTTGGAAAATAAGAGGCCTGAAAAAGAAGGTATAGAGAATTAATTTCACATGATTTTACAATGAAGTCTGGAAAATTAAGCTTACATTTCAGGCAGCCACTTGCTCAGCATTTTTTAAAGAGGAAGACGTTGTTTTCCAGGCTGAACAGGTTTGATCTTTTTCGCCCGGACTACGGATGTTTTTGATCATGGCGACGGAGGCAGGGGTCCACCTGAGCTAATTAATACTTGAAGATGGTCTTTTCTGCCATGACTGGTGTTCCAATGGATTCCATAGGTTTCGAGTCTTCTAGTAAGGGCACTTACTACTTTCATATTTTAATAAGATTAATACTTATTGGACTTCTTTTGCAGAAAAATCCAAGAAAGGGGGAAAAATAATTTCTACAAATTGGATTTTCTACTTTTGGTCTAGCATCCTTTTTCAAAAACTTTTTTGTTTGATCAGGCTGCTGTTTTGTTTCAATAATGGTTAAGTTTGGGGCTGAAGAGGACCCGTCAATAAGACCCAGAGATCGATCTGAAGTTGCAGGGGTCGCAATGACCTTCGAAGCATGGCTTTTGCGAGGCTCAGGTGATCTGGAAAGTCAGTCAGACAAATAAATGGTTATGAAATAATTTCTTTTCTCTTTGAAAAAGGTGGTCTAAACTTACCTTGGTTTCAACGGTACCTCCCCAGCGCTAAAGGCTAAAAAAGACGGCTGGTAACTTGAGGTGTCAGCCATAAGGTATGATGTAGGAGAAGCATTATCTAGCAGTGGAGAAAGGTCTTTGGTTGTCGTATCTGGACTTGGGTCCGTCCTGAGAAAAAAATACATGAATATTAGCAGAAGTCAATATGTAGATGGGGGTTGGGTCTATGATTTACCTATGATGGTTGCCTGAGTGCCCTTCGGAGATCGTGTTGTTAGAGCTGTGTAAGCTCACCTCCGTAGGACGGTGTGGGTACCCAGGCTGAAAGTTTCCCTGAATACAAGGATTAAAAGAAATTCTTTATGGTCTACTTTTGAATTAGATCCATGTGATGAATTTCAGTCAACCTGTACAGCAGAGGCCCCTCTCGGGCTCATGGCAACGTTGAGGCCCACAAATGCAGTGCCATTCGCACCTGGTGTTGTGGCTGACGTCATATTTGGACTAGGTAAAACATCAAAACCTGTCGGTTGCCTGCCATTTAGACTACCAGGTCTATGTGCATAACTTCCGTAAGGCTGACCAAAACCAGTAAATTGGGGGGTGGGTACGCTGACTGAACCAAATGCAGAACCTTGAAGAAAAAAAATGGCATTGTACAATCAGCAACTATTTGTTTATAAGTGTAAAGGATGCCTGGGGTTCCCATTGGCTGGTGATAGTGATTTTGCCATGGATCCGCAACCATTGTGTTGTTGCCCCAAGAAGTTGGTCCACCTTTGCAAATCAAAAGATAAGGTAAAACATCAAAACGAAACTAGATGACTAAGAAACATTTTTTGTACCTTGGTTCGGGGTATAATTGGAAAACATGGTCTGATTTTGAGAAGGGATAACTATCAGAAAAAAAGGGTTAATATTTTCTCATAGATAATTATTTTTCTATAATATACCAGAATTAACTCCAGGGGTAGGTGTTGTGATGTGCTGTTGTTGAAGCTGTTGCTTTTGGGCTTGTTTCTGTAAGATAATAAAAATTGCTTTAGCATTTTTTGTTTCAGGAGTTACCTTTCTGCATTCTATCAGGACACCAGTCTGTAAAAATAGTCTCTTTTAGAGGGATTTTTCCTTTAACTCTCTTTAACTATCAATTATGAAAAGAGGAATTGATATGTTAAACCAAGAGGGTGGGATTTGAACGTCAAGAAATAAGACCAAAGAGATTACTAACTGTATATTTGAGGAGTCGGCGGGTTTATATACATTAAATACGAACCATTGATTTTGGCGGTCAAACTTGTATCAGTATTTACTGTTGGAAAGGAAAGAAATATGACTAGTATCTGAAGGGAATAGTTGAAGGATAATGCTTGATTAAAGTTGTCGATCAACAGAAAGGTGTGGTGATCAAAATGGTCATTGAGTTCATGGTAAAATATTAAAGGGAATATATAACTTTAATTTATATCAATAAAATTCAAAGTGTGTCAGCATGTCAGAACCTTATAGTCTCCCAAACTGCTGGCCCAATATCAGTGATATTTGACAAAAAGGCCCAGCTGTACCCCGTGGGTAAAATAGTGGTAGTTTTATATCTCTAACCCTGCCCCTGGGGGACTAAAAACACTAAAAGCTGAAGGATTGCAAAGAATCATTTTGGTTGACTGGGCTTCAGGCAAGCCCTGCTTGCTTCCTTACACTAAAAGCTAGTCTCGACTTGAGCTCAATAAATTTGACTCGTGCCCCACACTAGTAGAGTCTGCCAACTATATAAATAGAATTCAAGTGTGTCAGTATGTCAGAACCTTTTAGTCTCCCAAACTGCTGGACCGGTACCAGTGATATTTGACAGAAAGGCTCAGCTGAACCACGTGGGTAAAATAGCAATAGTTTTATATCTCTAACCCTGCCACCCCCATCCCCGGAGGGCATGGGGGGCCAAAAGCTGAAGGAAACACCTAACAAAATAGTTTACAAAATGAAAAAATGTTCAAATCTCACCCGGGCAATGCTGGGTACCCTCAGTAAGTTGAAAATATAGTTAAAAGATGATCAGGTCATTTTACTAAATTAAAGTTTAGTCACCATTTTTCAAGAGATATGGGTAACAGCCATGCCTGGCTGCAGATAATGCCCACATTGACCCATCTCCTGTGAGAAAATGTTGTGGTTATTGTGTTAAATAAGAGGAAACTGAAGTTTATTTTCCCTGGAATTTCTAATCTCACCTAAAAATTGCCTACTAATTGTCGTTTCAGTCTGTTTTCGATTTTTGATTAGGTTTAAGAGGTCGTAAAAATGGTAGAGGCAAGCAATGACCATGAGGGATGGTGGGATGGAATTTCGATCGTTTTAATGTTAAGTTGGGTGAATTGAGAGGAAGCAACGACAAACACTGCAGACGTTTGCCAACTGACACTTTTTTTCAGGCCAAAACAAATTTTACAGATGATGAAATGGCATCGAAAATATAAAATTCAGAAAGTCAAAAATCGAGAATTAATAAATTGGCAATAAATGAGCTTCTTTTGGCTGCTGAACAGTAAATTAATGAGTTTCCCTTGAATTTTTTTGTTTTTTTTTCAAAAAATGCAATTCAGGGATGGAAAAATGAGTTCCCACGGAACATATTTGAGTCTCTTTTTCTCTTTTTCATTTTGAAGCCATTTTAATTACAAAGCTTGTTGGGGTGGGGGTAGGTTGGGCCCTTTGATTCCCTTTTATGTTGGGTTGAAAAAGAGAGAGATGCAGGGCTGGAGGAGGGGAGATTGTCGAAATCAAGCCGACGGTTTTTTTTCTTTTTTCGACTCAAATCAGTAAAAGTTTCTCAGTGTTGAAATTAAATTTTTATCAAGCTTCTAAAATATACGAGATAATATAACAAAAGGTTACATCTGCCGGATAAAAAATTAAGCCCAGCCAAGCGAGATTCTCACGGGAAAAGTCCTTTCAAATAAAAAAAGTCCTTTTTTGAAAAATTTTTTGACATAAAGTTTTCATTAAATCTGAAAAAAGGCGTCCAGTTGAATTCGTTATGGATCATTCTTCCTTGAATGAACAAACTATATAAAAATTTATAATTAATAATAATAATAATAATAATAAACGTAGATGAATGCCCAAAGGCTATTTCATCTTCATCATTATCCTCATCTATCCAACTGAGAGCACAATGAGATCATGAAAATTTTAGAATGTCACCGCCGTTTGAGCTTGATTTCATTTAAAAAGATCAAATTTTGTTCCTCCTTTCATGAAACAACCATTTGTTGTTTCTATAAAATATTTTTCCAAAATCTTTTCAAAATCAGCTCTTTAATGCAGAGTCATGTTTAAAAGAAAAGCCCAAAAACCGTTGACAATCATTGCATTTGGAGTCTTTCAAAATATCATTTATTGTTTCTGGAGAACCAATACCACAGCAATCCTTCTCTTTGTGAGAGGCTTTCCCTGTCCCAGATCTCAAGGCCTTGGGAGCCAAAAAAAACCTTAAGGTCAAAGGAAAAACAAAAGTTGCCTCTGAGG